>Ga0111539_10000546_pt1 | contig 48026 bp, 42 predicted proteins | sample RhiMethybrSRZTD1_FD_79667 | JGI IMG/M metagenome (GOLD analysis project Ga0111539, IMG submission 79667) | Populus rhizosphere microbial communities from Tennessee, USA - Rhizosphere MetaG P. TD hybrid SRZTD1 (version 2) (version 2) | ecosystem: Host-associated > Plants > Roots > Rhizosphere >... | reverse complement strand
GGCGCGCCATCGCGGCGTCCGTGACCTCACCGCCCGTTTCGTCCAGACCTACCGGTCGGGCGCGCTCGGGCGCGAGGTCGTCGAGAAGGGCGTCCTCTCCCTGAAGCCGCCGAGCCGGATGCGGTGGGAGTATCGCGACCCCGAGAAGAAGACGTTCGTGTCCGACGGCAAGACGTCGTTCTTCTACGTCCCCGCCGACCGGCAGGTGATCCGGCGCGAGACCTCCGACGCGCGCGACCTGCCCGCGATGCTTCTCTCCGGCCACGCCGACATCGTCGGCACCTTCGAAGTGGCCCTGGAGACGGGTCCCGCCGGCCTGCAGCGCCTCCGCCTCACTCCCCGAAAGGCCGAGCCCGAGATCGAGCACCTGTACGTCGACGTGGACGACGGCGATCGCATCCGCGCCATCCTCGTGCTCGACGCCCAGGGCAATCGCAGCCAGTTCGCGTTCGAGGGCATCCGCGAGAACGTGGGCCTGGACGATCGCCTCTTCCGGTTCGAGGTGCCGCGCGGGGTCGAGGTGATCGCGGGGTGAGGCGTCTCCACGTCCTCCTCGCGCTCGGCCTGACCGGCTGCGCGACCTCCGCCGCCTATCGCGCCGGCGAGCGCGCGGAGCGGAGACAGGATTTCGACCGCGCCGTGCTCGAGTACTCGAAGGCCGTCAAGGAGCATCCCGACAACATCGGCTATCGCAAGGGGCTGGAGACGGCGCGGCTCCGCGCTTCCGCGGACCACACGTTGGCAGGGCGCCGGCTGCTGAATCGTGGCCTCTACAAGGAAGCGCTGGACGAGCTCAAGCTCGCTCTCGACCTGAATCCGACGTCTTCCACGCTGCCCCGCGAGATCGAGTCCGTGGAGGCCCAGCGGAGGGCCAACGCGCCCGCGGCCTCCCTCGACCAGATGCGGGACCGCACGCGCGAGCGCAGCCTCCCCGGGCTGGTGCTCGGCCCCGGCGCGCAGGAGCCGCTGGGCCTGTCGTTCCGCAGCGCGAGCCTGCGTGAGGTCTACCAGGCCCTGGGCAAGGCGGCGGGCGTCAACTTCGTGTTCGATCCCGAGTTCCGCGAGCAGCCCATCAGCGTCGACCTCAAGGACGTCGGGTTCGAGCAGGCCCTGAACGCGATCGCGAGCGTGGGCCACACGTTCCACCGCGTGCTGGACTCGCGCACGGTGATGGTCGTCCCGGACACGCCCAACAAGCGCCGCGATTACGAGCAGCAGGTGGTGAAGACGTTCTTCCTCTCCAACGCCGACCTGAAGGAGACGATCGACCTCCTGCGCATCGTGCTCGGGGCGCGCCGGGTGGCGCCCCTGCCCGGGGCGAACGCGCTCACGATCAACGACACGCCGGACAAGGTGTCGGCGGCGGAGCGCATCATCGACATCGTGGACAAGCAGCGCGCGGAGGTGATGGTCGAGGTCGAGATCCTCGAGGTCAACCGCGGCAAGCTCAAGGAATACGGGATCGAGATCACGTCGCCGCCGGGCGGGAACGGCATCGTGGGCGCGATCTTCCCCTCCGGGACGATCACGGAGACGGTTCGGGACGCGGCCGGGAACCCCCTCTTCGACCGCACCCGCCCCGTCACCGTCGACGACAACCCCTACAGTGCCTCGAACCTCATCGTGACCGCGCTGCCGGGCGTGATCTACCGCCTGCTGCAGAGCGACACCTCGTCGCGCCTCCTGGCCAACCCCCAGCTCCGTACCCTGGAGGGCCAGACCGCGCAGGCCCGCTTCGGCGACAAGGTCCCGGTCCCGGTGACGGTCTTCTCTCCCATCGCCACCGGCGGGGTCGCCCAGCAGCCGGTGACGTCGTTCGAGTACAAGGACGTCGGGGTCAACATCGACATCACGCCGCGGGTGCACCACGACGGCGAGGTCACCCTGGCCGTGAAGCTGGAGATCTCGCAGGTGGGCCCGCTGTTCCAGAACCTGCCCACCTTCAACAGCCGCATCGTGCAGAACACGATCCGGCTGAAGGACGGCGAGACGAACATCATCGCCGGCCTCATCAGCGACGTCGAGAAGCACAGCCTGACCGGGATCCCCGGCATCGCCAGCCTGCCCTTCGTCGGGCGCCTTTTCGCGCGCAACCACGACGAGACGACGCAGACCGACATCGTGATGACCCTGACCCCGCACATCATCCGGCGCACGCAGTTCACGGAAGAGGACCTGCGGTCGTTCTCGGTGGGCGGCGAGACCTCGCCCCTGATCTTCGAGGTGCCGGCGATTCCGCCCGTGGCCACGCCGCCGCCGCGCCTGAGCGAGCCGCCGCGCGTGGAGCCGATCCGGCCGCCGTCGCCGGCGCCGTCGCCCAGTCCGATCGGCTAGGAGCGTGTCCTCATCCCGATTGGACACGCTCCTAATGGGGCAGTGTCGTTGGGCCAGCGGGACCGTCACGGATAACGGACCTCGGATGGCAGCGCCACGAAAACGATGGGGGCGTGGCTGCGAATCCGAGGGCAACAATCACCGCGGACATTCACGAACGAGCCTCGGGAGTCCCCAGGTTGCTCACCCGGATGCCCTCCGTACACGTCGTGACGGCTGCGCTCGCGTCCGGCGACTATTCCGTAGGCGATACGCTCGGCATCGAACGGAAGACGGCCGTCGACCTTGCCCGCTCCATCATCGACGGGCGCCTGTTCAGACAGACGGGCGCCCTTCGACGAACCTACCGCCGCCCCCTCCTCCTGGTGGAGGGTCTCAGTGACGGCGCGGCCGTCGAGGGTGTTTCGTGGCCGGCCCTGCGGGGCGCTCTCGTGAACGTCGCCATTTCGTTCGGCGTTCCAGTGCTCCGCTCGATCGATCCCAGCGACAGCGCCCAGATGATTGCGATCGCCGCGAGGCAGCTTCACGGCCCTCTCGACATCCCGTACGTGCGGCCCGGGTATCGGCCGACGGGATGGCAGAGCCGCGCCCTGCACATCCTTCAAGGCCTGCCGTCCGTTGGTCCGCGACGCGCCCGCTCACTGCTTCAACGGTTCGGAAGCGTGAAGGCAGTCGTAGCAGCCGACGTCTTTTGCCTGGCTAGCGTCGCGGGGGTCGGCGACGCCGTCGCACGCTCGATTCGCAAAGCGCTCGACCATGAGGGCACTTCGCCTATGGATTCCGATGGGACCCATTAGGAGTCCGTCCCATCGCTATCCGGACGGACTCCTCTAGGCTTTGACCGCCGCCGGCACGCGGTCGATCTTGACCTTGCTGATCCGGTTCTTCTCGACGTCCACGACGGTCAGGCGGTAATCCCCTACTCCGACGACCTCGCCCCCGCGCGGCACCGCGCCCAGGCAGTCGAGCATGAAGCCGGCCACGGTGTCGAAGTCCTCGGACTCGGGAATGGGGATGTCGTAGGTCTGGCGCAGCTCGGCCGCGGGAACGGTGCCGTCCACCACCAGCGATCCGTCGCGCATCTTCTCGATCGGCCGCTCCTCCCAGTCGTATTCATCCTGGATCTCGCCCACGATCTCCTCGAGCAAATCCTCGAGGGTGACGAGGCCGACCAGAGAGCCGTGCTCGTCGATGACGAGGGCCAGGTGGGTGCGCCGCTTCTGCAGCTCCTTGAGCAGCTCGCCGACCTTCTTGCTCTCGGGCACGAAGTGCACGGGGTGAAGGATCTTGCGCAGGACCACCGGCTGGTGCTTCTCGAGCAGGCGTAGGGCGTCCTTGATGTACACGACGCCCACCATGTTGTCGGGGCTGCCGTCGTACACGGGGATGCGGCTGAAGCCGCTCTCGACCATGAGGCGGCCGACCTCTTCCGGGGCCGTGCCCACGTCGAGGGCGAAGATCTTGGGCCGCGGCACCATGACCTTCTTGACCGGGGTCTCCGAGAACTCGAAGACGCTGTGGATGAGCTCCTCTTCCGTCTGGTCGAGCACTCCCTGCTCGCGGCCCTCCTTGACGAGGTGCTTGATCTCCTCCTCGGACACGAACGTGCGATGCCCGATGTCACGGACGCGGAACAGGAACAGGACGGCGCGCGTGGAGGCGGTCAGGAACGCGATGACGACCTTGGAGAAGCGGGCCAGGATGTCCAGCGGCCAGGCCACCATCACCGCGACCGTGTCCGTGAAGCGGAGGGCCAGCGCCTTGGGCACCAGCTCGCCCAGGATCAGCTCGACGTAGACGATCGCGATGCCCACGAGCAGGGTGGCTTCGAGGGCCGCCGGCACGAAGCGGGCGATGAGCGAGCGCTCCAGGATCGGCTCGAGGTAGCGGCTGGCCAGGTAGCCGCCCAGCACCCCGGCCAGGGTCCCCATGAGGGTGACCCCGATCTGGACCGTGGCCATGAACCGGTCCATGTTGTCCTGGAGGTGCTTGACCCAGCGCGCCCCCCGGCTGCCCTCCGCGATCAGCTGTTCCACCCGGCTCCGGCGGATGGAAATGATGGCGATCTCGCTGCCCGAGAAGAAGCCGTTCCCCAACAGGCACAAGAAGATGGCGATGATGAGCACGAGTGGGGTCGTCAAGGTGCGAAAGATGTCCTCATGGATAGCCGGTGATCTTAGCAGATTGCCACGACGGCGCGCCGTCCGCCCGCTTCCGCCGTCTTGTCTCCCCCCGCCGTCTTTGATAGCGTGGGCGTTCCGGGCTCTAGACCCAAGTCTCAGCAGGAGGAACACCTGTGTCCAACGGGGAATTCGACGTCACGGTGATCGGGACGGGGCCGGGCGGCTACGTGGCGGCCATCCGGGCCGCCCAGATGGGCCTCCGGGTCGCCTCCGTCGAGCGTGATCCGGCCGGGCTGGGGGGCACCTGCCTCCTCCGCGGCTGCATCCCGACCAAGGCCCTCCTCCATACCGCCGACCTGTACGAGGAGTTCAAGCACGCCAAGGACTACGGGATCGTCGCCGAGAACGTGGCCCTCGACTTCAACGCCGTGATGAGCCGGAAGACGCGGATCGTCAACCGCCTGAGCAAGGGGATCGAGAGCTACCTCTTCAAGAAGAACAAGATCACGCTCTTCAAGGGACAGGCCCGGCTGGAAGGGCCCGGCAACGTGATCGTGAAGGGCGAGAGCGGCGAGACGAAGATCAAGACCAAGAACGTCCTCCTGGCCACGGGGTCACGGCCGCGGACGCTCCCCGGCCTCGCTCTCGACGGCAAGGCGATCATCTCGTCCGACGAGATCCTGCAGATCCCCCAGATCCCGCGCTCCCTGGTCGTGATCGGCGCGGGCGCGGTGGGGATGGAGTTCGCGTCCGTGTTCGCGCGCTTCGGCTCGGCGGTGACGGTCATCGAGCTGCTCCCCCGCATCCTCCCCCTCGAGGACGAAGAGATCTCGAACGAAGCGGGCAAGCTGCTGGCCAAGCAGATGACGATCCACACCGGCGCCAAGACGGAGGGCGCGCTCAAGACGGCGAACGGGGTCGAGGTGGCCTTCCGCGCCGCCGACGGCCAGGCCAAGAGCGTGACCGCCGACGTGCTCCTGGTGGCGGTCGGGCGCGGCCCGGTGACGGACGGCCTCGGACTCGAATCGACGAAGGTCCAGCTCGACCGCGGCTACATCAAGGTGGACGACAAGATGGCCACGGACGAGCCCGGCATCTACGCCATCGGCGACGTCGTGACCGTCGGCGGCCGGCCCCATCCCCAGCTCGCCCACGTGGCCTCCGCGGAAGGGATCGGAGTGGCGGAGCGGCTGGCCGGCAAGGACGTCGAGCCCGTCAACTACGACCAGGTGCCGGGCGCCACGTATTGCATGCCCGAGGTCGCGAGCGTCGGCCTCACCGAGGCCGAGGCCAGGAAGCGCGGCTACGACGTGAAGGTGGGACGCTTCAACTTCGGCAACATCGCGAAGCCGCGCATCATCGGCCAGGACTTCGGGCTGGTGAAGGTCGTGTCGGAGAGCAAATACGACGAGGTCCTCGGCGTCCACATGGTCGGGCCACACGTCACCGACCTCATCTCGGAAGCGTGCGTGGCCCTCCGGCTGGAGTCCACGGTCGAGGAGCTGATGCGCACCATCCATCCGCATCCGACCCTGCCCGAGGCGTTGATGCAGGCCGCGGAATCGGTCTACGGCCACGCCATAGATGCTTGAACAACTCTGGGGAGAGCGCTCGAATGACTGACGTCATCATGCCCCAGATGGGCGAATCCATCGCCGAGGGCACGATCACCAAGTGGATGAAGAAGGTCGGCGATCGCGTCCAGCGCGACGAGCCGCTCTTCGAGATCTCGACGGACAAGGTCGACGCGGAGATTCCCGCGCCGGCTTCCGGCGTCCTCAAGGAGATCCGCGTGGAGCCGGGGGCCACGGTCCCCATCAACACCGTCGTCGGCGTGATCGGCGAAGGTGATGCGGCGACGGTGGCGCCCACCGCGGCTCCAGCCGCGAGCGCGAATGCTCCTGCCGCGGTGCCGCCCGGATCGGCCGCACCCCCGCCGAAGTCTGCGCAGCCAACCAGCCCGTCGGTGGCCGTAGCACAGGCGGACGGCACGCCGGCGGCCAGCGCCGGCACCTCCGTCCCGGCCGTGACCTCCGCCGTGGCACCTTCAACGCCGGCTCCGTCCGCACCGGCGCCGGCACCCGCGCCCGCGCCCGCCTCCGTGGCGGCACCTGTGCCGCCGGCGGCCACGCCCCCTCCGTCCCCTCCGCCCTCGACCGCGGCCTTCACCGCACCGGCCGCGGCGGCGTCGTTCGCGTCGAGCCTGGGGAGCACGCTGCCCGCGCCAGCGAGCGCGGCACCCGCACCGACGCCGGCCGCCGCGCGCCCGCCCGCGGCGACGCCTCCGCCGGCGGAGAAGCCGCGCGCCGACATGACGCCCGAAGAGCTGCGCCAGACGCGGTCGTCGCCGGTCGTGCGCAAGATCGCGGCCGAGCACAACGTCGACATCAGCAAGGTTCCGGGAACCGGGATCGCGGGACGGGTGACGAAGCAGGACATCCTCGGCCACATCGAGACGCGGCCCGGGTCGGCCGCGGCCGCGCCCAGCACTCCGAGCCCGTCCCCGGCCCCGTCGGCCGTTCCCGCTCCCAGCGCGCCTTCCGCGCCGCCCGCTTCGGCGGCGCCGGCCGCGCCCCCATCGGCACCGGCTCCGTCACCGGCGGCGTCGGCGTCGGCATCGTGGGCACCCGCCGCACCCGCCGCACCCGCGACACCCGCGGTCCCGCCGAGCGCACCGAGCGCGCCTCCCGCGTCGTCCGACATCTCGGCGACGCCGACCTGGTCCTCCAAGAGCGGCGCGTCGGCCCCGCGCCCGGCGAGCCCACCGCCGGCTCCGCCCACGCCCGCTCCGTCCGCGCCGGCGCCCGCTCCGTCCGCCACTCCGGCGGCCGCGCCATTGGCACCACCGACGCCGGCAGCGCCATCCGCATCAGCAGCCGCCAAGCCGGCGACCGCCACCGCCGCGCCCGCCCCCGCAACCACGCCGGCACCGTTCGTGCCTTCCCACCAGCCGGGCGAGCGCGTCGAGATCGTGCCCATGTTGCCCATCCGCAAGAAGACGTCCGAGCACATGGTGATGTCGAAGCGCATCTCCGCGCACGTCACCACCGTCTCGGAGATCGACATGTCGCGGGTGGCGCACCTGCGCCACAAGTACAAGCAGCAGTACGAGGAGCGCAGCGGGGTCAAGCTCACGTACATGCCGTTCATCGTCAAGGCGACGGTGGACGCCCTCAAGGCCTTCCCCGTCCTCAACGCGTCCGTCGACGGCGACAACATCGTCTACAAGAAAGACCTCAACCTCGGGATCGCCGTGGCCCTGGACTGGGGCCTCATCGTGCCCGTCCTCCGCAACGCGGACGAGAAGAACGTGCTGGGCCTGGCCCGCGCCATCAACGACGTGGCGGAGCGCGCGCGGGGCAAGAAGCTCAAGATCGACGAGGTCCAGGGCGGCACCTTCACCATCACGAACCCCGGCGTCTTCGGAAGCCTCTTCGGCACGCCGATCATCAACCAGCCCCAGGTCGGCATCCTGGCCGTGGGCACGATCGAGAAGCGCGCGGTCGTGCGCGACGATGCCATCGCCATCCGAACCATGTGCTACCTCGCGCTGAGCTTCGACCACCGCATCGTGGACGGGGCGGACGCGGACAAGTTCATGGCACACCTCAAGAAGGGCCTCCAGGAGTTCGACGAATCGGCGCTCTAGCCCAGACCGCCAGCCCGGTGCGTCCGCTGGAGGTTCGCCACCTCGGACGCGTGCCCTATGCGCAGGGGCTCGAGCTGCAGGCGGGCCTCGTCGCGGAGCGCCAGGCGGGCCGGATCCCGGACACGCTCCTCCTGCTCGAGCACGATCCCGTCTTCACCCTTGGGCGCAACGCGCGCGCCGAGAACGTCCTCCTCCCGGAGGCGGCGCTGAAGGCGCAGGGGTTCGAGGTCTTCGAGACCGGCCGCGGCGGCGACGTCACGTACCACGGGCCGGGCCAGGTCGTCGGCTATCCGATCCTCGACCTTTCCCCCGACCGGTGCGACGTGCATCGCTACGTGCGCGACCTCGAAGAGGTCATGATCCGGACCTGCGCCGATTACGACCTTCAGGCCGGGCGCGTGGCCGGGATGTCGGGTGCCTGGATCGGCGAGGAGAAGGTGGGGGCCATCGGCGTGCGCATCGCGCGCTGGGTGACGTCGCACGGCTTCGCGCTCAACGTCGCCAACGATCTCACGCCGTTCGGGATGATCGTCCCCTGCGGCATCCGCGGCCGCGGCGTCACGAGCCTGCAGCGTCAGCTCCGGCGCGCGGTGCCCCTGGCGGACGTGGCGGCCCGCCTGGCCCGCCACCTCGCGGCCGTCTTCGGCCGCGTCGTCGCCGGCTGAGCCCTAGTTCTTCGGGGTGGCCGCCTCCTGGCGGTTGAGCTTGAGGGTGAGGGTCACGGCTCCGATGCGCTTGGCTCCCTCCGCAATGGGAACGCTCACCTGGATCGCGTACTTGCCGGTGCTGGCGTCGAAGGCGGGCTCCTCCACGAACGCGTCCTTGCCGTCGACGAACGTCCGCTGCCACTTGGGCTCGTCGCCCTGCCAGTAGTCGGTGGTCTCGGCCATGCTGCAGACGAGCGTGCCCCGGTCGTTCATGACGAGAGCCTCGACCACGAGAGGGTCTTCCTTGACCAGCTCGCGGACCTTGACCGAGCACGGCGCCTGGACGATCGCCTGCCGGAGCGGATCGCGCGGGTTCGCGGTCCAGACGATGTCGCGCCGCTTGATCACGTCCGGCGGCTCCGACACCGCGTTGCTGGCCAGCACCGCGGCATGGATGACCGCGTCACGGGCGATCGCCTGCGCGCGGGCGACGCGCGCGTACGCGGTCTCCTTCACGCGCCCGGCCGTCAGGGCATCGGCCTGTCCGGCAAGCGCGACGACCACCATCGCCGGCACCAGCATCATGAGACCCCCTCAGTCCTGCCCACGGCGGCTCTCCGAGAAGAGGCGCGCGTTGCGCAGGGCGACCACCAGGAACTCCGCCAGCGTCTCCCCGACCGCCACCGCGTCGAGGTCGAACGCGCCCGCCTTCTCCGTCTGGAAGTCGATGGCGCCCACGGCCTCGCCCGCGTCGAGCAGCGGGATCACCATCTCGGAGTGCGTGCCGGGCACGTCGGGATGGTAGTCGGGATCCTTGGAGACGTCCGCGACCACCTGGGGCGCCCGCTTGCGCAGGGCGCGCCCGATCACACCGCCCGCCGGGCCCTGGGCCCGGCCCGCGCTGCGGCGGCCCACGCCGGCCCGTCCCGCCCACCTCCCGACGAGGACGCCTTCGTCGTCCAGGACCACGACCGCGACGTAGGTGTGGTTCATGCGCGCCTGGATCACTTCCGCCGCCTCCTGCATCAGGCGCTCGGCGTCGAGGATGGAGGCGATGCGATGGGCGACCGAGCTGAGCAGCGCGATCTGCTCCGCGCGATGCTGGCTCTGCCGCTCGGACTTGCGCAGCGCCTCGTTCGTGCGCTCCAGCTCGCGGGCCTTGTCCGCGGCGTGGGCGGCCTGCTCCTGCGTCTCCAGCAGGCGCCGGTGGTTCTCCTCCTCGCTGGCGCGGAGGAGGACCTCCAGGCGGCGCGCGCCGAGCTCGGCCAGGGCCAGGACGGCTTCCCCGCCGTGGTCGCCGCCCCCGTCCCCGTTGGCGAGCGCCCCCAGGCAGCAGCGGTCGAGGCGGGACAGGGCCTGGGCGCGCCACTGCAGGCTCGACCCCGTGCGGGCCCGGCGGGAGGCCTCGCGCGCCTCCTCGTCCAGCAGCTCCTCCGCCTCCCCGATGCGCAGGCGCGTGAGCAGGAAGTCCAGCTCGCGCTCGCACGACTCGCGCAGGTCGCCGGCTCCGGGGGCGGCGGTGTCCGCGAGCGCGCGCAGCCACGACTCGAGTATCGCCGCCTTGTGCGACTCCAGCCGCGGGGCCGCCTTCTGGAGGGTCGCGGCCAGGGGCGTCATCGGCGCGTGCCCTCGAAGACGTGGGCGATGCCGCCGGTGAGCGGGGCCCAGCGCACGTCGATGAATCCCGCCGCCTCCATGCGCGCCCCGAAGGCGTCGGGAGTCGCGAAGCGGGCCACGGAGGCGGGCAGGTACGCGTAGGCGCCGCGGTCTCCGCTGATCCAGCCCCCGACGCGCGGCAGCACATGGCGCGAATAGGCGCCGAAGAGGAGGCCGAAGAGCCCGCGCGGCGTCGAGAACTCGAGGACGACGAGGCGGCCCCCCGGCCGCAGCACGCGCTGCAGCTCGGCCAGCGCGGCCGCAGGGTCGCCGACGTTGCGGATGCCGAAGGCGACGAGAGCGCCATCGAAGAGGCCCGAGGCCAGGGGAAGGTGCTGGGCGTCTCCGGCGACGAGCCGGGCACGCCCCTGCAGGCCCGCGCGCGCGAGCTTGGCCGCGGCCCGCGCCAGCATCGGTGTCGAGAGATCGAGGCCGAGGCCGCGGCGCGTGCCGTCCCGTCCGAGCACTTCGACGAGGAGATCGGCCGTGCCCGTGCACAGGTCCAGGACCCGCGCCCCGGGCGGCAGGCCCAGCGCGTCCACGGCGCGGCGCCGCCAGCGCACGTCGGTCCCGCCGGAGAGCAGCCGGTTGACGAGGTCGTAGCGCGGGGCGATGCGGTCGAACATCGACCGGACGGCGAGAGTCTCGGGAGCCCCGGGCGTGGGGGTCATGTCGGAGCGTCCGAGGGGCGGGGCCACGGTGGTCATGATGTGCCGCGCCGCGAGGGACGGCCGGAACGGCCTCATTCTAAGGCGTGGCCGCCCCCTACGCGAGCCGCAGGGCCAGCACCGTGAAGACGAGGTAGCCGACGCTGATCCACCCGTTCACGGTGAAGAACGCGGCGTCGACGCGCGACAGATCGTCCGCCGAAACCAGCGAATGCTCGTACACGAGAAGTGTGGCCACTGCCCCGACTCCGACCAGGTAGACGGGATGCAGAGGGGCACGCGTGTAGAGCGCGGCGAGCAGGATCACGGCCGCGACGTGGAAGACACGGGAAACGGTCAGGGCGCGAGGGATGCCGAGGAGGGCCGGGAGGGAGCGAAGCCCTTCGCGCCGGTCGAAGTCGACGTCCTGGCAGGAATAGATGGTGTCGAACCCGGCCACCCAGCAAAGAACGGCCAGGGCGAGAAAGACCGGCGCCACGTCGAACCGGCCGCGTACCGCCAGCCAGGCGCCGACGGGCGCGATGGAGAGAGCGAGGCCCAGCACGAGGTGCGAGAGCGAGGTGAACCGCTTGGTGTACGAGTACCCCATCACCACGAGGAGCGCGACCGGGGAGAGGAGCAGGCACAGCGGGTTGAGCATCGCGGCCGCGCCGATCAAGGCCAGGGCGGACACGCCGACGAACATCCACACTTCGCCGCGCGAGAGCACACCGCGCGGCAGCTCGCGCCCGGCCGTGCGCGGGTTGCGCGCGTCGATGGCCTGGTCGGCCAGGCGGTTGAATCCCATGGCCGCGCTGCGCGCGCCGATCATGGCCACGACGATCCAGGGCAGCTCGCGCCAGGGGACGCGTCCGTTCGCCGCCACCGCGGCCGAGGCCAGCGCGAAGGGCAGCGCGAACACGGAGTGCGAGAACTTGATCATGCGGCCGTAGACGAGGGCGCGATCGACGAGCGTCCTCACGCGCGCACCCCGCGCAGCCGCGCCTCGCCCGAGAAGAGGAAGGCCAGGGGATCGGACAACGACGGCGGCCCCTCCGCGAACGCGAACGCCGCCTCCGCTCCCGGCGCGATCCGCCCGAGGTCCGAGAAGCCCAGGACCTCCGCGCCGCCCTGGGTGGCCGTCCGCACGAGCCATTCCGGCTCGAGTGAGGGAAAGGCGCGGTGGAGGGCGAGGACGTCCTCCCAGAGGTCCAGCGTCGGCACGCTGGCCAGGCTGTCCGTCCCTATCGAGAGGCGCACCCCCGCCGCGCGCAGCTCGGGGACGGGAGCGAGGCCGACGTCGAGGGCCTGGTTGCTGCGCGGGCAGAGGACGACGGCCACTCCGCGCGCGGCCAGGACCGCGCAGTCGCTCTCGTCCACCTGCACCGCGTGGGCCGCCACCAGCCCCGGGTGCAAGACACCGAGCCGGTCCAGGTAGCCGACCGGGCTCAGGTGCGGCGGCACGAAGCCCACGTGTCCGAGTCCGCGACGAGCCAGGAACGCGCTCCACTCCGGGTCGCGGCCGTGCAGGAAACGGCGCTCGTGAGGAGACTCCGCGAGGTGGAGCGCGGAGACGCCGCCCGAATCCGCCATCGCGCGCAGCAGCGGCGCGGAGACCGAGTGCGGGGCGTGGGCGGCCAGCGAGACGGTCACGCGCTCGGCCGGCTCGATACCGGCCAGACGGCTGCGCGCGCCTTCGATGACCTTGGCCGCGGTCTCGGGATCCCAGCCGATGATCTCGAAGAAGACACGCGCGCGCAGGGACGAGCGCGCGAGCAGGTCGAGGTGTGCGAGGGCGTTCGAGACGTCGCCGACGCCGGCCGTGCCCGTGTCCTCGAGCTCCTGGATGCCCGCGGAGGCGCGGCGCCGCACGACGTCGGGCGGATCCTGGGGCCGCGTCGTGACCAGGCGCTCCACCCAGTCCACGAACCCCGCGGCCCCGCCCAGGCGCCCGGCCATATGGGACAGCTCGAGATGGCAATGCGCGTTGACGAGACCGGGCAGGAGCACGCCCGGCCCGAGGTCCCGGACTTCGCCCGCCGGTGCTTCGGAGGCCGCACCCACCCAGCGCACACGGCCGTCCTCCACCGCCACCGCGGCGTCAGGCCGCGGCGGCCGGTCCACGGGCACGACCCATCCCGCACGCAGGAGCATCACCCGGAGTCTAGCGGAAGGAGAGGGCTACTCGACGCGGAGGGCCTGGTAGGCCTCGCTGATGCGCCCGGAAGCGGGATCGCGCAGGCGCACGCGCAGCGTGTAGTCGCCGGCGGCGACGTCCGCGGGCGTGATGTTGAGGACGAAACGCCGGAAGCCGTCCGCGTCCGACACGGAGCGGGCCACTTCGATCCGGCCCATCCGGACGGCCGCCCCGGAGGCATCCACGAGCTGCGGCTTGATCTCGAAGGACGCGCCCGGGTCGTAACTCCGGCCCCCGTCGAAGGCGAGCAGGAACACGCGATCGGTCCGTCCGTTCGCGAGGGACGGACGCGCGCGCGGCGTGAACGGCTCCGCGGCCACGTGGAACGGCGAGACCGGGTGCGGCAGGGAGCGCGACGGCGCGGGGAGGATGATCCAGCCCGCGGGCTCGTCCATCACCAGGGGCGGGAAGAGCAGCACCTCGGAGGGATCGAAGGCGGGGACCGTGATGTCCAGCCCGCGCGCCCCCGTGCGGCCGCCCGCGTCGCGCACCAGGAAGCGCAGCGAGTGCTTGCCGGGAGGGAGCGTGAAGGTCGCATGGCACTGCAGCCCGCGGCCGCGCAGGCGCGGCGCCGTGGCCGCCACCTCGAGGGTCGAGCTCAGCGCGACGAGGTCTTCGACCGTGCCCTTCTCGTCCAGGGCGTAGCCGTAGATCTCGAGCGCGACGCGGCCGTCCTTCGCGCCCCGCAGAACGGCTTCGCCGTCCGCCTCCAGGACGAAAGGCACCGTCACCGACCCGCCGGGCGCGCGGTACGGCAGGCCGATCACGCGCAACGGGATTTCTTCGACGTCGATCCCCTTGGTGATGATCTCCGCCGCCTCGAACCGCCGGGCCATGGCCGGGCGCTCGGCGTAGGCGGAGCGCTCGAAATAGCCGGAGCGGTGCGAGATCTCGCGGTCCTTGCCGCGCACCTCGATCTTGAGCTTGTGGAACTTGCCGGAGCCGCGGGCCTGCTGCGGCTCGAAGGCGAGCAGGTAGTAGTGCCGGCTCATCTCCGCGATCTCCGCGAGGGCCACGCCGGGATCGTTCGTGTTGCGGAAGAGACGGCCGCCGGACAGGCGCGCCATCTCGGAGAGCGACCCCTGGCCCGACCGCACCGCCGGCTCCGACGTCTGCTGGCGGACGTCGCCGCGCGACGACAGGCCGGAGAGGTCGACGGCGTGCACCAGGGAGTCCGAGGACGAGAAGGCCTGCAGCATCGTCTTCATGTCCTGGCGGATCTGGGTGTCGCCGAAGCGGTTCTCGGAGGACACCTCCCAGAGCCGGCCGCGCGAGATGGAGTCCGAATCCTTCATCTGCTGCGGGCCACCCTGCCCCTCCAGCGCCGTCTCGTCGAAGCCGTTGGAGAAGTAGATGACCTGCTTGCGCCCCGCCATGACGTCGAGGGAGAGGGCGAGCTGGCGCATGCCGTCGAGGAGGGCGAGCACGCGCTGGCGATAGGCGGCTTCCTGGGCGCGCTCGTAACGGATCTGGATGGCGCGGATCGATTCGGACATCGCGTCGCCGCGCTCCTCCGGGATCGTGTCCGCGACGGAGGAGCCGAGGTCGCGCAGGTCGAAGGCGAGCCCGAGCGGGTCCGCGCGCGCGTCGAGCTGCAGGACCCCGAGCGTGCGCAGGGCCCGGCGAAGCTGGAAGCGGTCGGAGGTGAAGCCGACGAGCAGGCGCACGCCGTGGTTGGCGGAGAAGGTGGCGACGGCGGCGAGGTCGCTCGGCTCGAGATGGTGGGTGACGAACTCGAGGCCCGCCTTCTGCGCGCGCACGAGGCCGTTCACGCCGCTGAAGGAGAGGTCGAAGAGGAGCAGGAACTGGCGGTGGGCGGCCGGAGATCCGGCGGCGTCGGGCGGCGGCGGCGAGCCCGCGTCGAACTCGCGCACGCCGACGAGGCGCATCGGCTTGCCGTCGTCGAAGACCTTGAAGTCTTCGGCGGTGAGACCGGCAACCGCCTTGCTCGTGCGATCGGTCACGAAGACGGGCACGGTGACGACGGTGATCGAAGACGCGAACTCGGGTGTGGCCGGGGCGCGCGGTGTGGACTGGGAAGGCGCCTGCGGCGCGAGGCTCAGGGCCAGGAACGAGGCCGCAGCGCTCACACGCAGGAAGGGGGTCACTCGATCGGATTATGTCATCGACGCCAAGACCTCGAACGAGAATGTCGGGATCCACGGAATTGGATCCGGCCGCCGAATCCAAGTCAATGTTTTGGATCGGTCAGTCCATTCAGGACCTTAGCCCGCCAAATGAATCAATAGCTTAGGCGGCCATCCACCCTTCTGAACCCCTGGCCTCGAATTTGCTGCCTCGCGCCGCAAACCAACTTCCCCTTTACCAGGAGGAAAGATGAGGAGAGCACTCGCATTGGCGGTTGCCCTTTCGCTCGGGCTGCTGCCGGCCGCCTTCGCGCAGCTGACGCGAGGCAACGTGTACGGCAAGGTCGCGGACGAATCGGGCGCCGTGCTGCCGGGGGCCACCGTTACCCTCTCGGGGGGATTTGGCACGCGCAGCACCGTGAGCGACAAGGAAGGCCAGTTCCGCTTCTTGAACCTCGATCACGGCCAATACAAGGTCACCGTGGCCCTCACCGGCTTCGGCAACCAGAGCCGGCAGATCGAGGTGCGCTCGAGCCAGAACGTCGAGCTCGAGTTCAACGTGAAGGTGGCCTCGGTCGAGGAGACCGTCACCGTCACCGCGGAGACGCCGGTCGTCGACACCAAGAAGATCGGGATCGTGAACACGATCGACAAGGACGAGATGGTCAAGATCCCGACCTCGCGTGATCCGTGGTCGATCCTCGCCACCGTCCCCGGCGTGATGATGGACCGCGTCAACATCGCGGGGGCGGAGAGCGGCCAGCAGGGCAACTACGTCGGCAAGGGCGCGGACCCCAAGAACAACGTGTGGTCGCTCGACGGCATGGTCATCACGGACATGGCCACGCGCGGCGCCTCCCCGACCTACTTCACCTATGACGCCTTCGACCAGGTGTCGGTGGCCGCGGGCGGGAACGATATCGGTGTCGCCACGGGCGGCGTCGGCATCAACTTCGTCACCAAGCGCGGCACGAACGCGTTCCACGGCGGCGCCAACGGCTACTTCACGCACGACGACCTGCAGTCCTCGAACCTCCCCGACGAGCTGAAGAACGACGCGCGGCTGAAGGGCGCGGACAAGGCCGACCACATGCAGCAGCTCGCGGACTACAACTTCGACATCGGCGGGCCGATCGTCAAGGACAAGCTGTGGTTCTACGCGAGCTGGGGCAAGGAGGACATCCGCATCCTGCGCCTCACCCAGACCGCGGACAAGACGGGCCTCGTGACCAAGACGGGCAAGCTGAACTGGCAGGCCTCGTCGAAGGACATGATCTCCGCCTTCTGGTTCCTGGGCAGCAAGATCAAGATCGGCCGCAGCCCGGCCTCCGGCCTTTCGGAAGCGGACTCCTTCCTGGTGGACCAGGGCGACCTCTTCCCGCGCGAGCCGCGTGGCCTGAGCAAGATCGAGTGGAACCGCACGTTCACGCCCAACTTCTTCCTGAACGCGAAGGCCGCCTACTACAGCACGGGCTTCACCCTGGCCGCGCGCGACGACCGCGCCAACGACCAGGTCTACGACTTCGTGCACAACGAGGCCCGCGGCAACACGAACAGCTCCGACTTCCTGCGCCCGCAGAAGACCCTCCAGCTCGACGGCAACTACTTCTTCGGCGGCATGGGGGGGAATCACGAGCTGAAGTTCGGCACGAGCTGGAAGCAGACGAGCTCCTCGTCCGCGACCATCTACTCCGGCAACAAGACGCGCGCGATCTTCAACACGAACCTGCAGGACCGGGCGCGCTTCTACCGGGACACCGTCTCCGAGGACGTCGCCAAGTACATCAGCGCGTACGTGGGCGACACGTTCACGAAGAACCGCCTCACCGTGAACCTGGGCGTCCGCGTCGACAAGCAGACCGCGGAGAACAACGCGAGCGAGATCCCGGCCAACCCGCTCATCCCGACCCTCCTGCCCGCCATCACCTTCTCCGGCGGCGGCCAGGGCATCGACTGGTTCGACGTGTCTCCGCGCCTGGGGCTCACCTACGCCCTCAACGAGTCGCGCAAGACGGTGGCCCGGCTGTCGTTCGGCCGTTTCGCAGGCCAGCTCCAGAACGGTGACGTGACCTGGGACAGCCCGGTCGGCAGCGCGGCCTTCCTCGAGTACGCCTGGACCGACGCCAACAAGGACGAGAAGATCCAGCTCGGCGAGGTCCGGTTCAACGAAGGCGTCAAGGATTCGGCGAACGTGAATCCCAACAACCCCGGCGCGCTCGGGGCGTCGGTCAACGTGATCGATCCCAACCTGAAGAACGACAAGGAATACGAGATCATCGCGGGCATCGACCACGAGCTGGCCGCGAACTTCGCGGTCGGGGCCGCCTACACCTGGCGGCGCGCCGTCGACACCTATCGCCGCGGGCTGGACGCCAACTGGACGCCGCGCATCGGCGTGACGCCGGCCGACTACTCCCTGGGCGCCCCCGTGACCCGCAACGGCTACACGGTGACCCCGTTCATCCTCAACGCGGGCGTCAGCACGCGCGTCACGGGCGGCCGCATCCTGACCAACCGGCCCGACTACGATCGCCAGTACAACGGCCTCGAGCTCACCGCCAACAAGCGGCTCTCGAACAAGTGGATGGCGCGCGTGGCCATCACCCTGCAGGACTGGACGAACCACTTCAACAGCCCGCTCGCGTACTACAACAACCCCAACCCGACGGACCTCGACACCCAGATCGACGGCAGCCAGGTCGTCCGGCAGGGCACGGGCTCGGGCAAGGCGCTCTACATCGGCGCCAAGTGGCAGGCGGCGGCCAACGCGATGTACCAGCTCCCCGCCGGCTTCGAGCTGGCCGCGAACTTCTACGGCCGCCAGGGCTACCCGCAACCCATCTACATCCAGGTCAACACCGGCGCCTTCGAGGGCACGACGAACGTCCTCGCCGTCGCGGACTCCGATGAGAAGCGGTTGCCCGACCTCTACAACCTGGACCTGCGCTTGGCCAAGAACATGAGGCTCGCCTCGACCAACCTCACGCTCAGCGTCGAGGCCTTCAACGTGTTCAACGCGAACACCGACCTCAACCGGAACGTCAACGCCGGGGCGGCCACCTACAACCGTCTGGAAGAGATCCAGGCCCCGCGCATCGTGCGCTTCGGGGTGCGGTTCAACTTCTAGAACTCTCCTTTCTCGCGTGGCCCCGGGGCTCCCAAGGCCCCGGGGCTTTTTGTTTCTGGCGCACTACAATCGGCGCATCAGGAGGTCGCGCTTGTTCCTGTCCCTGAAGCCGGTTCGCTGGAGCGTGTTCGCACTGGCCCTTCTCGGCGCGAGCATGGCCGAGGCCCAGGACTGGAAGGGTTCCGGACGCGTGGAGGGCCGTGTGCTCGCCCCCGACGGCACGCCGGTCGTGGGCGCCACCCTCAAGCTCGTCCACCCGGGACGCGGCGGCGGGCCCACCATCAAGACGGACAAGAAAGGGCGATGGGCGTACCTCGGTCTCGTGTCCGGCACCTGGAACGTCGATGTCGAGGCGCCCGGCTACGCGGTCCGGCAGGTCAGCTTCACCCTCGCGTCCGAGGCCTCCCACCTCGACCCGATGGAGATCCGCCTGGAGAAGTCCGGCCCCGCCCCCGTGCCGCCGGAGGTGCTCGAGACCGTGAAGAAGGCGGACGAGGCCTACAAGGCGGGACGGTTCGCCGAAGCGCAGGCCGAATACGAGAAGCTCCTCGCGCTGAGGCCCGACCTGGCCACGACCATCCACCAGCAGATGGGCTTCTCGCTGATCCAGCAGAAGAAATACCCCGAGGCCCTCGAGCACCTGCAGAAGGTACTGGACGCGGATCCCGCGAACGCCCCCATCCGTGTCATCGCGGCCCAGGCCGCGCTGAGCGGCGGCCTCGTCGACAACGGCCTGGCGCTCCTGAAGGGGCTCGACGAGAGCGCGATCAAGACGCCGGACGTCTTCTTCAACGTCGGCGTGGCCCTCATCAACGCGAACCGGCCCGAGGACGCGATCCCGTACTTCGGCAAGGCCATTGCTCTCGACGCCGCGTATGCCGACGGCTACTTCCGGAGGGGCCTCGCCCATCTCCAGCTCGGCAAGGCGGCGGAGGCGAAGGCCGACCTCCAGAAGTTCGTCGAGCTCGCGCCCGCGGGCGCCGAAGCGGATCTGGCGCGAAAGGCGCTCACGCAGCTCAAGTAGTCCGAAGAGGACCGAGATGGCCGTGCGGGCCTTCCCATTCCACGTCGCGTGCCTCGTGGGGGCTCTTTGCGCCGTCGGCGCCGGACCGGACGATCCCCAGGTCCGGGTGACGGTTCCCGGCACCGCCGTAGGCTCGGGGCAGTACGGCACGGCTCAGCCGGCGGAAGTGGGAGAGATCGCCGGGCAGATGTACCTGAAACGCGCGGTGCGCACGAAGGGACACCTGGACCCGCTGGACTTCGCGGGCCGCTACTTCCGGCTTTCCGACGGCGGCTCCGCGATCGTCCTCATCCCGGCCAGCAACAACCAGCGGGACCTGCAGAGCCTGCGCGGCCACCGCGTCGAGGTCGAGGGGTACGTCCGGCGGCTGGTCGAGCACCAGGGTACCTGCAAGCTCCCCCCGAAAGGCCAGGTCGTCCCCGCGAGCCTGTGCGACAACCCGGAGCTGCCACCGACTCCCGACCTCTATGACGAGAGCCGGGACTGGCCGCAAGTCTCGGTCACGGCCTGGTACGTCGGGGATATCAGCACGTCCGACCGGAGGCGCGATTCGAGTCGGGACCTCATCGGGGACATCCTGGATGCGAACGCGGACGCCGGAAAATGGTTCGCGTGGCCGGACGCTTCTGCGGGGCCGGGCTCTGCGGCGAGCTCGGTCCGCCGCCGGTGCCGAAGGCCTGGGCCCTCTTCGACGACGTGACCGCGGTGTGGGTGATCGGCAAGGAGCCGGCGGGGAAAGGCTGGCGGCTGGACCCGACCTATCGCGCCGACACCGCGCGCTGGCTCGAGGTCACGGGACGCGTGGCGCCCTGCGGCGCGGCGAAGTGCCTGCGCGCCAAGTCGGTGGCGCTGATTCCGCGCGACGGCAAGGCCGAACCGAACCCGTCGCCCTGACCCGAGACGGCGGCGTCAGCGCGAAAGAAAAGGGTTCTCGACATCCACACCGGCTTTCTCGAAGTCGCTGTGGTTCCGGGTGGCGACGGTCAAACCGAAGGCAAGCGCCGTCGCCGCGATGAGACTGTCCTTGATCGGCATGGATCGCCCGGACAAGCGCAGCCGCGCGAGTAGCTCCGCCCACCGCAGGCCGACGGATGCGTCCCAGGTCAGGCACTCGATCCTTCCGATTCCCTCGGCAAACCATTGTTCGAGGCGCGCGCGCCGCTTTCCTCGGGGCAGGAGCAGGATCCCGAATTTCACTTCGCCGAGGATGATGGGGTCGACGGCGATCTCGCGCTCATGCCTTCGAAGCCAGGCGACGACGGCGGGATTCGGATCCGGCCGCGTCGGCTCGCTGAGGACGTTCGCGTCCACGAGGTACTTCAAATCGCGTCCGTCGTCTCCGATTCGATGGGGGTGAAGAACCCTTTCTCAGGACAGTCGAGAAGCCAATCGACGAGACCTTCGTTCGGGCGTGGAGCACGACGAACGATCCGGTACTCGCCGCGATCGACACGCTCGACGTCGAACTCGTCGCCGGGCTCGATGCCGTCCTGCTCCCGGATCTCCGCGGGGAGGACGATCTGGCCCTTTGTCGAGACGGTGGTCTTCACCTTGGTAAGATAGCGTCTTACCTCGGCGTCGTCAAGTGCGCCCGCGTCTACCCCGCCAGCGACGTCGCGGGTGCGTGGGGCGACGGCATGTCGGGCAGCGCGTGCGACCAGCAATACGGGTCGCCCACGATCTCGTAATGCATCGTGCGCCGCTTGGGCACGAACCCCGCGTCCATGATGTTGCGGGCGATCTCCGCCTCGGTGAGACGGAAGTGCGCGCCCGCCGCGGAGACCACGTTCTCCTCGATCATGAGGGACCCGAAGTCGTTCGCTCCGAAGCGCAACGAGACCTGGCCGATCTTCCCGCCCTGCGTGACCCAGGAGGCCTGCACGTTCGGGAAGTTGTCGAGCATCACGCGCGCCACCGCGAGCGTGCGCAGGTACTGAAACGAGGTCAGCTCGTCCCCGGCCAGCGCCGTGTTGGACGGCTGGAAGGTCCAGGCGATGAACGCCGTGAACCCGCCCGTCCGATCCTGAAGGTCGCGCAGGTGCACGAGGTGCTCGACGCGCTCCTCGATCGTCTCGACGTGGCCGAACATCATGGTGGCCGTCGTCTTCATGCCGAGGCCGTGCGCGACCTCCATGACCTCGAGCCAGTCCGCGGTCGAGCCCTTGGCGATGCCGATGATCTCGCGCACGCGGTCGGACAGGACTTCCGCCCCGCCCCCCGGGATCGAGTCCAGCCCCGCCCCCACCAGCCGGCGCAGCGCGGCCTCCGTGCTGAGGGATGAGACGCGGCAGATGTGCTTGACCTCCGCCGGGCTGAGGCCGTGGATCCAGAGCGAGGGGTAGGTGGACTTCATCCACCCGAACAGCTCCTCGTAGAACTCGATGCCGAGGTCCGGATGCAGGCCCCCCTGGAGCAGGATCTGCGATCCGCCCAGGGCGATCGTCTCCTCGATCTTCTGCGCGAGCTGCGCCTTCGTGAGGAGGTAACCCTCCTTGGAGGGCAGGTCGCGGTAGAACGCGCAGAAAGCGCACTGCGCGGTGCAGATGTTCGTGTAGTTGATGTTGCGGTCGACGATGTAGGTGACGACGCCTTCCGGGTGCAGCCGCTCGCGCACGGAGTCGGCCAGGGCGCCCAGCTCGATGAGGTCGCCGTCGCGCAGGAGCGTGATGCCCTCGGCCGGGGTCAGCCTCTCCCCCGCCTCGACCTTCCGCGTGATGGATTCAGGGATGGCCATGGAACCTCAGCTCCGGCACCCGCGCGATCAAACCTCGCGCGTGGGCGCGCGCGTAGAACTCGCGCAGCCCCTCCAGTTCGGCCGCGTCCATCGCGTAGGAGATGTTCCCGCGCAGGTACGCTTCGTTGAGGGCCGCGCGATCCGGATGTCCATTATAGGACGCGGCGATCTGGGCCACCGCGCGCAGGCCCGCCGCCACCGCCGATTGCAGCCGCGTTACGTCCTCCGGCGACACCGCGCCCTTTCGCCCCGCCCAGAAGGCGTAGACGAAAGGACGGCCCGTGCGCTCGGTCCATTCCGAGCCCAGGTCGAGGCGCGCGGCGTCCCCGTCGTAATACAGCGCGGGGTCGCCGATGACGAGGGCGGCGTCCGCGCTGTTGAGCATCGTGGGCACGTCCGGAGGCATGGGCGCGTATTCGGGATCGCGGCCGAGCCGGTCGCGCAGGAGGACGCGCACCAGGGCCGCGCTCGTGCGGCTGGAGGTGTCGACGGCCACGCGGCGGATGCCTTCGAGGGGGCCGCGATGGAGCAACACCACCGAGCGCACCGGGCCCCGGCTGGCGATGGCGACGCCGGGCACGATCGCGTAATCGCCCTCCGCGTATTCGATGGAGGGGATGAGGCCGAGGTCGATCTCGCCCGCGTGCAGGCGCGCCGCGATGCGCGAAGGCACGTCGCGCGTGATCTGGAAACGGGAGTCCCCCGCCAGCCCGTGCACGGTGGGGGCGGCGTTCAGGTAAGACACGACGCCGAGACGAAGAGGGGTCACCACTCCTTCACGACGTTGAAGACGGTGTCGCGCTCGATGGGGCGGCGGCCCGCTTCGCGGATGAGGCGGACCAGCTCGTGCACGGTCATGGACTGCGCGGTGGGCGCGCCCGCGTCGTGGGCGATCTTCTCTTCCGTGACCGTGCCGTCGATATCGTCCGCGCCGAAGCTCAGGCCGACCTGGGCCAGGCGCGGGCCGATCATGATCCAGTACGACTTGATGTGCGGGAAGTTGTCGAGGAGGAGGCGCGAGACGGCGATGGCCTTGAGGTCCTCGAACCCCGTCGTCTCCGGCAGGTGCATGGAGGGCGCTTCCCAGGGCTGGAAGGCGAGCGGGATGAACGTGACGAACCCGCTGGTCTCGTCCTGCAGCGCGCGGAGCTGGAGGAGGTGATCGACGCGGTCCTCCACGGACTCGATGTGCCCGTAGAGCATGGTCGCGTTGGTCGGGATCCCCATCTTGTGAGCCTGGCGCATCACGTCCAGCCACTGCGGGCCGTCCGCCTTGCCGCGGATGATCTTGTCGCGCGTGGCCTTGGCGAAGATCTCCGCGCCCCCGCCGGGCATGGAGTCGAGGCCGGCCTCGCGCAACTCGGCCAGCACGCGCTCCACCGTCATCCGGTAGAGCTTGTGGAAGAAGTAGATCTCGACCGCGGTGAACGCCTTCACGTGGATGTGGGGCCGGACCTTCTTGATGCCGCGCATCATGTCCGTGAAATACGACCAGGGCAGGTCGGGGTGCAGGCCGCCGACGATGTGCACCTCGCGCACCTGCTCCGGCAGCGCCGACACCGTCTTGAAGATGTCGTCGAGCGCCATCGTGTAGGCGCGCGGCTCTTCCTTCTTGGCCGCGAAGGCGCAGAAGTCGCAGGTGGCGGCGCAGACGTTCGTGTGGTTGATGTGCGTGTTCCACACGAAGTATGCGGCGTCGCCGTGACGGTCCTCGCGCGCGTGGTTGGCGAGGCGGGCCAGGCCGAGCAGGTCGTGGGTCCGATAGAGGGCCACGCCGTCCGCGAACGACAGGCGCTGGCCGGCCAGGACCTTGTCCCGGATGGGCTCGAGGGCGGCGTCGCGGATGCGGCCGGCGGCCCTCGAATCGCGAGCTGGTATGGACGACGCGGGCGTGCCCAAGTCGTGTCTAGCCTACCACATGGGTGGCGGCGGTCGCCTCGCGCGATGTGCCCGCGTGAAGCCTAGCGCCGCCACCGGCGCACGAGGAAGTACTCGTTCAACGGGCGGTCGTCCGTAAGGGAGGTGGCCATGCCGGAGAGCTTCGCCCAGTCGATCTGCTGCTCCTCGCGCACCACCGTCTCGAGCTGCTCCACCGCGGTGGGATGGGGTCCCCACTCGACAAGGTCCTTGCGCGCCTCTTCCGGCATGCGGGCCGCCATGGCGGCGGCCGTGCGGACGGGGATCGGCTGCGCGCTCGCCAGCAGGTGCAGGCCCCAGCCCTCCACGGAGGGGAACACGCGGATGTAGGGGAAGACCTCGTGCAGCGCCAGCGCGCAGGCGGCGATGACCCTGCGCTCGCCGCCCGGTATCCACACCTGCAGGATGCCGCCCTCGACCAGGTGGGGGCGGATCGACTCGTAGAACTCGCGCGAGTACAGGAGGCTCGACCCCGCCGCTTCGACCGGAGGCGGCGGGTCGATCACGACGACGTCGTAGGGCGCGACCGTGCGGTCGAGGAAACGGCGTCCGTCGTCGATCACGATCCGCGCGCGCGGAGAGGCGAGCAGCGCGGGCGCGTCCGGATGGAAGTCCGCGAAGAACTTCGGCACGCTCGGGACCAGCTCGACCGCCGTCGTCTCGATCCCCCAGGAGTGCATCGACCGGAAGCTCGTGCCCATGCCGAAGCAGATGACGAGGCCGCTCCTCGGGGCATGCGGAAGGAAGGCGAGCGGCAGGTGGCACATGAACTTCGTGATCGGCGTGAGCACGGTCATGCTGATCCCGTTGACGCGGAGGGACGTGTGGCGGCCCTGTCCCTCCACGATCACGGTGGCGGCGGAGTCGCGCCGCACGCGCGCGTCGGAGAAGCGGGCCTCCTCTCCACGGGTCAGCGCGGCCATCGCGGCCACTCCGGCCGCGGCCGCCGCCATCGGCTTCCACTTCCCCCGCGGCGCCTTCATCAAGCCGATCACGACGAACACGAGCGCGAGGAGGAAGAGGGCCGGCCGCTCGCCCACCCAGGGGAGGAGCAGGAACCCGCCCGCCAGGGGGCCGAGGATGCACCCGAGGCCGTTCAGGGCCCAGGCGGCGCCGGCGCGCCGCGAGAAGCCGCCCGACCATCGGTCGACCAGCCAGGGCGTGACGAACCCGAGCATCGCGGAGAGAGGCGCGACGGCGAGGGTCACGACGACGATCGAACGGAGCGTGGGCACCAGGACACCCTCGAAGCGCGGGATGCCGGGCAGGCGCGGATCGGCGGCGATTGCCGGCAGCATCGAGGCCAGGGCCAGCGCGGCCCAGGCGAATGCGGGCGGTCCGTCCGCGAGCGGGGAGGCGCTCCGCCGGCGATAGAGCAGCGATCCCGCCAGGGTCGCGAGCAGGTAGGACGCGAGGATCACCGCGAACGCGTAGACCAGGTTCCCGAGCAGCGGCGTGAACTGCCGGACCCAGACCACCTCCATGGCCATGCTCGCGAACCCGGTCCCGAAGAGCGCGGCCGCCGTCGTCCCGTCCGCGTGGGACGACGTGCCCGCGGGGGCCGCGGGCACCGGCTCCGACGGAGCACGCAGGCTGAGGAGGAGACTCAGCGCGGCGAGCAGGGCGTTGAACGCCGCCCCGAGCGCGAGCGTGCCCTGCAGTCCGAACAGCTCGATGAGAACGAGGGCGGAGGCGAGGGTCCCAAGGACCGCCCCCAGCACGTTGGCGGCGTACAGATGGCCAACGGAGGACCGGTCACCGCGTATGCGAGGGCCGATCGCGGCCAGGGCCAGGGGCAACGTGGCCCCCATGGCGACGCAGAAGGGCAGGAGGGCAAGCGTCACCCAGCCCGCGGAGGCAAGGTGGTATGCCGCCGAGTCCCAGGCGGCCCCGATGAGACGTCTCCGCCCCGCTTCGAGGGCGAAAGGCACGACGCGCGAAGACAGCGCGATCGCGAGCTCGCAGCCCGCATAGAGGGAAAGGATGGTGCGCGGGCTCGCCTCGAGCCGCTCGACGACACGCCCGCCCAGGGCATTGCCGAGGGCCAGTCCCGCCATGAAGACGGAGAGGACGATCGACACCAAGGGCGCGGTCACCCCGAAGCGGGCCATGGCCAGGCGCAGCCACACCACCTGGCACAGGAGGGCGCAGAACCCGGAGACGACGAAGAACGCGAAGAACCAACGATCCCGCAAAGCGGCCTCCCGCGCGGCGCACTTCCGCCGCGGCGCGCAGGTTATACGAAGGCGCGCGTCGATTGGGAGCCGCGCGCGCCCTTTGTGAAGGCGGGCGCGATCGGGAACAATCGCTCGCGATGGCCGACGCGACCTTCACGGACCTGCGCGCTTTCATGGACGCGCTGCGGCGCCAGGGCGACCTCGTCGTGGTCGACGCCCCCGTGGACGCCCGCCTGGAGGCGGCGGAGATCCATCGCCGCGTCATCGCCAAGGGCGGGCCCGCGCTCTTCTTCACCAAGGTGCGCGGCGCCGACTTTCCGCTGGTCACCAACCTCTTCGGCACCCGGGCCCGCGCGGAGATGGCCTTCGGCCGCCGGCCGCAGGAGCTCGTCCGGCGCCTGGCCGAGCTCGCGCAGACGATGCTCCCGCCGACGCCGCGCAAGGTATGGGAGGCGCGCGACGTCCTCGCGAACGCCTGGCGCGTGGGCACGCGGCGGCGTCGCGGCGGACCGGTCACCGAAGTCGTCGAGACCGGCGTGCGCCTGGACCGCCTCCCCATCCTGACCTGCTGGCCGGAGGACGGCGGACCGTTCCTCACGCTGCCCGCCGTCTACACCGAACATCCGCAGCGGCCAGGCCACAACCTCGGCATCTACCGGATGCAGGTCCATGACGCGCGCACGACCGGCATGCACTGGCAGATCGGCAAGGGCGGAGGATTCCACTACGCGGCCGCGGAAGCCGCGGGCCAGGCCCTGCCCGTGACCGTCTTCCTCGGCGGCCCGCCCGCGCTCATGCTGGCCGCCGTCGCCCCGTTGCCCGAGAACGTGCCCGAGCTGATGCTCGCTTCCCTGCTGGCCGGCCGCCGCCTGGACCTCGCCAAGGGTCCCGGGCCGCATCCGCTCGTCGCCTCCGCGGAGTTCGCGCTCATCGGCCGCGTGCCGCCGCGGGTGCGCAAGCCGGAGGGGCCGTTCGGCGATCACTACGGCTACTACTCGCTCCAGCACGACTACCCCGTCTTCGAGGTGGAGGCCATCGCGCGCCGCGGCGACGCGGTGTACCCGGCCACCGTCGTCGGCAAGCCGCGGCAGGAGGACTTCTACATCGGGGATCTGCTCCAGGAGCTGCTCGCGCCGCTCTTCCCGCTCGTGATGCCCGGCGTCGAGAGCCTCTGGAGCTACGGCGAGACCGGCTACCACTCGCTGGCGGCGGCGATCGTGAAGGAGCGCTACGGCCGCGAGGCCATGGCCAGCGCCTTCCGTATCCTCGGCGAGGGGCAGCTCTCGCTCACCAAGTTCCTGCTCCTCACCGATCGCGCCGTGGACCTGCGCGACTTCCGCGCCACCCTCGAGCACGTCCTCGCGCGCACGCGTCCGGAGACCGACCTCTACGTCTTCGGCAACCTGTCCATGGACACTCTCGACTACACGGGCCCGCGCGTGAACGAAGGATCGAAGGGCGTGTGGCTCGGCCTGGGCGAGCCCGTGCGCGAGCTGCCGCGCGAGTTCTCTCCGCCCGTACCCGTGCCCTCCGACGTCACCGACGTGCGCGTGTTCTGCGCCGGGTGCCTCGTCATCGGCGGCCCGTCGTACGCGCGGGAGGCGGAAGCGGGCGCGCGCCTGGCCGCCCATCCCGCCTTCGCGGACTGGCCGCTCCTCGTCCTGACGGACGAGCCCAGGCGGGCCGCGCAGAGTCCGATCAACTTCCTCTGGACGACGTTCACGCGCTTCGAGCCCGCCGCCGACATCCACGCCGCCGGACGGACGCTCGTCCGCAATCACGTCTCCCTGCGGCCGCCGATCCTCATCGACGCCCGGCTCAAGCCGGGCTTCCCGCGCGAGCTGCGCGCGGACGAGGAGACGGCGGCCACGGTCACCCGGCGCTGGAAGGAGTACTTCCCGGGCGGGATGCAGATGGGCGACAGTGACGCGGCCCACCTGGACCCGTTCGGACCTTGACCGGCCCCCCCGTGTCCGTATAATCGCGCCGGCCCGGGACTTCCCGGATCCGTACAGTCCGATTCAAGGTCGCGCGACGCGGCGCGACAGGCCGCTCCGAACCGCCCGTGGGGGGGGTGTTGAGGATGAGACCTCGCTGCGCCGTGGGCGCCGCCGTGCTGCTGCTGCTGCCGACTCATCTGGCGAGCCAGCTCCCGGCGTCGGTGGAAGAAGGGGCCGTCGCCGCCGAGCGCATGGCGGTCGAAACGGTCACGGCCGCGGTCGAGCAGCCCGCGCGCGTCCTCCGCGGCACCATCGGCCGGCGCACCAACCTCGGCGCCATGCTGCGCGACACCCTCAGCCCCTCCGGCGTCCATCGTCTCGTGCAGGCCTCGCGGCCGGTCTACGACCTGGCCCGCGTCTCCGTCGGCCATCCTTTCGGCGTCACCTTCGGACCGGACGGCCTCGTGGCCGCGTTCACCTACGGCATCGACGAGCTGCGCACGCTGCGCCTCACCCGCAAGGGCGAGGACTACCAGGCCGAGATCGTCTCCCGTGAGTACGACGTGCAGGTCGCGTCCGTGCACGGCGAGATCACGTCGAGCCTCTTCGGCGCCGTCAGCGCGGCGGGAGAAGAGGACCAGCTCGCCCTCGACCTCGCGGACATCTTCATGTGGGACGTGGACTTCAACACCGAGCTGCAGAAGGGCGACTCCTTCCGCGTCGCGGTCGAGAAGATGTCGCTCGATGGCAAGTTCAGCCGCTACGGCCGCATCCTCTCCGCCGAACTCGTGCGCGGCGACCGCGTGATCCAGGCCGTCCGCTTCGAGGGCCAGAACGGCCCCGGCTACTACATGCCGGACGGGCGGCCCATGCGGAAGGCGTTCCTCCGCTCACCGCTGCGCTTCACGCGCATCAGCTCCGGCTTCACCCACGCGCGCCTGCACCCGATCCTGAACGTGATGCGGGCGCACCTCGGCGTGGACTACGCGGCCCCCATCGGCACCCCCGTGCGCGCGTCCGCGGACGGCGTCGTCACCCAGGCCGGCGTGGACGGCGGGTACGGCAAGGTCGTGCGCATGCGGCATCCGAACGGCTACACGACGCTGTACGGCCACCTGTCGAAGATCAACGTGAAGGTCGGCCAGCACCTGACGCAGAGCACGGTGCTCGGCCTCGTGGGCATGACCGGCCTCGCCACCGGGCCCCACCTCGACTACCGGATGACGAAGAACGGCGTCTTCGTCAATCCACTCAAGATCCAGTCGCCGCCGGCGGAGCCCATCTCCGCGGACGAGGAGAAGGCCTTCCAGGCCGCGCGCGATCAGCAGCTGGCCCTGCTCGGCCCGGCGCCGACGGGGTACGCTGTGGCCGAGGGCGAGCGCGGCGCGCCTCGCGGCGACGTGCGTACCGCCTCCGGCGCTTCTCCCTAGAAACGAGCCCAACCGATGTTCACCGGCAAGAACCTCCTTCGCGCCTTCCTCCTCTTCGTGCCGGTGGCCCTCTGGATGGGCCTGACTCACGCCTCCCCCACCTGGGTCTTCATCGTCTGCTGCCTGGCCATCCTGCCCCTGGCCGGCCTCATGGGTGAGGCGACCGAGCACCTCACCCACCACACCGGCCCCGGCATCGGCGGGCTGCTCAACGCCAGCTTCGGCAACGCGGCCGAGCTGATCATCGCCTTCATGGCCCTGCGCGCGGGGGAGAAGGAGATCGTCAAGGCCTCGCTGACCGGCTCCATCATCGGGAACATCCTGATGGTCCTGGGCCTGGCCATGCTGCTGGGCGGCTGGAAGCGCAAGGAGCTGAAGTTCAGCCGGATGGCCGCGGAGAGCGGCAGCAGCATGATGGTGCTGGCGGTGGTGGCCCTTGTCATCCCCGCCATCTACGCCCAGGTCACGCATCACACCCACCCCGAGCACACGGAGGCGATCAGTTTCGACATCTCGATCGTGCTCATCCTCTGCTACGCGGCCAGCCTGCTCTTCCAGCTCAAGACCCACGAGCATCTCTTCGCCGGTGAATCCGGAGAAGGGCTCGACGACGACCACGGCCTGGGCAAACCGTGGTCCAAGGGCACCAGCATCGCCGTTCTCGTGGTGGCAGCCGGCTTCGTGGGCTGGGTCAGCGAATTCCTGGTCCACGCCGTCGACGCCGCGGGGACGCGCATGGGCCTGGGCAAGGTGTTCATGGGGGTCGTGGTCGTGGCCGTCGTGGGCAACGCGGCCGAGCACTCCACGGCCGTGATCGTGGCCCTGAAAGGCAAGATGGACCTCGCCCTCGGCATCGCCATGGGCTCGTCCATGCAGATCGCGCTGTTCGTGGCTCCCGTGCTCGTGATCGCCGGGCACCTGATGGGCACCCCGTTGGGCCTCGAGTTCACGATCCTCGAGGTGGTGGCGGTGATGCTCTCGGTGGCGGCGGTCTCTCTGCTCGTGCTGGACGGCAAGACGAACTGGTTCGAGGGCGTCCAGCTGCTCGCCATCTACCTGATCCTGGCCTTCGCCTTCTACTACATCTAGGACGCCAGGGCTCCCGAGCCGGCGCTGGATGCAGCGGGCGAGCGATCTCCGCCACGTCCGGCTCGCCGCTGATCCGCGGCTTCGTTCGAATGGCCAGGGAATGGACCACCCCCGGACGCGGTAACTCCGGTATGACCGCCCTTCCGCCACCTGCTACACTTCCCGGGATGCGCAAGGTCGCTGGCGTTGCGCTCCTGGCCCTGCTGGCCGCCCGTCCCGGGGCGCCCGACACCGAAGTGCGCAAGGCGGGCGACAAGCTGGACGTTCGGGCCAACGCGGCCCCCCTCTCCGAAGTCCTGGACCGCATCGCACGCGAGACGGGCATGAAGGTCACCTACGACGGCGCCCCTCCGCGGGCCCGCATCACCGTCAGCCTGACCGGGGTGACGCCGGCCCAGGCCGTATTGGCCGTGCTGGAGGGACAGGGCCTGAACTACGCCCTGCGCATGGACCCGCGGGCGGTGCGCATCGAGACCCTGCTCATGGTGGCGGGCAGCGGGGCGGGAGCATCCGTACCGGCCGCGCGTCCCCAGCCGGGGCCCCGGCCGATCGACCGCGAGCCCGACGTGGCGGAGCCGGAAGAGGAGGCACCTTCGGAGGCGCCGGCCCCGGCTCCCGAAGAGCGCCGGCCGTTCCCGTTCCCCGGGGGGCCGCCACCTTCAGGACCAGCGATGCCGCTCGCGCTGCCAACCGCGCCTCCCGGCGCACCCGGCGCACCCGGCGCGTCCCCCGCGCCCTCGACACCTCAGAGCTGACGGGCGGTCGCTCGGCGCTACCGGGCCACGCCCGGAACCTGTCCCGTCGCGCCCGCGCAGGCACTGAGGTTCGCGCCGCCGGCAAAGCTGGCTCCCGCCCCCGGCACGCCCGGCCCGGCCCCGGGCACGGTCGGCCGCGCGCCCGGCACGGTCGGACCCGCCGCGCGGCCGAGGGTCCGCGGTTGGCCGGCCAGGAAGATCCACTGGTCGTAGCGTGTCCGGCCGTTGAAGATGCGGAGGCTGTTGTCGTGGCTGAAGCTGGCCACGCCGGCGATCGCGCCGACCGACGTCCCTCCCGCGGGCCCGAACGCGGATGGCGGCGCGGAGGGGCTGGGGCTGGCGTTGGGTCGCGGGCTGGCGCCCCCCGTCGGAATGCCGGACACGGGCACCGCCTCCCCTGGGCGCACCACCCGCCACTTCCCGCCCTTGACCATGGGGTCCTTGTACTCATGCCGCAGGTACTTCCCCTTGACGAGCACTTCGAACGAGGGAGGGAACGTGTTCGCGTTCTTTTTCTGGTAGGCCTCGATCGCGCACGCGATCTGGTCGCCGCGGAAATAGAGCTCCTGCTCGCGGTCGTCCTGCATGACGTATTTCCAGGTGGGGACGGCCGCGCCCATCAGGATCATCATGACCGTGATCCCGGCCAGCACGATCACCAGGGCGAATCCTCGCTCGTCACGCGTATGCGGCTGCGTCGTCACCGGCCGCGCCCGCACCGGCGGGCCTAGCGAGAGGCGGGCGGTTCCGCCTGGGCCCGCTGGAGGACCTTGCGCACGTAGGCCACGGTCTCGGGATAGGGAGGCACCCCGCCGTGGCGCGCCACCGCGCCTTCGCCCGCGTTGTAGGCGGCGAGCGCGCGCTTGACGTCGCCCTGGTAGCGATCGATCAGCGTCCGCAGGTGGCGGGCGCCGCCGTCGAGGTTGTCCGCGGGGTCCAGGCTGTCCTTGACGCCGAGGGAGCGCGCGGTCGCGGGCATGAGCTGCATCAGGCCCTGCGCGCCCTTGGGAGACACGGCGTCGGGTCGGAACCCGGACTCCACCGCCACCACGGCCGCGACCAGCGCCGGATCGAGCGAGTGTCGCCGCGCGGCCTCCGCGGCCAGGGTCGCGATGTCCTTGCCCCCGCTCGCGGCCGGGACCACTTCGTCGAGCACCTCGTCCGGGACCACGCCGCGCAGCGCGGCCGCCGCCACCCCGACCTCTCCGCCGCCCTTGAGGGACAGGAACACGGTGTCTCCCTCCCGGCGCTGGGCCGTGACTTTGAGGGTCGTGCCGGTCGAGAGCAGCGCGATGTCGGCACGAGCCCAGGAGCTCAGGCCGAGGACGAGCGCGGCGGCGACGGAAATGGCGAAGGGCCGCTTCACAGGATGGGGATGATCAAGGGCTCAGAGTTGACCGTGACTCCGGCGCCAACGGCGGAGGCCCGCACCTGGGCATTGCCAGCGGTCTCGCGTTTGGTGCGCATCACGTTCTCGGCCTCCCCACTGTTGTTCGTGAACACCGGTCCCGGGATGTCGAAGAACTCCGTGGCCGGGTCGGCGATGACGGTGAACTGGACGGGCACATTCGCAATCCCGTTCCCATTCTCGTCGATCACGCGGGCAAAGACATGCGTGGAGTTGGAGTTGGTGATGCGCTGCGGGTCTGCGCGCAAGAAGGCGACCTGCTTCACGCGCACGTTCCCCACCGTCACGTTGATCGTGGCCGAACCGCTGCCCCCGCCGCCGCCGGGCGTCACGGGAGGCGGGCTGGCGCTGGGGCTGGTGCTGGGCGCCGCGGCCGGGGCCGCCCCCCCGCAGACCGCGCTGATGTGAGCGACGCCCGACCGGCTGTCGGACGTGAAGTTCACGTGCGCGAGCCCGTCCTTCGTCTTGGCCTGGCGGTCGATGGAGCCGATGTCCGTGAAGAACAGGATGATCGTCCCGTCCGAGACCGTCGTGCCCGCGGGCTCGAGCACGAGCGCCGTGATGTTGGAGATGGCGCCGTCGGAGGCCACGAACGGAGGATTGGCGATCAGGCTGCAGGTCGACCCCGGGGGCGCCGTGAAAAGGACACCCGCGCAGCCGGCCAGCGCCCCGATGAGAACCATTCCCATGAGACGGCGAACGTTGCGTTTCATTGCGCCACCCGAATCCGAGTCACGGCCGCGACCGGAACCCGGACGGTCGAGGTCCCCGTGGTGAGCGAGAGCGCCTCGACGGTGGCCGTGACCACGCCCGCTCGCAGCGCGCGGAAGGTCACCGTCGCCACCACCCCCGAACCGGCCGAGCCCGCCGTGCGCGTGAACTGGGCCCGCACGCGGCCGCTCTCCAGCCCGCGGTTCACGCCGACGGGCGATCCGTCGAGCGTCAGCAGGGGCCCTGGGGCCACGTCCTGGGCTTCGAGCACGGCCGGGTCATAGGCGAGCGTCATGTCCACGGCCCGAAGGTCCTGCGCACCCATCACCACCAGCCCCACCGTCCCCGTACCCCCCACCGGAATCCGGATCTCGGCGGGGCTCAGGACGGCGGCGGCCACACCGGCCGGAGCCGGACTCGGCGCCGTCGCCGCACTGGCCGGCGGTACCGCGCCGGGGGGACCTCCGATGGTAGCAGAGGCCTCGCTCTCGGGCACGCTCGCGAGGGGTGAGGGCGACGGGCTTGGCGCGGGCGCCACGGGCGGGGCCACCCCCGCGGGCGGGCCGACACCGGAGGCCGGCGGGATGACGGGCGGAGCCCCGGGCGGCGGCACGGGCGGCGAGAGCGAGCCCGGGGCCGGAGCACCGTGCGGCGGCGTCGCCACCGGCGCCGGCGTTGGGGCAGGGGACGGGCTCGCGCCCAGCGGCGGAGCGAGCTGATCTTCGGGGAGGCCGAGCTGCGGGCGCGCGCCCGCCCCCAGACGCGTCAGCTCACGGGTGCCGATGAGCACGGACTGCAGGTCCGCCTCCGTGACCTTCGGGGCGCGCACGAGATGGGGCGTGATCGACATGAGGATCTCCGAGTCCGCGTGCTCTCTCTTCCGGGAGGTGAGGATCTTGTTGAGGATCGGGATGCTCTGCACGCCGAGGATCCCTACGAACGAATCCGTGTCCCCGGACTGGAGCAGCCCGCTCAGCATCGTCGTCTCGCCGTCGTGCAGGCGGAGGGTGCCGGTGATCTTGCGCGTCAGGAACGTGGGAACGTTCAGGGGGTTCGCGCCCGTGCCCACGTTCCGGTCGGCCCCGATCGTGCTGAACTCCGCGTCCATCTCCAGCGAGATGTCCCCGTTCGGGTTCACGCGCGGCGTGATCTCGAGGTTCACGCCCACGTTCTTGTAGTTGAAGGACGTGGCGGGCGCGAACGTGCTCGTGCCCGCCTGGGTCGCGGTGAAGGTCGTGACCGGGATCGGCACCTCGGTGCCGATGCGGAGGCTCGTCTTCTTTCCCTCCGCGGCGCGCAGCCGGGGGTTGGCCAGGATGCGCGTGGTGTCCTCGTTCTGGAGGAACCGCACCAGGACCGTGGACGGGATGCTCAGCACGAAGTCGGAGACGTTCAGCGACGAGAGGACCTGGGCGCGGATGTTGGTGAACCCTCCGGCCAGCTCGCCCGCCTGGCCGGTGGGCGAAAACGTGGCCTGGGCCGAGTAGTTCGAGAGCTCGATCCCGTATTGCTTGAGCTTGTTGCGATTGACCTCGAGGATCTCGAGCTCGACCAGCACCTCTCCCCGCGCCTTGTCGTGCAGCTCGACCAGGCGCTCCGCGACCGCGACCTCGTCCGGCGTCCCGAACACGGTCATGGCCCCGAGGCTTGCGTTGGAGACGACGGTCAGGGTCTGGCTGCCGATGCCGGTCTTGATGAGGGTCTCGACGTCTTTGGTCTCCGCGTTCTCCAGGTAGAACGTGCGCAGGACGCGCTCGTCGTAGGTGCGGCGCTTGGCCGCGGACTCGTCGACGACGATGATCGTGCTCGGGTCGAGGATCTTGTAGAAGAGACGGTTCACGAAGGTGAGGCGGTCCAGGGCGTTCTGGAAGGTCTCGTTGCGGAGGTCCACCGAGACCGTCTTGTCGCGGTACTGCGAATCGAAGAGGACGTTGACCCCGGCCAGCCGTCCCATCGTCTCCAATACCTTCTGGAGGCTCGTGTTCTCGAACTTGATCGAGATGGGTGCGTTGCTCTGGGGCGACAGCACGGGCAGCGGCCCCGGACCCGCCTGCGCTCGCGCCTTGATCGTGTCGAACTCCGACAGGCGGCGGCGCTCGAGGTCGCGGTTGCGGATGCGCGCCTGCACGATGGACAGGTCGTCGGAGGCGGACTTGTTGGCGGGGTCGTAGTTGGCGGCGATCTGCAGCTCTTCCGCCGCCTTGTCCAGCTCCTCGGCCAGCAGGTGCCGCTTGCCGAGCTCGTAGTGCTGCCGGCTGGCCTGGATGCGCGCGTTCTCGAGCGCGATCTTGTAACCGATGTTGTCGGAGTCCTTCTGGAGGGCGCGCGTGAATCGGGCCACGGCCAGGTCCCAGTTGCCCTTTTTCGCTTCGCCCTGGCCCTGGCGGTAGGCCCAACGCGCGGCGCAACCCGTCTCGAAGACGAGGGCCAGCAGGACGACGGCCCAGGCCGCCCGCGACGGTCTTCCCCGCACCAATTCGGACATCAGTTCCCCTTGAGCGGGATACGGCGCACCTGCTCCGAGCCCACGTCCTGGACGTCCACCGACTCGAGCCCGATCTTGACGATGCGGTAGCGGTTCGCCACCACTTCGCCCACCTGGCCCGTGAGCACCTCCTTGCGGTCCGTCATCAATACCGCGACCTTGAGCCCCTTGTTCCCTTCGAAAGCGCCAATGTACTTGATGTTGAGGGGGGGCAGAGGCGGCGGGGTGGGAACGGTCACCGGGGGCGGCGTCTCCTCCATCACGGGGGGAGCGCTGGGCATGGGCGGGGGTGGGGTGGGCGGAGGCGCCGCGAAGTCGAACAGGTCGCGGTGGCCGACCCCCGATTCCGGACGCGGCCGGTCGAGGCGGGCGAGGTCGATGCGCGGCAGGTCCGGCTCGCGGCGTCCCGCGTCCTTCGGCACCTCCGCCGCGCTGGCGGACGGGGCGACCGCGGGCCCCGTGTCGCGCAGGACGATCCATCCCACGCTGGCCGCGGCCGCGACGGCGAGCCCCGGCACGATCCAGCGGCGGCGCTCCTTCACCATTCGTTGTAGGGCGTTCCCTTCTGGGAGGTGGCCGTGGACGCGCTCTTGACGTCGTAGATGCCCGCCTGCGCCGTGGGATCGTCGGGATCGGGGTTCGGATCCGGAACGAGCTCCCAGTCCACCTGACCCGTCATCGGATCGGCGGGGATCTTGCGGAGGTATCCCTGCTCCTTGAGCTCGTCGAGAGAGGCGGGATAGCGGCCCTTGTCCGCGTAGAACTGGTCGATGACGTCGCGGAACAGGAACAGGTCCTGGGTCAAGGTGGCCTCGCGCGCCCCGAGGATGGCGGCCTTGTAGTTCGGCAGCGCCACCGCGGCCAGGATGCCGACGATCATGACGACGGTGATGAGCTCGAGAAGAGTGAAGCCCTGCTGGGTGCGCCGCATCACCACTCCTTGTACTTGGTGCCGTCGAGCCCGACGCCGCTGCTCAGGGAGTAGACGTCCCAGACGTTCTCCCCGCACCAGCTCGTGTCGTCGGGATCGTCCTGATAGCAGCGCTTGCCCCATTCCGCCTTCCCCGTCATGGGATCGAAAGGAAGGCGTCTCAGGAACTTCAGCTTGACGTCGATCTTGCCGACCTGGCTCACGCCCTTCACGAGCACGTCCAGGTCGGGAGGATAACCCTCGCTGCCCACCTTGACGTCCGTGCCCCCGATCTGCCCGGCGCTCACGGCCCTCTTGTAGCCGTCGATCGCCGTCCGCAATATCCGCAGTTCGCGGCGCAACTCGATCTCCTTCTGCCGCTTGCGCAGCACCTTCGCCGTGGGCAGGATGGCCGTGGCCAGGATCATGAGGATGATGATCGTGGCCAGGAGCTCGAAATACGTGAAGCCGCGCTCCGCCTTCCTCACGGACGCTCCTCGCTCGTGCCGTCCGCGACGCGATAGAACGCGGAGAGCGAGATGTCGAGCCCCGCCTCCCCGCCCTGCTCGCGCTTGCCGATCTGGATCTGGTCCACCGTCACGAAGTAGGTCGACCGTTCGAGCCGGTCGAGGAAAGCGACCAGCTCGCGATAGGTGCCGGACACGCTCATCCTCGTCTGGAGCTGGGCCACGCCCTGGCCCCCTTTGACTGCGTCCGCGGTGTAGCTGAAGCCGCCGACCTTCAATCCCAGCTCGCGGGCCAGCGTGGTGATCTCCGCGCGCACCTGGGCCAGCGTCCCCTTTGGCCCGAGGCGGGCGTAGAACAGATCGGTGTCGGTGCGGTTCGTCTTCATGGCGTCCGCGCGATCACGAAGCGCGGTGACGACGCGACGGTCCCTCTCCAGCTCGCCCCGCAGCACGGAGGCGCGCGCGGCCGCGCTCCTCTCCCGCAGCGACCGCGGCATCGTGTACGCGAGATAGACCCCGACGTTCAGGGCGGCCAGGACGAACAGGGGCGTCCGGAGGCGGTCCCGCCAGCGGCGCCTCACGGCTGGGCCTCCGGCACGCGCGGCGAGGGCGCCGGCTCCGCGCCCGTCCGCGCGTCCGCCACCGCCGGGGTGGCGCGGGGCCGGTAGTGCATCGTGTAGTGGAACTCGCCGTTCTGACCCTCGCTCAACGGGAACACCTCGTCGAAGTCCCCGCCCTCCTCCAGCGCCCGGATGAACAGCCAGCCCACTTCGGGCGAGCGCACGACCGCCTGCACGTCCAGGCCGACCTGGCCGCGACGGAGACTGGGCGCGATGGAGACGAGGCGCGCGCCGTCCGGAAGGCGCTCCTCCAGCCTCGCGAACAACATCGTCCAGGAGAACGCGCGACGGTCCACGAGGTCCTTCACCACCACCCAGCGCGCGAGCGCCTTGGGGTCGGGAGCCACTCCGCGCAACGACGCCTGCTCCGCGCGCAGCCGCGTCGCCTCTCCTTCCAGCCGCGTGACCTCGTCGTGGAGGGCGGACGTGCGCCCGGGCAGCAGGGCCCGGACGAGGAACGCGTGCCTCACGGTGAGCGCGAGCAGGACCACGCTCGCGAGCGCGAACAGGAGGTTCGGCAGCCGCTGGTTGCGGAACGGGCGGAGGGCGAGGTTGGCCGGCGTCACGCGGGCGCCCCCAGGCAGGCCGCCGCCCCGGCCAGGGCCTGGGCGGCCGGTCCCGCGTCCGCCGTTCCCAGGGCCCGCCAGGGATCGACGATGGTGGGAACGAGTCCCAGGGGCGCTTCGAGGACGGCCGCGGCGTCGGCTCCCGCCAGCCCGGCCGCCCTCACCACCACCTGCTCGAGCCCGGGGCTCGCCAGCCTCTCGCGCGCGTAGACGAGAGTCTGGGCGGCTTCACGCGCCACCTCGGACGGCGACGACACCGCCGGCCCCGTCAACGTGCGCGCGAGCAGGGGCCATCCGTCGCGGACGAGGATCAAGGTCGCGTACCCCTCGTCCCAGTTGACGAGAAGCCGGTCGCCAGGGACGCCCGGAGCGAACGCGCAACGGCAGAGGGCGAGCCCGCTGAGCTCGACCAGGCCCGGCTCCAGGCTCAAGGAACGGCACACTTCCTCGTAGCCGTCGAGCACGCTGCCGAGGCCCGCGACCACGACCACCGGGTCCTGCGCGCGGGGCGAGCGTACGTGGGCCACCCGGGCCTCGTGCACGTCGAAGGGCAGCGACTTGCGCAGCCGGAAGCGCACCAGCTCGTCCACTTCGGAGGGGCGGCCCGCCAGCTCGTTCGCGGGCACCATGGCCACCCGGGCCACGGGATCGGGCAGCACGAGCGCGACCGGTGCGCCGTCGAGCACGCCGGCGCGCTCCAGCGCGCTGCGGCAGGCCGCGCGGAAGCGGGCGGGGTCGGCCAGGTTGGGCTGGGTCAGGGACGGGAGCAGGACCTCCGGCGGCAGCTCCACCGCGGACGCGGCCGCCAGCACGGTCGCGCGGCCATCGCGGCGCGTGCGCACGACGCCGACGCCGCTGGCCCGCACCTCCAGCGCGACCTGCGGCCGCTCCGGATCGCGAAGGGCGCGCCACAAACGGCCGCCGACGCCGGCCGTCCCCGGACGGACGGCGCTCGCCCGCCGCCAGCGCTCGGTGAAGGGGCCGAGTCCCATGCTCAGCGCCCCCGCCTCACGCGATCTCCACGAACGTCACCTTGTTGATCTCCTGGAGCGTGGTGTGCCCGGCCACGGCCTTGTTCACGGCCGACTCGCGCAGGAAGACCATCCCTTCCTCGCGCGCGGCGCGCTTGATCTCCGCGCTCGACCTCCGGGCCAGGATCAGCTCGCGCACGTTGTCGCTGAGGTCGAGCAACTCGGAGATGGCCATGCGGCCCTTGAAACCGGTGCCCCCGCACTCCAGGCACCCCGCCCCCTCGTAGAACCAGACGTCCGCGTACATGGAAGGCTGGAGGCCCGATTGCACGAGCAGCTCGGGGGAGGCGCGCACCTGGCGTTTGCAGTGGGTGCAGATCGTGCGCACCAGGCGCTGGGCCTGGACGCAGTTGAGGGCGGAGACGAAGTTGTAGGGCTCGATCTTCATGTTGAGGAAGCGGCCGAGCACGTCGATCACGTTGTTGGCGTGGACGGTCGTGAACACGAGGTGGCCGGTGAGGGCGGACTGGATGGCGATGTCCGCCGTCTCCGCGTCGCGGATCTCCCCCACCATGATCTTGTCCGGGTCGTGGCGCAGGATCGAGCGCAGGCCGCGCGCGAACGTGAGTCCCTTCTTCTCGTTGACCGGGATCTGGGTGATGCCGCGGAGCTGGTATTCGACCGGGTCCTCGATGGTGATGATCTTGTCTTCTTCGGTCCGGATCTCGCTGAGGGCCGCGTAGAGGGTGGTGGTCTTGCCGGAGCCGGTGGGCCCGGTGACCAGCACCATCCCGTACGGCTCGCGGATGAAGCGGCGGAAGCGGGTGAGCTCCTTCTCGTCGAAGCCGAGGACGTCGAGCCGCAGTGAGGTGAACTGCTCGGACAGGCTCTCCTTGTCGAGGATGCGGATGACCGCGTCTTCGCCGTGCACGGACGGCATGATGGAGACGCGGAAGTCGACGGAGCGGCCGCGGATCTTCACGCGGAAGCGTCCGTCCTGCGGGATGCGCTTCTCCGCGATGTCCAGCTCGGCCATGACCTTGATGCGGCTGATGATCGTGGAGTGGTGCTCCTTCGCCATCGGCTTCATGGCCGGCTGCAGCACGCCGTCGATGCGGTACTTGATCGCGACCTCGTTGTCGCGCGTCTCGATGTGGATGTCGGAGGCGCGCCGGTTCAACGCGTCGAAGACCGTCGAGTCGATGAGCCGGATGATCGGCGAGGCGTCGGCCTGGATACGGTCGACGGAGAGGACGTCGTCGCCGTTCTCGTCGTCGCGCAGGACCTGGATCTTGAACGACTCCGAGGCCTCCTCCAGGACGCGCTGCGTGCCCTGGCCGCGCTTGAGCGCCTCCTGGATCGCGGTCGGCGTGCCCACCGCGGGCTGGATCGGCGTCTGCAGGAGCAGGCTCAGCTCGTCCACCACCGGGATGTCGGTGGGATCCGCCATCACGAGCACGAGGCGCCCGTTGTGGCGGTGGTAGGGCAGGAAGTTGTAGCGGAACATCAGCTCGACGGGAACGGACTGCAGGATCTCGGGGTCGGGGGCGTAGGACGTCACGTCCACGAACTCGAGCCCGTAGCGCTCGGCGAGGGCGCGCGCCGCTCTTTCCTCGTCCGCGGCCGTGGTCGCGGGGGCGGGGACGGCGGGAACGCGCACGGGATCGGCCACGGGCTAGCCTCCCCTCTGCTGGAGGCCGCTGATGGCCTCGAACATGGGCAGGTAGAAGGCCAGCAACATGGCCGCGACGATGAAGGCCATGAAGACGAGCAGGATCGGCTCGACGAGGGAGAGCACCTTGGCCATGCTCGTCTCCATCTCCTCGTCGTAGAAGTCGGCCACCGCATTGAGCATGTCGCCGAGGGCGCCCGTCTGCTCGCCGACCTTGACCATCTCCAGGGTGAGCGTGTCGACCATGTCCGTGGACTCGAGCGCGGCCGTCAGGCTTCGCCCTTCCCGGATCTGATGCGACGCCCCGGATACGGCGGTGGCCATCGCCCTGTTCCCGATGGAGGCGCCGGCCACCTCGAGGGCGTTGAGGAGGGGCAGGCCCCCCTGGAGCAACGCCGCCAGGGTTCGGGCGAGCTGGCTGGTCGAGTACATCCGCATGAGGTTGCCCAGGTACGGGATCGAGAGCAGGAGCCGGTCCACGATGACGGCCGAGCCCTCGCGGCGCGCCCAGGCCTTGAACGCAATCCACAACCCCACCAGGGCCAGCACCACCCAGAACACGTTCCGCCGGAAGAACAGGGCGAAGGCCATCACGATCCGCGTGATGAGGGGCAGCTCCAGGTCCATCCCGCCGTAGAACTCCTTGAAGCCGGGGATGACGAACAGCATCATGACGGCCAGGAGCGCCGCCATCATCCCGAACAGCAACATCGGGTACACGGCGGCCGCAATGGCCTTCCGCCGCAGCCCATAGGTGAGGCGCAGGTACTGCACGAGCCGCCGCAGCACGCCTTCCAGGTTGCCGCTGCGCTCGCCGGCGATGAGGCTCGCGGAGAGGATCGGCGGATACAGCGCCCCTTCGGCCTTGAAGGCATCGGACAGGGCGATCCCGGACTTCACTTTCTCGCGGATCGTCTCCAGGGAGCGGCGGAACACCGGATCTTTCTGCCGCTCGAGCATGACGTCGAGCGATTGCACGAGAGGCAGGCCCGCCTTGAGGAGCGCCGCCAGCTCCTGGGCGAAGATGAGCAACTTCTCGGTCGCGATGTGGGGACGCCGCAGCCCGAGGCCACGCAGCCCCAGCCCGCGCCGGACCGAGAAGAGGTAGTACCCCTTCTGCTCCAGGTCGGTCCGGAGGGCCGATTCGTCGGGGGCGCTGAAGGTCTGCTCGAGGACCTCACCGGTAGGCGTCCCGACCTTGCAGACGTAGTCCATTGCCCTCCCAAGTACAGGCAACGACCTAATTTAGCAGCCCGCCCGACCGGCGACAAACCACGGGCCCGAAGGTGCCGAAGAGAGTACCGGTCCGGACCGGAACTTATTTCCGGGAGACACGTTTTTTCTCCTCTTTCCGCGTCCTGTGCGGAGGGTTTATGAAGCGAATCGCCTCTTTGATCGTCGTGCTCACGGCGCCGGCTTCAGCGTGGGCGCAGTCGGCACCGGAAAGCTCGCACCCGGCCGGTTACTACGTCGGGTACCTGATCGGTATCGGGTTCGCGATCTACGCGGTCTCGCGGCTCTTCACGGGAAAGAAGAAGACGTAGCCCGCCGGGCTAGCGCGCGCGGGCGACGACCAGGGTCATGTCGTCTTCGGCGGGCGCGCCCGCCGACCAGCCCTGCACCTCGCCGAGCAGCGAATACAGGCAGATCCGGGCCGAGCAGTCGGTACCGGACCGCGCCGCCGCCTCCTTGAGGCGCTCCACTCCGAACAGCTCGCCCTCGGGGTTCGCGCGGTCGGTGATCCCGTCGCTGTAGAACACGAAGAGGTCGTCCGCATGGAAAGCCATCGCGCCCTGCTCGTACGTGGAGTCCTCGACGAGCCCGAGGACGGTCCCCCCCTGCACGAGGTCGCGCACCTCGCCCTTGGCGGTGACGAGGAACGGGTAGTGGTGGCCGGCGTTGACGAACTCCAGCACGGACGCCTCCAGGTCGAAGACCCCGAAGAAGAGGCTGGCGAAGAGGCCGTTCGGCACCACGTCCCAGAACATCCGGTTCACCTTCGCGACCAGGGCGGAGGGGCAGATGTTCTCCGCTTCGACCTGGGCCCGGATGGAGGCCTTGAGGTTGGCGGCCAGGAGGGCCGCCGGCACGCCCTTCCCCATCACGTCCCCGATCGCAAACGCCATCTTGTGGGGTCCGAGGGGCACGAAGTCGTAAAGGTCGCCGCCGATCTCCCGGAACGGGATGAACTCGCGGGCCACGTCGAGGCGCGCGTGCTGCAGCGGCGCGGGCAGGAGGCTGCGCTGGACGTTCGAGGCCAGGCGCAGCTCCTCGGCCATCCGGCTGGCCAGGATCTCGAGCCGGCCGTAGAGGGTCTGCAACTCCGCGTTCTTGCGCGAGAGCTCGGTCATCCACCCCCGCACGCGCACCGCGGACTGCACGCGGGCCAGGAGCTGGCGCTCGCCCAGCCCCGCGGCCACCACGTCGTCGACGACGGCCTGATAGGCGGGACGGAAGCGCGGGCGCGTGCCGTCCCTCATGACCAGGAGCACGGCCGGCCGTGCGCCCTCGTTGCGCTCGGCCAGGGGCGCGAGCACGCCGTTGAGGCCGCGCGTGCCCAGGGCGGCGTCGAGGAGCACGACCTCGAAGCCGGCGTCCGCGAGCTCGGTCGCTTCCTCCGCCCCGAAGGCCGAGATGTCGTAGGCGCGCGTGAGCAGCCGCCGGCGCCGCACGCCGGGCAATCGGCCCACGAGCGCGACACGCGGACGCGCGGCGGGGGCCGGCTCGGGCCACATGGGCGGCGGCTCGGCGGCCAGCATCTGGGAGACGTCGAAGTCCGAGGGCCGCCGGCGCGCCGAGACGGACCGCGTCCCGTCCGGGACGGCGGTCCAGCCCTCGCGCGGCACACGCATCAGGACGGATCGACGAACTTGTACCCGGTCCCGTGGATGGTGAGGATGTAGCGGGGCTCCGAACCGCTGTCGCCGATCTTGGCCCGCAGCTTGGCGATGTGCGTGTCGACGGTGCGCGTGGACGGATAGCTCTCGTACCCCCACACGTCTTCGAGCAGCTTCTCGCGGGAGACGGTCTCGCCCTTCCTCTCGATGAGGTAGCGCAGCAGCTCGAACTCGCGCGGGGAGAGGTCGAGCGCCTCCTCGCCCTTCTTGGCGCGGTAGGTCTCGAAGTCGAGCTCCACGTCGGCGAAGCGATAGCGGGACAGGCGCTTCTTGCTGCCCTCCGTGCGGCGCAGGATCGCGCGCACGCGCGCGAGGAGCTCCCGGATCGAGAAGGGCTTGGTGACGTAGTCGTCCGCCCCCAGCTCCAGGCCCACGACCTTGTCGATCTCCTGACCGCGCGCGGTCAGCATCACGATCGGCTTGTCGAAGCCTTCACCCCGCAGCGTCTTGCAGACCTCGAGCCCCGAGAGCTTCGGCAACATGATGTCGAGGATCACGAGGTCGGGCTTGGCCGCACGCGCGCGCTCCAGGCCGGTGACGCCGTCGGAGGCCGTGAGGACCTCGTAGCCCTCGAACTCGAAGTTGTCCTTCAATCCGAGCACCATGTCGGGTTCGTCTTCGACTACTAGGATCTTTGCCACTCTATTCCTGTCTTTTATCTCAGGGGGGGAACTCAGCGGGGACCGCGGGAGCGCTGAGCTCCCCCCCTGAAACCCCCCGTCGCCCGCCGCCGCTGCGCGGCGCCGGGCTCACCGGTCGGATTGCCAAGCCGCACCGTGCGACCATCTTGTCTGCGCACTTGCGGCAAAGCTGCGAGCCTGCGCCTTGGCCTCCCCAAGCCCTCACGGCCCAGCTGTTCAGCGCGCCTAATCATTGTCTGCCCCGTCCTCCGTGCCTTCAACTCTCGCGTCCGGTCTTGGCCACGGGGAGGGCCAGGGTGAAGGTGCTGCCCTTGCCGGGGGTGCTCTCCACCTCGACCGAGCCGCCGTGGGCCTCCAGGATGTGGCGGACGAGGGCGAGGCCGAGGCCGCTGCCCTTCGTCTCGTGCACGAGGCTGTCCTCGCCACGGAAGAACTTCTCGAAGATCTTCTTCTGCTCGCTGCGCGGTATCCCGATGCCGGTGTCCTTGACGGAGACGAGGACCTTGGACCCGTCCCGCCGCACCTCGATGTCGATCGTCTTCGATTCGCGCGAGTATTTGATCGCGTTGTTGACGAGGTTGATGATCGCCTGCCCCAGCGCTTCCTCGTCCGCGGGCACGTGCGGCAGGTCGTCCTCCACGTCCACCTTCAGCTCGAATCCCTGCTGCTCGATCTGGAAGCGGTAGGACTCGATCACCTCGCGCACCACACGCGCCACGTCCGTGGGCGCGAAGCGGTACTCCTTGCGCCCGGCCTCGATGCGCGAGAAGTCGAGGATGTTGTTGATGAGCTGGGTGAGCCGGTGGCTCTCCTTGTTGATGACGCGGTAGTACTGCTGCGCCTTCTCCTCGCTGGGCACGCGCCCGAGCTCGAGGGTCTCCGCGAAGAGGCGGATGAGGGCGAGCGGGGTCTTCAGCTCGTGGCTCACGTTGGCCACGAAGTCGCTCTTGAGGCGGGCGAGGTGCACTTCGCGCCGCACGTTGTTGTAGACGAGGTAGAGGCCCGCGGCGAGCATCAGGTCGATGAAGGCGATGATCGCGAGGGTGCCCATCTCCCAGAGGCGGGTGTCCCTTTCGATCGTGCGGTCGCGATAGCGCAGGGCGAGCTTCAAGCCGCGGAAGGATGGGCTGGCGATCGCGCGCTTGACCTCGAACTTGTCGTCGGGGGTCGGCGCCGTCTCGTAGAGGATCCGGTCCATCGGATCGCTCACGCGCACGACGAGCCCCTGGTCCTTGGGGAAGTCGTGCTCGAAGTATCGGGGCAGGAGCTTCCGCTCCACGAACTGGGGCGAGTAGCGGTAGCGCAGGATGCCGGAAACGGTGCCGTGGGTGTCCACCCAGGGGACCGTGTCCTCCCACAGGCTCGGCGGGGGCGCCTCCATCGCGGAGAGGACTTCCCGAGGCGTCTCCCCCGGCTTGGTCGCGCTCCGCGGAGGCATGTTCCGGCCCGGCGAAGAGCCCTCCACGCGCAGCGTCTTGAACATGTCCCATTCGAGGCCGGCGTCCTTGAGCGCGGGGACGATGACCTGGGGCCGGCCATCGAGGAGCCGCTCCGAGCCCACGGCCCGGGCCGCCTCGAGGGCCTGTTCCTGGGCCCGCTCGGCCAGGTCCTTCTCGACGTAGTAGAGCGTGCGATCCGCCTGCTTCTGCCAGAGAGCCTGCCGGCCCCTGGCCAGTTCGGGGACGAAGTCGATGGAGACGTAAGACAGGGCGAGGGACGGCAGCAGGACGGCGCCCACGAAGATCGAGATGATCCGCCCCTTCCCGTCTTCCGGGGCCGAGACCTCGCGCTTGGGATCCGTCACGGTTCAGGAGCGTACCACCCGCGCCCGAAGCCATCCGTCCACAAATCGCAACCGCAGGTGAAACGTTGTGAGGCGAGGTCAGGGCCGGTAGCGGACGACCATGGCCTCGGCGATTTCGCGCGCGCCCAGGACGATCTGGGCCATAACGAGCGCCCATCCCGCGACGCGCCACCCCCCACCCTGGGCGTGCAGGCGCGCCGCGCCCGCGCCGGCGGACAACGCGACCGCCGCCGTCAGCCCGTAGAGGTACCGCACCTCGAGCGGCGACACGACCGCCGGCACCGCGAGCACGAGCCCGGCCAGCCAGTAGGAGGCGAGATCGCGTGCGTACCGGTCGCCGGGCGCTGGCCGCGGCCGGCCCAGCCAGGCCAGGACGATGGCGGGGAGACCCCACTGCGCGGCGGCCGTCAGCACCTGGAGCCGGGCCGCGTCCCACGCCGATCGGGACGCGCCGCGCCCCTGCCCGCCGCCTTCGAGCAGCCGCGGGGCCTGCTCCCAGATGAGGCCGGCGAAGTGCGCGTAGTAGGCGGCGGCCAGGAGCAGACCGAGCCCCGCGGCCCAGTAGCGCGTGCGGTCCCGTTCCTCCGAGCGGAGATCGGCGATGACGAGCGCGCACACCAGGGCCACCACGAACACGAAGCTCGAGAAATGCGCGAGCGCGGCCAGGGCCAGCAGCGCCGCCCCCGCCGGCCAGCGCCCCGGCGCCCTTCCCGCCCACCAGCAGAAGAAGAGCACGGTCGCGGATTGTCCGAACGCGTTCGACAGGTTCCCGTACGAGTACGCGATGTCGAAGGCGCCGGGCAGCAGTTGCAGGAGGACCGCGGCCACCGCGGCCGCCGTGGGACCGACGGCCGACAGCGCGAGAAGGAAGAGGCCGGCGGTGGCGGCGAGGCCGGCGGCCGCCGCTCCCGCGCGTACCAGCATCACGGTGTCCACCCCCGCCCGCGCCAGCGGCGCGAGCACGGCATAGAAGGAGACGCCGTACGGGATGCGGAACGGCCGCGCGTGCTGGGTGACGCTGACCGGGAACAGGTCGCCCGCGGCCACCGCCGCCAGCTTGTTGGCGTGGAATCCCACGTCGCTCACGACCATCAACGGCGAGGTGCCCGCGACCACTTGCACGAGCCACGCCGCGCTCAGCGCGATCCAGCCTGCGCAAGCGGCCGTGGGATGGCGCCGTGCGACGAGGCGAGCGAAGGCCAGGGCGAGCACCGAGCCCGCGCACAACAAGGCGCACAGCCTCGGCGCGTAGGGCGAATGCGCGAGGCCGGACGGCCAGAGCGCGGTGGCGGCGAAAGCCACGGTGAGGCTCGCCGCTGTCGCCGCCCATGGCGCACCCAG
>Ga0111539_10000545_pt1 | contig 48048 bp, 55 predicted proteins | sample RhiMethybrSRZTD1_FD_79667 | JGI IMG/M metagenome (GOLD analysis project Ga0111539, IMG submission 79667) | Populus rhizosphere microbial communities from Tennessee, USA - Rhizosphere MetaG P. TD hybrid SRZTD1 (version 2) (version 2) | ecosystem: Host-associated > Plants > Roots > Rhizosphere >... | reverse complement strand
GCTTTTTCGAGTTCGTCATCCATGCGCTGCTTATCTTCGTCCGTCAGATATTTGAAAATCGATTCTTCAAGGTGGCCGTGGATCAAGCCCTCGAACGCGGCCATTTCGGCGGCAAAGTTGTCGATGGAGAAGTAGAGATCGTAATGCAGGTCCATATGCGTCGCCACCTCACCGATGGTAGGTAGGCCCATGATGTAGCCGTCCTCGGCCATCATTTTCAGCGTCAGCGTACGCACGTCGCTGCCTTCATTCGTCGTTCCCAAAACGCTTCCTCGCGCACGTTGCCGTCCTCGATGGCCCACCGATGCAGGCACTCCCAGCACACCCAATCGCCAGCCTCTTCGGGCTCTAACTGCCCCGGCGGCGTGTCCTTCTTGCAGAAGGAACACGTCGCCGGATACCCCCCGCGCATGTCCACGATCAGGTCGCGCACGTTCACACGGTTTTCTCCGCCGGCTCGCGCGGATGTTCCAGTAATTTCCTCGAGCCGGGCCAGTGGCTCGCGATGCGATGTGCGAGGCATTCGGCGAACACGGCGCGCACCTCATGGGGCTGCGCGCTCACGTTCTGTATGGCGACTTCGGCAAGCCGCTCGTTGGTGACTCCAGCATCGCTCGATGTTTTGTTCATCGCGACAAACTACTCCCTTCAAACTTCTTCGCTCCCACAGGCGCGGTCGCGTAGTTGACGAGACTCACGGCGTTCGACCTCATCTGCTGTCGCCAATCGGCCTCAGACTGCTGGTTCATCTTGTCATCCGCCGCTTGCAGAGCCGCCTTTATCAACGGGTTTACCCGTGGCCGCGAGACCTCGGCGCATTCCGCCGCCGTCTTGTCGCGCGGCCTCACGCAAAAGGGCGGACCAGTACCTCGATGCGAGAGCGCTCAATGTCGCGCGGCACCTCGCCGTCCATCACGGCCTCAATCGCGGCCGACTGATCGTCACGCGCGACGACGCACTTGGGGCCAAACACCAGCTTCTCCGATGCTCCATCCTCCGCTTCCTTCTTCGTCGGTTTCTGCAAAATCGCCACTTCAAATAACGGCATAACGCCTCCTCTTTAATCGCCTATCTACCCATCACGTAAAAGTATTGCTCGATACACCACGCACGCAGGCGTGAATAGCCGACCATCGACGTGCCATCGGAGAACGAGCCAAACAACATCACCTCGTCGCGTTCCTCGCCAAGGGGCATTGGCGCGTGGTAGTCCGTACTCGGGTTCGCGGGGTCAATGGAATACTCAGTGATCTGCGGCCAGCCGCCGGCCTCGTCCACCGTGTTCACGTACTGCGGCGCTTGCGTGATGCCGCGAATGGCCGCGTCGATCTGATCCATGACGCGATTCACGCCACCCGCGACCAGATACCGCCGCGCCGGCATACAGCCGACCGTTTCGCGAATGAGTTGCGAGAAGGCGAGACCTTCCTGCACGCGCGGATGGAGCGGATCGGCGCACGGCCGCAACACGCCGTCGTAGTTGAACCCCAGCCCCAAGGGCCACGCACCACGCCGCAACGTCGGCTGTAGATAGCCTGCGGGCTGTTCGTGGAAGAAACCGGCTTGCGAGTAGGGGCTCGGCCAGCCAAAGCATGAGTTGTTCGCCGAATGGCCGCTTGAGCCCGCCGTCACGTCCATCACCTTCGCCAGCGTCAAACTATCGCTCTGCTCGGGGCCGCGCACGGTGACGTTGCCGACGCAGTTGCATTGCATCGTGAGCCCGGAGTTTAAGTTGTGCTCGCCGTTGTCATCGATGTTCAGCGCCTCACCGCGTCCGCCCGTGGCGCGGCCGTGGTTGTAGTGGAGGTTGTTGATGTGCGCGTGGTTCGGTGCGCCAACAAGCGGGTTGCGATCCGTCGTGTGTGCGTAAAGCGACTGCATCACGAGCGAGTAATCCGCCTTGCCGCCGACGAGATGCCCGTAGCCGTGATCCGTGCCCGGTTCGTGATTCTGAATATCCGGGTCGCCAAAATCGGGCGGGATGTGCAACGGATCGTAGATCGCGCCGCGTATCCAGCTCGTGCCTTGCGCGTCGTAGTAGACCTGTACTGCCTCATCCATCGAGAAACGCGCCTCGCAGTTGATGAACGCGACGCGGTTTATGTCGTTGTCGGAGGAGCTGGCCTGCAAGGCGTCGCGCTGATCCGCCTTGTATTCGCCATCGTTCACGGACGGCAAGTCGCCGACCCAGGACGGCAAGTGCCAGATGCGCGAGTTGCTGCCGCGCACGGTGAGCGTGCCCGTTTGCACGAAAAGTCCCGCGCCGGGAGCTGCGTGCCCGATGTAGTCAAAATTGGCGCGCTCGGGAGAGAGCATCCCGCGCCCCCGGTACACGTAGCCTGACACCAGCGGGAAGATCCACTTGTGGAAGCCTTCGCCTTGGTCCGCGTACCAGCACCACTCGAACGTGCCCGAAAAACAGTTCGGCCCGCGCGGATCGGGACCGCCCACCTTCTCGTTTTCGAGCGACGTGACGAAATACAGTTTCGACGGAAGATCGCCCGCGCCGACATCGAGACCAGGGCCGCCGACGCCGGGCAGGGCGGATAGATAGGGCGTCGATTGATAGGGCCATTTGTTCATGTGATCTCCCATTCCTGACGCATTCGCAGGTATTTCTCTTCTCGTAAGTTGTGCGGCCGGCGAATGGTCGAAGTGACGTGCCAGTCCTTGCATTCCTCGCAGTGATACACGCGCAGCATGAGTCCGCGGTGCCTCACCATCTGCCGGCGAGCGCTTCTCATACAGGCGTCGTGGCTGTGAAAGCCCTTCTTCGCGGAGCTGCACTCACTCACTGCGCCTTGCTCTTCGGCAGATGCGGCTCCCATTCGAGCCGCATACCGTGACTTTCCATGTACTCGTTGACCTCCATGTAGAGCTGGGCGGTCAGGTGCTCGATGTCGGCCCCTTCGTACTGCGGCTCGTGGAAGTAGTCGATCAGGCGCAAGGCAAGCGCAGCGCCTGCGTAAAACGCGGCCTCCGGGATGTCCATCGCCTTCACATGCTTGACCTGTTCGTGAAAGCTCTGGAAACCGGAGTCCACGAATGCGGCGACCTCGCACAGCGCTTCGACGTTCTGTTGATCGGGATGAATGGTCATGCGTAAACGTCCTCCGCACGATCCGGCGCATCCGTCGCAGCCTGGATGATCGCTTCCTCGATGCTCTGGCTCGGCGCTTCCATCTCGGGCGGCCCAAAGATGTCGCGCGCGTTCAGCGGGTCGTTCACTTCCATGATTTCCCGCGCGAGTCGTACCTGCTTTCGCAGCCGGTACAGCTCCTCCCGTTCAGTCACGTTGATTCGCGGCGCTGCCACGCGCGCGTTCTTGCTCCGTGCCCTTAAGCCCGGTCGTTTGCCTCGCGGTTTGCTCATCGCCGTCTCCTTGCGGTAGCGCCCCGAAGATCACGCGGGCGTTGGTGGGATCACTCGCTTCCATGCACGCACGCGCAAGACGGACACGGGATCGCAGCGCGAACAACTCCGCGCGCTCCTGCTCCAGAACCTGCATGAATGCTTTTTCGTTGTACTGGCTGATTGCCAGCTCGCGGCGCAACCACAGGACGTGCGCGACGGCGCTCTGCGCCTTCTGCCACGCCTCGTCGCCTGCGAACTCCCACAGGACCTGATGCACGCGGACCAGGCTGTCGCGTTCCTCGTTCATCCGGTCATCCGGTAGCGTGCTGCCCGCATCAACTTCGCGAGCGCGATGCGGTAGGGCTTGCAGACCTTGCACTTCTCGATGGGTGAACCGCCGTTCATGTCCCACGTAATTGAGATGCCAGAGCCACCGCAGACGCAGCGCTTCATGGCGAACTGCAAGGCTTCACGGATCGTCTCGGTGTCCTCGGTGTTCACGAGACAGCTCCGGGCGCGTTGAGGGGGAGGGGGCGCGAGAGACTAAACCTGAAAGTCCACGCACGCTGTAGGTACATGGACGTAGGGGCGTCTATCAGTGGCAGTACAGCGCCATCATACCCGGAGCTTCTGGCTTCGCCAGACTGCGCTTCCGCTTTGCGGGAGAGAGGATCAATACCCCGGACGAGTGGGACGGACTGGCTTCACTGGTTTCTTGGGCTTGCTCATGGCGTTGCTCCTTGCGTGATGCGTGGGATTGGCTTCCAGTAGCTCACCGACGTGCAGTCGTCTTCGTACAGGCGTTCCAGACATCGAAACTGGATGCGACCGGGATGCTGGTACCGCTGTGTCGTCTGCCTGTCGATCCACTGGAATCGCTTGCCGGACGTGATGAGACACGCCGCATGTATCGGGATGCCGTGCTTGACTGAGATTTCTCGCAGCTTCATGCCGCGCTGACGGTCGGCACAGATCGCGCGCACCGATTCTTCGCTGCGGTAGTGCGTCAGTCCGTTCTCGTATGCGTGACGCATGTTTGCGTGCTGCGTCAACCACTCCAGATTCGATGCATGGTTATGCGTCTTGCAGCCGTCCATGTGGTTGACGTGTGCGCCCTCGAAGTAGCCTGGGCAAAATGCGGCGGCAACGAGACGATGAACATCGGTTTGAAAACATTTGCCGTCCACGCTCACCAAGTTCACGCACAGGTAGCCTCCGCGCTTCTTTGAGCGAGGAACCAGCTTCAACATGCGGCCATCGCGCCATACGCGAGAGTCACTACGACCGCGACGAAAGCGACCGAATGAGCGAACACGGCCGCAGTCACTGACCTCGTACAGCCCCTCGAAGTCAGCGACAGGTAGCCAGCGTTCAGTAGTTTGGCGTTTTGAGTCGGACATAAATTTCAGAGGAAGGCCGAGAATGAACATCGTCGCGGTCGCGAGGGGGGTGGCTAGGGGTCGTGGGTCATTATGTTAAGCGTCGTGGGTCTCCAACATTATGTGATGTGTCTAACTACTACATTATGTTGAACGTGTATTCATGCTGTGTTGCTCCACTTCCCTAGTAGGGATGTGGCCCACAGTGCTAAACCTATGATTCTGCGAGTAGTTTGGCGGGTATTACCTTTCCGTCTGCCCGCTGCCTGCCTATCCGCTCTGCGAGTTCGGCGCGCGTCACCGCTATCAGCTCACCGAGTTCGCCGGCCGTGAGTTCTCTGACGGTCTTGGCCGGCGCCGCTGCATCCCGCTTGAGATCGCCGGCAAGCTCCAGGCCGGTACGGATGGCGAGCACCTGGGCGCGGAGGTCCGTCTGCGGGGTGTTGAGAATTTGCTCCAGACATACTGAGGCTCGCTTCCCAATCCGTTTCACGCGCTCGGCTGACAGCTCTGCCGCCTCTTGCCTTACGTCTGCATCCCGGCAGAACGCTTGCACAGCACGATTGGACCCGAAGCCGCAACGAGTCCTGATAAACGTCTGAGAGCAACCAGCGGCTAACAAGATCACCGCGAGTTCCGTATCAGGCTCATCAGACTGGATAGCGCCGGGCGCATCATCCGGCCAAAGAGCTAAATCAGTTTCAGGATTCATCTTTCCTCGTAGACCGTTCCAGACTAGACCTGTCCTGTTTCCAAGACTGAACCAGACTTAGACCTTCCAGTTTAAGAACGTCTTATTCCTGAATCAGTTTCCCGCCCCCCGTCCCCCGTTAGCGTGCGCCCTTGTGCGTTGCAATGGCAAGACTCATTGCGCATTGGTACTTGTACGTGTTCTGTCGGCGTGCTACAACGCCAGCGGGTCGAGCCATGTCTGTGTGAGAGCTGACACGGTTTCGCGCCCAAGTCCTAACAACTATCGGAGCTGTATCCATGTCTTTCATCATTCTTGCTTGCATTGCAGGCGGCTGGGCGCTGTCGCGTCCGTTGATCCGTGCCACACGTCGCGCCGAGTCCGCGCGCCTCATCGTTCGCCGTGGCGACTACTTGCGCACCCGTCGCGCTTCCAGCGTTGCCCGTGGCACGTTTGGGGTGCGCCTGTGAGCCGCGCTCCGCTGTCACTCACTGGCGAACAGTGCGCCAAGATCGCCGAGGCGTTGCGCCTGCTGTCCGCGCAGACAGACACGCGCGCTCTGGCCTATGAGCGGGATTCGGTTTACGCCACGACCGAAGAACAGCACGCGCGCTACACGGCGACCGTGCGCGCACTCCTCGAAGAGTCAACCGAGCTGCGAGCGCTCGCGCGTCTCATCGATCCGCCGCGCCCCGTTGATCCCGGTCGGTTCCTGCTGGGGTTCGGCGCCGCTAACTGATTGCGCCACTTCATGTCCACGGCGCGAGTCGTGGGCATGGAGGGCCGCAATCCCGCGCGCCTATCTAGTCGGAGCTGTATCACATGCAAGACGTAAAGACCGAAGTCAAAGGCAATCTGTTGACCATCACCGTAGACCTTTCGCAGCGTCGCGGCATTTCGTCCACGGGTAAGAGTGAGCTGATCGTGACCGCATCGGGCAAGGTGCCCGGTCACGAGGCCGTGCGTTTCGGCGTCAATGTTTACAAGGTCCTGCCGAAGGTGGCCGCGTGAGCCGCTGGGACCTGACCGAGCTGCGCCGCGCGCGAGACGCGCACCTTCGCAACGCTCGACGTGGCGCCAAGCTCGCCCGCGAGACTCAAGGCGCAACGCGCCGCGTGTGGATCGAGCACGCGCGCCAGCACATCAAAGCCGCGCGCCGTGAGCATTGGTTAGTGGTTGCCGGCGCCCGCGCGATTTCGGCGGGCATGTGGCAGCGCAAGACCATCGGCGCCGACTTGCGCGCCAATCGGGGCGCACTGGTTCGCGCCGCGTGAGCTGAGAGGCTTGCCGGTCGGGCTGGCGCGGGTGAGAGCGCGCCAGCCCTTCCGGGAATCCTTTCCGCAATCAACTGGAGCTGAAAACAATGTCAACGCGAGCCACTTACCAATTTGCCGGCGAACGCACGCCCGGCCTGAATCATTCCATGCCGACAGTCACCGTCTACATCCACCACGACGGCTATCCGGCCGGTGCGGCTTGCTACTTCTGGAACATGCACCACGCGACGAGCTACGACCGCGCGCCGCTGGTTTGTTTCATCCGCGCCAATGAGCGCGCCGAGCTGACCGAGAGCCACGAGGCGCACGGCGACACGGATTACAGGTACACGCTGCGCGGCACGTTCTTGACCGCCTCTAAGCGTTACCACGGCGCGGATGGTTCCAGTTGGTCCGGCTTCTACGCGGGCGAATATCACGAATTCATAAACCAATACGGGCGCGGCCAGTGGGACGAATTCGAGACCCTGCGCACGGTCCCGGTGAACTATTGCGAGGGGTACGGCACCCGTACCGAACTACTCACGCGCTCGCAGATCACCACGCGCATCACGACCGCACGCGCCGAGCTGGACAGCTACCGCGCACGCTTCCCGGAATGGACCGGCAACATTCGCGGGCATGAGTCAACGCTGTCCATGTGGGAACGCGCGCTCAAGGATTACGAGCTACAGGAGGAGTTCGACAAGGCGAAGCCGGCGAACGCCTAACGCTCTGACGAGGGCGGAAGCCCGAAACGCCGTGAGGCGTCAGCGTTTATCAACTTGGAGCTGTACAGATGAGCGAACACAGAAGAAGCGACGCGGGCGTGTGCCAGCGTTGCGGACACGTACCAGACCGCGACGCGCCGGCCGAAGTCTGCGCGCCGCGCGTGGTCTACATCCCGTCCACACATACCGTGCAGGACTTCATTGCGCCCAATGGCGTGACGTTCTACGGGCGCAAGACCTTGGAGCAATGCCAAGCGGAGCACCCTGGCGCCGTTGTCATGGACGCGGACGAGGCTTACGCGCTCCACGAGGCGCGCTTCACTAACCCCGTCAGCGAAACGACCGAGGAGCGGTTTATTAACGCGCTCGAATGTCTGCCGCCGGGCAAGTGGGGGCATTACCAAGGGGGCGAGGCGTTCTATGTCACGGAGCGCATCACCGGGAACATTGTGAGCTGGTACTTCAAGGTGGCCGGCCGGTACTTCACGCTTGACGACAGCGCCGCCCCGCACCCGTCCACGTACCTAGAGCGCGTCGCGGAGTTCATCCGCGCGAATCCCAACACAACGCACTGACGAGCCGCGAACGGCGAAACGCGCGGGAGCGCGTCTGCGTTTTTTCAATCAACTGGAGCTGTACAGATGGGAACCTATTTCACGCCCGGCACAAACAAGGCCGGCATTGTCGCCGAGCTGCTACGCGATCACGACGTAGAGGCGCACGACCTTTCCGGCAATCGCCTTTGGTGCCTGATGCGCAGCACGCGCGACGGCAAGCCGAGCAAGTTCGTTTGCCTGTTCAAACTGGTGGACGGCGGCCGCGATGGTTGGGGTTACAAGCCGATCAGCGAAGACATGGGACCTTGCTACTACGACTGCCCGCTGTCCTATGTGAAGGCTTGCGAATCCTTCGAGCCCTTGGGTTATGCGCGCGAGTGGCGCGACAAGGTGTACTTGCATTACGGGCGCCAGCCGCCCAACAAGAACCAGGGTGAGATGTTCGCCTAACTCGCTGATGAGTCCCGAGAGGGGACGAAACGGCGGGAGCCGTCCGAGTCTTTAATCACAACTGGAGCTGTACCCATGCCGAGAAAAAAACAAGTCGCGACCGATGGCCGCGAGTCGAACGAGCAACTAGTCGCGCGTCTCATGAGCTTTCCCAAGTCGGGACCGATCATGCAGCTTTTCGTAATCGAAGCACTGCGCAGGTACGCGGCACTGTGCGCGGATGGCGACCTTTCCAAGATGGACCTTGGGCCGATCAGCGGCGCGCACTGGAAGCGTTGCGCGGTCGAACTCCACACCGAAATCAACAAGCACCTGGGGGAATGAGCATGGCCCACACGCACGAGCAGAACACCCGCAAGAGCGAACCACGGCGCGCAGTGCGCCGCGTTCTGCGGGCGCAAGACTTGGGACCGCCGACAGGGTTGCGCGAGCGGTACGAGGCTTACGTATCGAGCGCGGTCACGTTGCGCTGGAAGGTGAAGTCTTTCGATGAGTGGCTAAACTCCTAACCGCTGACGAGTCCGCCCGAGGGACGAAACGCCGCGAGGCGTCCGGTTAAAACGAGGAGCTGTAATGGATATCAAACAATTGCTGGAACAGATCGCGTTGCGCGCGAGCTGTGCCCCGCATGACGATGAAGAGGCCGCGTCGCGCGAGTTCACGCGCATCATGGAAATGGCGCGCACCGGAATTCGCGACCTTGAGGGCACCACGGGCGTCGATCACAAGGGGATGGTGGAGCGCATACACGCGATCCTCGATGAAGAGGGCGAGGAGTGGGACAGCGAAACCATGAGCGCAGTGGCGGAAGTATTCACGGATAACGGGTACGTGATCCGCGACCCGAACGAAGCCGAGGAGGGTGACGATGGCGAATGAAACCCTGTACACCTGGGCGCAACTCGAAGCGGCGGCGTGCATGTGGGAGCACGTCCTGCGCGAGCTGCGTCGCCACCGCGAGGGGCACAACTTGTGGGATGACTACCGCGTCGGATACGGGATCGTGCCGCTACGATGCGCGGTAATCAGTCACGCGCCGGAACTCCTCGCCGCATACGAGGCCGCACTCAAGAACGGATATGAAAAGGACTTCGACCGGGATTTCATTCCGAAGTACATGGAGGATCACGTCACTCGCATTCTCACCTGAGAATCCTAGTGCGCGGAGCCGTAACCGCGACACCAACAACGGCGAGATAAACCCCGCTCCGAGTTAATCGGAAGCGGGGTTTACTTTTTTGGAGTCTTCGCAATTCGCGAATTGAGAATGCGCCGACATCCAGCATTGAACGGCGCGGGTTACTGGATACGAATCTAAGGCGCTACGATCCCGCGCGTGGATAAACCGAAGGGCCATGAGTACACGCTGATAACTTGCCGCGCCTGCGGGCGCTCCGTGCGTCGCATCGGTACCGGCAACGACCTTGTACGTTGTCACGAGCGCATGAGGTGTACCGCGTGCGGGCATCGAGGCGCGGACTTGTTGCGCGTATGGTCGAACAGTCCTGAGCCAGGGCGCGTGTCAGTCGTCAGCCTTGGGCAAAGGTCCTTCAACGAGGCCAACGACAACTGAACACGCGAGGCACATGGGTTCCGCGAAGCCTATGGCTACCAGCTCGAAACCACGCGGACTAATCCAGCAGGTTTCTAGGCACTGCGGACAGGCGAGCATGGAATAGGTGCCGTCCGGCGGATCGGCAAGACAGACAACGATTTCTCGGTCTGGTTTCATGCGGGATATGGTGCAGCCAGTAGGGATTGAACCTACGACCCACGCCTTGTCGAGGCGTTGCTCTACCGCTGAGCTATGGCTGCAAGGGGGCGAAGTCTACAATCTTAAGACTGCTCCGGGGAAGGTCGCGTAGCTCAGTGGTACATAGGGCGGCGGGCAGGCCAAAGTCGGATGGACTTTTGACAAATGGCTAAACACCCTATGTTTGTAGGCTTTCGCGCTTTTTTACCAATCCTTGACATGGATCGGTAGACGCCTGTACAACTCCTGTCGATTCCGCTGTTCTCGTCGTAAGTCGCGGAATACCCTGTAAATACCGGAAAAATGCGTTGCTATGGCTTGCACATGCGGGCGTGGCGTACACATCGCAGAGTCATATGGTGGTAGGATGGATTTACCAAAAATGCACCTTGCACTTGGTAGTCGCGTGAGAGCGCGCAAAGCCTATAAAACAAGCCATTTCTGAAAGGGAGCTGTGATGAGAACTGCAAAGATCGTCTTTACGAAGACGCTGCTAGAGAAAATGAGCGCGGACCCCGCGCACCGTGGCAATGACTTCACGGATGCGGGCTGCCGCAATCTCGTGATCTACATCGCCAAGGATGGCGTCGTGACCTTCACGTTTCGCAAGCGTGACAAGAACGCGCCGAAGGGGCGCATCTTCGAGGCGCTTGGGAGCCTGTCGAGCGCCTTCACCCTGGCGCAAGCGCGCGATGCGTGCGCGGTGCGTCGCACGGAGTTGTCACAGAAGGGATACCGCCCGAGGGCCGAACGAATGACGGTCAACGCCGCGTTCGATTTGTACGAGAAGCTGCGCAAGCAGGAGGATTCACAAACAAGTCGCGGTCGGGCGCCGTTGCCGCAGAAGTGGTACGAGTACAAGGCGCGATTCAAGAAGGTGTTCCCGCTCCTGCAATCGCGCGATGTGAGTGAGTTGCGCCGCGCCGATTTCATGGACGGCTTTGTCGAGTACGGCCGCGCTGAATACACGTCACAGGGTAAGGAATGGGACTGGCGCGTACTCGGCCCGATGATGGTTCACATGATGCCGATGCTGCGCTGGTACACGAAGCGTTTCGATCTTGATCCGCGCGAGATCGCTGACATCGTGCCCCCCGGCTACGAGAATGACACGCGGTACCTGTTGCCCGGTGAGTGGCAGGCTTGCGCGCCCCATGTCGATGCTCTCGATGGACTCGATACCGACTGCGGACTCTTCGAGCGGTACGTGTTCCTTACCTGCGCGCGATCCGAACAGGCACTCAAGATGCAGTGGGACGAAGTGCGCTGGGTTCAGTGGCAGACGTGGAAGGATGTGGCCGGCGTCGAGCATCGTGCGCTGGTATGGATTCCGCCGCGCGAGCATGTGAAAGGGCGGCGCAAGAAGGGCGGTGAGAGGTTGCCGCGCGAAGTGCTCATCATCGGCGATGCGTTGGTCCTGCTCGAACGCTTGCACGCGATCTGGGAAGAGAACGTAAAGCTACCCGAGCACGCGCATTGGAACGGTGTATTCCCCGAGCGCGTGGGACACCGATGGCGCACGGCGCGTACCGATATCCAGCGCGGGATCGAAAAGGCCGCCGGTACTCAGCCGTGGGATCGCATGACGCTCCGACACACGCACGCGACGTACCTGGGCTTACTCGGGTGCCCGAAACGCCTCATCAGCATGAGCATGAATCACACGGCGGCCGGCAGGGCCGACAAGGGGGACAAGGACCTCGCCGCGCCCGTCACCGACATCTACAACGGAGCGGATGCATCGCGGGACTTTGAGCCGGACGAACCGCTCGCCGAGCTGGCCCCTTGGCACCTTCGGCTTCACAAACTGATCCGGGACATCGAGCGCGGCAACATCCACTCGCCAGACCTTCAGCGCGTGCTGAATAAACTGCGCGACGGGCAGGTCTGCCGCGATATGTGCAAGGACAACGGAATCAATCGCGCGTTCATCGAGGTCGTGCCGACGAAGATCGCCGCCGTGAAGTAGCTGTCAATACGCAATGGAACGAATTGAGGCCGCCTACGGGCGGCCTTTTTTGGTCCCGAGGGTGGCGGGGCATCCCCGACAGAGCGCGGTACGTTGACCGTATGGCTCGCAGGGTGTGTACTGGATCGTTGCCACTACTTGTCCACACATACCGCGAGGCGCCGACCATGCCACGGAAAGAAAAGCCGATGCCCAAAAGGGCGAAGCCAGCTCATGAAAACTCACCCGTCTACACGACTGCCGCAGTGTGCGAGCGGCACGAAATTTCCCGGCGGACGCTGCGCCGCTGGGGATGTGATCGCGGTTTCCCGGATCACTGGCGCAGTGGCCGAAACGAGGTCTATGCGAAGGAGGAGGTCCACGCCTGGGAGCGTATCCACACGCCGAAGCTGTGGCCGAAACCCGTCGAGCCGCCGAAGACCGAAGAGGACAAGCATTGGGATCGGCTGCGCGCCCGGTATCTGTTGGACAAGGAGGAGGCGGCGGCGTCGCCTCCACCGAAACCGATCCGCGTCCATCGCGGGGTAATTCGCAAATGAAAACGGGGGCCATCGGCCCCCGTTCTCTTTCCCCGTTTCCTTATTGCGTTAATCGTTCTTGGCCGCTGCGTTCGTTTCCTCCTCCAGCTTGGCTAGAAGTTTGTAGTGATGCATCGCGTCCAAAATTGGCAGCGGCATCTTCACTACGAGCACCTTGTAACCGGGCTTACTGTGCTCACGCATTTCAAGCAGTGTTTCCGTCACAGGCGTGACAGGGATCAAATCGATCGGTTTGCAGTCGAGGGCGCTCGCAAGACGCGCGAGCGTCTTGGGCGTCGGCAGACTTCGCATCGTCGTGTATGTGCTGATCGCATCCTTCGACAGCTTTGCTTTCCTAGCTAACTCGGCCCCGGTCATCTTTTGCTCTTTCATTCGCGCGACAAGTCGATCCCTAAAAACTCGCCTGTCAGTCGGCATGTTCAACAAGTCATCGCTTCGTTTATTCAAAATACACAGCTCCTCAATCGTTACGGTTTTTTCTTTTTAAGACCAAGTAAAAACAAATCGTCAACTCCACAGTTAGTGACTAACAACGCCCCCTTAGGCAATCCATAACCACCGTGGGCAACTAATCTTACAACGAGTGTAAGAAACACTTGGCAAGTGTAGGCAAGAATCAATACAAGAATTATTACATCGCACTTGCCAGCGACGGCGGCCGACTGAATTGTCCGCCGATTCAGCTAATTACACCATCATTATTCGCCAAGTACGGCACTCGGTAGGACCGTATCCCCCATAGGCCATGTGGCTGTAGGGGGGCGGTAATGTCTTACAAAGCGCAGTTCAACTACGAGCGACTTGAGAAGGACTTGGGCTTTCTCAAGACGGACATCCCCAGGCTCTTTAAGGGTCTCTATGGGGAAGAAGTGAGCAAGGCGGCGGCCTATGCGTGGTTCGCGAGGGAAAGCCTTAGCGTCGAACGCCTAATTCAGCTACTGACCATTGTCCGCATTGAGTCAGGGAAGAAGCTAGATATCTGGGCGTACATCGACGCCAAGCGCCCGGCCAATTCGCGGGCGGCTTAGGTCATGCGGCACGCGATTGAAAATGAGGATCATTGGCACCTTTTGCGCAGCGGCTGCATCGGCGCCAGTGAGGTAGCAGCGCTCTTTGGCTGCGGCTATCAGTCCCATTTCCAGCTCTGGCACGAGAAGAAGGGCGATCTCGCGCACGCGGACTATTCGGACAACGAGCGGATTGTACTCGGCCGGTGCCTTGAGGATGGTATCGCCAAGGCGGCCGGCGAGCTGTACGACTACAACTTAGTACGCTCTACAAACTACTTCACGGACGACGACTGCATTGGCCTGGGTGCGACGCCTGACTTTTTTCTAGCTAGGGAAGGCGGTGAGTTCCCGGCCGAAGTTAAGAACGCCTCTTGGGGATCGTTCAAAGATAACTGGCTCGTTCACGACGACGGCTACGCCGAGCCGCCGCTGCGTTTCAGTTTGCAGGTTCAGGTACAGCTCGCCTGCTGCAAGGCTGCGGCCGGTTTGCTCATCGCGCTCATCAGCGGCGACCGCATCGTGCGCTGCGAGATACCGCGCCACGACGAAGCCATTGCGGAGATTCGTCGCCGCGTGCGCGCGTTCTGGGAATCCATCGAGAACAACGTCGAGCCGCCGGCCGAAATGCCGCAGGACATGGACTCGGCCAAAAGGGTCTGGCACGCGGGCGATGGTCACGTCGATCTTCGCGGCGATCCCGATGTCGAAGGCTGGCTCGAACAACTGCGCGAGCTGCGCGACGTGCGCAAGCGCGTCGAGGCCGACGCCGATGTCATCGAGGGGCGCGTGCTCTCGTATTGCACGCAATCCGGCTACGCCAGCGTCGAGGCGAACGGCGGGCGGATCAGTTGCAAACAGCGCGAAGCCAAGCCCGCACACACCCGCCAGTTCAAAGCGCAACCGTCCAAGGTTGAGCTGCGCATCACCACCAAGTAGGGACGTGGGCGCGTTAGAGCAAATCGATTGGATTGATTCGCTCTCGGAGAGCGAGGTGCAGCGCTGGCAACGGCTGTACGACGACGGCACGTATCCCGAAGATTTCTGGCAGTGGATCGAGTTGAACGCCCATGTGCTCACCGCGTTCATCGCCCTGGCGCGTCGATCACAGGCCCGTGGCCTTCGCCGCTGGTCCTCAGATGCCATCTGTCATGTGCTGCGCTGGCAAACGGCCATGCGCGAGGCCGGGCAATCGCATCTGAAAATCAACGATCACGCGACCGCCGGCCTTGCGCGCCTCGCCATGCAGCTCGCACCCGATCTGATCGGATTCTTCGCGACGCGCACGCCGCCCGCACGACACGAGGCGCGTCGGCTGATTGACGGGCGTCTGTATTCCGAGCCGCGCGACGAAACGGCGGAGGCGCAGTGAAGCGGCGCCGGCCAAAGCCAGGTCTGCGCTATCTGCCGAAAGCCGCGCTCAAGTGGGTCGATGGCAGCGGCGCGGTGGATCTTCTGCCGCGACAGCACGCGCTCTATTTGAACCTGGGCCTCGGGCCGGATTCCGCGGTTCAAACGTACTACGAGCGCGCCATGCAAAAGGCCGTCGTGCAGTACATCGACAACGCCTATCCACACATCGGCTCGCTGTGCTTCCACGTCCCCCTCGAACTACTGCGTCGCGAGACGCACACGGCCGGGATGTTTCACGCACTCGGCGCCCGCTCCGGTGTCGCCGATCTCGTGATGCTCGTCCCGCGTGGCGCATATCACGGGCTCGTGATCGAGCTCAAAGTGCCGCCGCGCCGGCCGACCGACAACCAATGCAAATTTCTCGAGCTGGCCCGTGCCCAAGGCTACGCGGCGTGCTGGTCCGATTCGCTCAACACCGTAATCAGGCTCATCGATGTCTATCTGAAGCTGCCGCCGCGCGCCGAGCTGGCGGAGCTGACCCCGCAACCAATGGAGTTGAACCATGAATACCGTCGTCGCCCAAAGGCCCGCCGAAAAGCCGATTGATCTGATCCGCACGCAACTGTATCTGCCGACGATGCAGGAGCAGTTGAAGAGCGCGCTCCCGCCGCATGTGACGGTCGAGAAGTTTCTGCGCGTGGCGATGACCGCGCTCCAGCAGAACCCGAACCTCCTGAACATGGATCGCGGCTCGTTGTTCGCGTCCGTGGTCACGTCCGCGCAGTTGGGCTTGCTGCCCGATGCGCAGTTGGGCGAGGCGTACTTTGTACCGTTCAAGGGCAAGGTCACGCTCGTACCCGGCTATCGCGGTCTCATCAAGCTCGCGCGCCAGGGCGATATTGGTTTCGTAGAAGCAGAAATTGTCTGCGCGAACGATAAGACCTTGTACGTACTCGGCGATAACTCGCACTTCGAGTCGATGGTGAACTGGCAGGACCGGGGACCGATGGTGATGGTCTACGCGCTCGCCAAGTACCGCGACGGCGGGATCGCGGCGCGCGTCGTGATGACCAAGGCCCAGGTCGATGCGATCCGCGCGAAGTCGCAAGCCGCGAACGGCCCGGCGTGGTCGGACAACTACGAGGAGATGGCGAAGAAGACGGCGCTGCGTCGCCTTGCGAAGTTGCTGCCGCTGTCCACGACCGCCAACAACGCCTTCCGCCTCTCCGAGCTGCACGAGGAGCTGTCCAAGGGTGGCCGGGTGATCGAGGGCAGCGTGATCGAGGACGAGGCCGACAGCCACGTCACGCCCGTACCGACCCCGGAGGCGAAGCCACGCCGCCGCAGGACGGCGCTCGATGACATCGGCGCTACGGAGCAGACACGGCCGACAGAGCCCGTACAGGCGTCAGGAGAGGCCGACAGCACGTTCTCAGTGGACCCGGACACCGGGGAAGTCGTGAACGGCGACTTGTTCGATGGGCCGCAGGCGTAGGCCGTCGCAGGAAGCCCCGCTCAGGGCCGGGAAGTGCGAGGTGTGCCGCCGGCCGGGAATCGTGGCGGCGGACATCTTCCCGTACTGGTGGGGTCCAGCCATAGGTCACAGGTGGAGTCACCCGTCCTGCGCAGAGCGATACCGCGTCGCGCTAGTAGCCGCTCAACGTGCGCGAGCAGTTGCGGCGAGCAAACCAGAGGCGACGGCAATGGGAAGACAGTTACCTGAGTCACGGGGCGGCGCGGTGCATGAGGACATGGCGCGGAAGGTACCCAAAACCCAACACGAATCAAGTAGGAGCTGGTCATGACGCCGAAAACTGAGGCGAAGATTGTTGAACTCAAGCACGCCGCGAAGCTGCACGGCGCCGACAACGTGTTCTCGGAAGTGACCACGATCACGCCAGCGGACGCGACGCAGTGGCTACGCGCCAACTGCCGCAACCGGCCGGTGCGCAAGCGTCACGTTGAATTCCTTGCCACCGAAATCAAGAGCGGCAATTGGCAGGTCAACGGCCAGCCGATCATCATCGCCGAGAACGAGAACGTCTTGGACGGCCAACACCGCTTGCTCGCCATCATCGAGGCCGGCTTGCCGATTAAGACGATGGTCGTATACGGCATCCCCGAAGCGGCTTTCTCCACCATCGACACGGGCGCGGTACGCACGTCGTCGGATGCGCTGTGCCTGCACTTTCAGGAATACCCGCACTACGTCGTGAAGGCTGTCTCGGGCTCGGTGTACTGGATGCGGCAACTGGAGCGCGGCGCGCTCACCCGTGGCATCAAGAAGATCAGCAACACCGAAGTCATCCACTACGCGCGCGACCACCTGTCGCTGTTCGAGCGGGCGACGACCTTGCTGCACTACCCGAAGGACAACCGGCCGCTGTCGATCAGCCTGGGGACGGCGCTCTTTGAATACTTCGCGCGCAAGGACGAGCCGAAGGCCGAAGCGTTCTTCGAGGCCGTCTACACGGGCGAGAACCTGGAGCGCAACGATGTCGAGTACGTCTTGCGTGGAGCGTTCCAAGCGGACGCGCAGCGCGTCTCCTCGAAGCTGCCGCTACAAATCAAGGCGCGCATGACCATCAAGGCGTGGAACTGGCGTCGGCGCGGAATGATGGAGGCCAACCTGCGCACCATCACCATCTCCGCATCCGAAGACCAGCGTCTCATCATCCTATGAAAACCGACTACTCCGAATACGCACTGCACCACGTCGCGCACGCGCGCCGAAAGGGCGGGCCGGTCACATGGTTCGATGTCATGGCGGCCTACGACGCGGGCCTGACGCACGCGGTTGCGGTGACGCCAGCCAAGCGCCAAGCGCTCATCCGTTACCTAAGGGCTCTGCGGATCATCAACGCGACACGTTCAGGGAACATCACATGAGCGCATCCAAACTTAATCCAAACACCTATCGAGGCGAGGAGCGCGACGGCGGGCTCATCTACCGGAACCAAAAACCTACGTCTGCAAAGTCTCCCCACTGGCGAGGGAAAATCTTTCTAAGGGGCGTTGGTTGGTACTGGATTTCCGGCTGGATGCAGGGCTCAGAAAGCGATCCCTATATGTCTTTAAGCGCGCAAGAAATGACGGACGAGCAGGCTTTGCAGTTTTGTAAACCGAAACCGGCCGGAGCTGCCCGAACCGCTTCCGGGCCAAGGCCGAACTACCCCCCAAAGCACCAAAACGGGTCTAACCCGGATTCCGAAATTCCGTTTTGATAGGTCGTTGTCTGCTTGACAGCGGTGGGACTAGATTGGTGCCATAGGTTGAATATGGTTGCCATCTGAAGTATTTTGCGCCGCGTCAGGGTCAGTCGTCACACGTACAGGAGTTGTCTGATGAAAATGGTCTGCGAGGTAGATGGTTGCGGCGAAGAATTAACCGAAGGATGCGGATCGAAGGGAGGCCCGATGTTATGCGCAGGATGTCGCACCAGTTCCTACTACTGGAAAAAGCAATCACTGCCGGCGATGCGCGTTAGGCGCGAAAGACTCTCTCTCTTCTCCCATCGACTCGAATACTACGATCCGCGCGTCGCGCAAATCGTGAACGAAGCACAAAAATCAGTCGCGACTACGAAGCGACAAGCCAAGGCGGCCACCACATCGGTGCGCCATTAAATTCCTCAAAGGAGCTGAGCAATGAAAGTGGTCGATGGACTCATAAACGCAAAAAAACCTCGGCCACCAAATCCGAAACCTTCCCCGAAGGATTTCGTTTGGCCGGCCCAGAACCACGATGACAAAGTGGCGCAGAAGCTGGCCGCGTCATTGCAAGAGCTACTACCTGCGAGGGATTGGAAGCACACTGATCTTGCGCGCGTGTTGTACGGAACGATGGGGCCGACCGACACGCCGCGTAACCCGAGTCCCGTCCGCCGTTGGGTTGTCGCCGAGCATCCGATCCCGAACGAGGAGACTGCCGGTTACATCGCCGAAGTCTTGGGCGTTTCAATGGCGCGGTTGCTGGAGCCAGAAGGCAAGTACGATCCGATGCCGGCAATGATTCGCCCGCGCTCAGACAGCAAGCGGTTCCCGAGCGGCAACAAGGCGAAGGCGAAGAAGGGCGGAAAAACACCGAGCGGAAGAGACAGGGATAAGCAGCGGGAATACAACGCCGCGTACCGAGCGCGACGCAAGGCCGGAAAGGAAAAGCGCGCGTACACACGCACAGCGCCGGTCAACGGCCACAAGCCTGTCGCGGGGGCATGGAAACTTGCCGATGGCGTGACCCCGCCTGAGTACACCATCAAATCATCGGAGCAGCATGAGCAACACGTCGTACTCGAAGTGACGGCGACGTTGCCGCTGGATCGCGCAATGGCGATCCTGCACATCCTCAAGCGAGGCGAAGCGAGCGAATAAGGACGGGGGTCTTATGCGAGGAGTCCGGGCCAATCTCATCGGTCAGCGTTACGGAAATCTGATGGTGGTTGGCCCGGCTTCGAGCGAGCAGCCAGGACAGCACTGGTCTTGCGTATGCGACTGCGGTCAATCGTGCGTGAAGGCTGGCAAAGACCTAACCAAGCGCACGCCGGCCGGGTGGGTTCACTCCTGCGGTTGTAGGCCCGCGCTCGCGAAGTCGATTTACAAGCGCTTACGCGATCAAGGTCATCCGCGTTTGAAGTTGCTCCACATGGAACATCGGAAGCGCTGAGACGCGCCGACCGGCAAGGATGGCCGCATGTCGATTGTCATCGACGAAAACACGCTCGCGATTTGGTACGTAAAACTCGCCGACGATTTGGATCTCATGATCGGGCTCATGCGCGATGGAGAAGGCGGCTACAAGGTCAGCGGCCGAACCCGCCAATACGCATCGCCCGATGATCCGTGGGACGACCGCGACGTGAAGCGTTGGTTTGGTGGCGCATTGAAAGCGACCGACGATGCAGACGCGGTGCGCAAGGCGCGCACGCACATGGTCACGCTGACCGGCAGCTACACCATGACCTTCGCACCAGAAGATGAGCCGGCGCAGCTCTTCGAGCTGGTACGCGGCAAAACGAGCGTTGAGGAGTTTGCCGAAGTGTTGAGGTCAATGCCGTGGGCTCATTCGATGGAAGCCACACGGCATTGACCTGGGTGGCTACTTGACCGGCAGAACCTGCACGGCCATTGCGACACATAACAGGATGACGCTGACCCATAGCGGGCATTTGTTCATCGCTGCTGCGATGGCTGCGAGCAGCGCACCGACTACAAGAACAAGCATGACAGTAAGCATGGGAACTCCTACGTGATGGTGCAGAGCACCGGATCAGCCCCGATCACGTTGGGCGTCTTCGCGCCCAAACGTACCTCGTTGCTCGTGACGGCCGCCGTCAAGTGCGCCGCGCCGTTGACGCGGCCCGCGACGATGGCGGCGGCAGCTCCGGCGAGCGTGCCGATGGGGATGGCAATACCAGCGACGTGACGCACCACGCCGTCGTCATTCACTTCGTACTGCACGTCCACGACCTTCGCAGCGGCAGCTTTGCCGGCGAAAATCAGATTGAGACCGGACACCGTGACCGACAGCGCCGGGATCGCGGGCGGTACGACGACAGGCGGTGCGCCGATGCGCGGCACGGCGGCAAGGTCGGCGACTCCGCCATCGGCGTCCGCGCCTTTGCTGACTGGTGAAGTCGTGGGAGCCGCCGCGCCCGATCCAGGCTGGAACTCGCCGCCGAGTGAGGGAGCGAGGTAGGCCGCATCGCCGGCAAACGCCGGATCGACAGGGACTGCTGCCGCGTTGGCATAGCCGCCCGGTGAGCGAGCCGCGTAGGCCGTGTCGCCGACACGGAAGGGTGGGGTAGTTTGGTCGAGCATTTCTATTTCCTCTTCTGTTGCGGCATCGGCTTCGGATTGGCGGGCTTTCGCCCGCGAGTCGGCTCTGGGCGTTTCACGAGCACGTCACCGAGGGACACGGGCTCAAGCGGCGGCCCCCGCTCGCTTGGCCTGCGGGTTAAATAGTCGTCGCGTCTGGAACCCATGTTCGTCTCCTATGAAACCGAAAGGTTGAAAGCGGTGAGGCTGCCGCCGATGCCGATCACATGGACGCTGCCGCCAGTGCCGTCTGCGTCGAGGCCGACTACCGCATCAATTGCGGCGCGCACCTTCGCGGCAATCTGCGAGCCTGTGTCGCCGGCCGTGATGCCGATGATGAGCTGCTGACTCGGGCCGCCATCGAGGGCGTACATCAGCGTGACGAGCGCGTTGCGCGCGGCGGGTCCGCTGAAGCTCGCGTTGCCGTTGTTGCCGGAAAGCGTGTTGCCCGTGATGGTGACGCCAGTCGGCGGCGCGGGCGGCGGCGCTGGCGATGGTGCCGGCGGATTCGGGTTGTTCATGTCCAGCCCTTCGGGCGGGTCCTTGAACCACGGATATAGGTTCAGCCGGGTAGATGGGTTCCCGGCAAGGCCCGGAATCCTTATCGGCGGCAATGGCTGGTTAGGCGGCGCCGGTCCACGGAACGGCCGGATCGACAAACCAGCCTCGCCGCCGTCAGCGGGGCCGCTGAGTACAAGGCACAGAGCGGGAGCGAACTCTCCGCCTAGGCCCGGTATCTCGTTCGCGGCGTCGTTGCCGGAAAATGCTGGGTCCTCAACCGCTGTGTCACGCGGAAAGGCGCCGGGGGCGGGTTGTGTGTAAGCGACATCGCCTACTGGATCGAGAGGATAGTCTCTCATGATGTTCTCCGGCTATTGATTCGGGTCCAGAAAGTCCAGTGCGAGCGGATTGGCGGCCTTCTCCGCCGCTCGTTGATTCAGTTCATTGGTGGCATCCATGTCGCCGGCTTTGGATTCGGCTTGCAGGTCTTTGGTCTTTTTGCCGGCAACAGCGTCGGCAAACTTGTGCCGCGCCCACGGGCTTGTGCCAAACATCGACCACGCGAAGCCAATCGACGGGCCGACCATGCCGCGAGTCTTCAACACGTTCAAAAGTCCGACGCTGATGATGTTGGAAACGAGGTGATATGCCGCTTGCGCCGCGTTGTTCTTCACGGCCACCGAGATTTCCTTCTCGCCTCGCGCCTGATCGGCCAGCGATACCGCCCCCATCATCAGGCGTTCGGCGTCTTGTTCCCATCCGCCATAAGCGGGGCCGGCCAGCGACCCCATGACTCCGCGGTTGTAGCGCGTGCCTTCTACCGCATCGACCGCAGTATTCATCCCCCAGCCCATGATGCCCCAATACTGGAAAATCTGTAGTTGGGTCTTCCGGTTGGTGAAGCGATCCCAGAACTCATCGCCCCTATCTTCCCACTCGTCTTTGTTGGTCAACATCATTCGAGCGATGACGAAGGCTGCCTGCGCCGCGTACATCGTCACAGCCAACGTCGCCGCTGGCGCCGCCATTGCCGTGACCCTCTGCCCGACCGTGATGCTCTTGCCTCCGGTGCGACCGAAGACGCGCTCGTGCGCCGTGAGCTGCTTGCCTGCGCGCTCGCCACTCAGTCGATGGCGCAGATGGATTTCCTCGCCACCGTACTTGCCGCTGATTGCAGACGCTGCGCGGTTCTTCATGAATCGCGTGATATTGATAAAGTTGGTCGTCATCCAGCTTGTTAGCCGAAAGATGAGCCCGATCACGCCACGGTTGGCCTGGATGTGTTTGGTCGAAGGCGTCGGATGCTGGATCGTCGTATGGATAAATTGCGTGATCGCGTTCGATAGCGTCAGTGCGGCGCCTGGGAAAAGGGTATCGGTGAGATCGATGTCATCGATGTTGTCGATGTTCTCCAAGAACTTCGCCATCCCGTCCGGGTCGCTGATGCCATGCTCGCGGAACCACTGACGATAGAGTTCCGCGCCGGGGCCGCCTTTTCGGATTTGCGCCGCAACGTGATAGAACTCCTCGAAGCCGATGCGGTTAGTGGCTTTCTGCTGAAGCGCTGTGAGTCCCGACAATGCGTTGAAGTAATACGCGCGCACCGAGAATCTGGCGAGGATGCCGTTGCCGAGGGTGTCTTCGCCGATGTGCTGCGCCATCGCAGTCGAACTACTGGCGGCATCGACCAGCGCACCCGAGAGGCGGCCGAATCGATCCGCAGTGGCGAAACGCTTCTTGACGCTGGCGCTCCTTATGAACGGTACCGTCGCCTTCATCAGCGCGCCGAATGTGACCGGAACGCTCACGCCCTTGCCGAAGATGTTCAACAGCTCCGAGATGTTGGGAAACACAGAGCGACCCAGCATGTTCGCCGTTGTCACGTTGGCCGCACCGTTGATGGCGCGCGTGAGGCTGCCGTGACCACCCTTGCGGAAGCCCATCGACACTTCCATCGCGTTCTTGAGTAGTTCGCCGTATGCAGCCGGCAGTTCCAGCGCCACCTTGTCGAGCCAGCCCTGAAACACTTCTTCGGGCTTGTCGCCGAACCGGCGGCGCATGGTGATGCCGCGCGCAGCGGCAGAGCCGTACATCTGTAGCAGTGTCGCCGGGTCCTTGACGTACCACTCCTTGAGAATTTCGTCGGCGGCGGCGCTGAAAACGCGCTCCTTCGCGGAGTCTTCATTCATTGCGCCAAGGTAGACAGGCTCGCCCCATGAGAGCCCCTTCATCTTGGCAACTTGGCTACGAGTGTCGGCCACAGGATCGCGGGCCTGCGCCCGTTTGATCGCGGCCTTGAGGCGCGCGATTTCCGCCGGGTCCGTGGCGGCGAGTCGCTGGGACTGCAACTGAACGATGAGGTCGTTCTTCTCCTGTACACGAAGCCGCAAAAGGTCGGCGTGAAACTTTGGGTTATCAGCCACGTCTTTCAGGAACACGCGGTTGACGTATGCCTCGTCCACGTAACCAATGTTTTCGCCCGTCTTGTCACGCAACTTCCACAGGCGCGCGAGTTCGTAGATGAACTGATCGACCTGTCGCTTGACTGCCGCGTTTTTGGGCTTCGCCAGTCCATGCGCCACGTCCCAGAAGTGCTCGGCGTCCGCCTTCGGCATGTTGGGCAGGACACCAACAGCTCTCATTCGATCTTGGAGGTCATTCGTGATCGAGTGCTCTGTGCGCTGCCATTCGCGATAGATGCCCATCGGCTTGTTGCGGCCTGCAATGTGCGCGTCGGAAAGCTGGTTGCGGATCGTGCGCAGGACCGTGATGTGTGGGAATCGCATCTCAAGAAACTGCATAACGGTATCTGGCGTGCTCGCGAGCTTGCTCATCGCAGCGTTGAGGCTCTGCGCCGCACCGGGCCGCCCCTTCGTCAAGTCCTCCATCAACTGCACCAAGTTTTTCCACGTCGATTCGTTGCGCGCCAGCTCGTCCTCGAGAAAGGTCATCGCGGCTTTGTTCGTGAGGTTGTGAGCCCGGATGATGTCCGGCGTGATCGGCGTGCCGTTGGCTTTCGCCTGCGCCACCGGATCAATGAGACCCAGGTTGATGTGCGACTGCTGCAATCCCGGCGACTGTGTACCGACGTTGTAGATATCGTCGCGCGCGATCTGGCCGACAAGGTTATCGAGCGTTGCGAAGATCGCTTGACGTTCGGCGCCATGCGGATACACGCGCTTGATCCACGCATCGGCCTGATCGCTGTAGATAGCGTCCGTTGCGCCCAAGAACTTCACGAGTCCCATCGCCTGCTGACCTTGGATCTTGTGTGAGACGTATGCCTCGAACACGCGGGCGAAGAACTCAGTGGGCTTCGTCAGGTACCTCTTCATCGGGCCGTTCATCGCCCGCTTGTACAAAGCGGAGTAGGCGGTATTGCCGCGCCATGTGCCGTTTTGCAGGGCGGTGAGTCGCTTCTGAAATTTTGCCTTTTCCGATGGCGTCTTGGCCTGGGAGAGCTGGTGCTGTGTCTTGGCGATCAGCCCGGCAATGGCGCCGTCGTCGTAGTACATGGCGTTGTACACATCGGCCATCGCCTCAAGCAGGTTGTTCGGCAACTTGCCGGTGTTCTGACGCTCGCGGATCATTTTCGTGAGGCCGCCCGGCCCAGCGCCGCCCGCGCGCTCCATCATGTCGTAGTCGATGCCGTGCGCCAGCTCGTGCGAGTACACGTCTTCCTGATTGTAGAGCGCGATGGTGTTGCCCGGCTCGGCGCCATCTGGCTTGTAGCGGAAGTAGCCCTTGGTCTTGCCTGGCTTCTCGCGCATGTGAAGCGTGATGCGTCCGCCGAGTGACGCGATGCGACTGCCGGACTTCAGCACTTCGGCAAGGTTGTCCAGGCTCTCGAACGCATCGAGTAGATGATCGACGGCGTTGCGCCAGTTCTGAGCCTTGTGCTTGATGATGTCGGCGAAGCCGAAGCGTTGCTTGATGGCCTTAACCGCCGTCGCCCACTGCTGCTTGCCGCCCATCACTCGGAACTCGGCCGGGTCGATGCCGAGATACCGCATCAGGTTCTCGCGCGTCGTGGAGGGGAGGGTAACGCGCTCGCCCGCGCGGTCGTGGCGGCCTTCTTCGATGCCGCTGTCTTCGTCTTCCTCTACTTCCTCGTCGGCCTGCGCCTCGTCGGTGTCGTCCATCGCGGACTCAACACCGGAGTCATCCTCGTAATCATCCTCGGCGGCCGTGGCGCCGATGTCGTCATCGAGTTCGGTTACTTCTTCATCGGACGCAGCGGATGCTTCAGCATCGCCGCTGTCCCGGCTCTCACCAAGTCCAGTTGATCGTGCTTTTTCCCCGCCGCTCTCATCGCCTGTCCCAGTAGATGCGGGCGCAGATGGTTTTCCTCCGGCGGTGAAGAGCCCGCCTTGTCCTGAGCGCTGGGCTTTATCTTGTCGTTCACTTTGCTGCTCCTGTTCCTTCCTGCCGGCGTTCAGTTTAACCAGCTCGGCGGCGGGATTCAGTACGGCGGCCTGATCGTCGCCAAAAAGCCCGCCACTTGCGCCAGCCGGCGTGTGTTGGCGCGCGGTTTTCAGGTACCCGGACAGCGTTGAGCCAATGGCAGCGGCAGAACGGAGCCGCTTGGCGTCCCCTCGGCCATCGAAAGTGTAGAAGGTCTGGATGAGCTGCTTGACAGTCGCGTCCTTCGGCTCCAGCAAATCCTCGGTGTTGAGCCAGCGCGTGACAGCGCCGGGCGAGCCTGCGGCGCGCACCACTTCGACGGCTGCGGCTATCTGCGGGCCGATATCGGCCTGTTCCTGCACGCGGCCGGCGGCGATCTCGTCCTTGAGCTGCGCGAATGGTGGCGCGAAGTGCATGAGCGTATTCACCAACGTCTGAGCGTCGGTATCCGTGGACTCCGCCGCGCGCCGGATCGCCGCATCGCCGGCAGGCGTGCCGCCGTATGCCTTCTGCAACAGCGCGGCCTTCGCGCGGTTCAACGCGATGCTACTGACATTGCCGTCCGCGTCGATGAGTTCGCCGCGTTCGGCGGGCGTGAACTGTGCGACAAACTTTTGAACAAACTCCAAGCCTTTCCCTTCGACCAGCTTGATCGGTTCGTCCATGTTGTCCGGGAGTTCGGACATCACACTCGGCGTCAATTTTTCCTGATCGACAGCGGCCTTCTCGGCGGCCGACATCTGCATCAGCACATCTTTGTTAGCCTCTCGCGTCCACTTCACGCGCTCTTCGTCGCTCATCACGGTCTGGCGCCTGCGCACCAGCACGGGCTCCTTCATCTTCGAGATATCCACGCCAGAAATGGCGCGCACGAGTTGGCGGTATCTCTTCGCAAGCTCCGGGTGATCGGCATACACCTTGCGGATTGCCATTACGCGGCCGTTGCCGGACTCCACGTAGTTGTCGTCCATGCCGATGATCGGCGCGCCGTGTGAGGCGAGACGGCTGGCACCGAGCTGCGCCGGATCGAACTTGGCAACGATGTCGCGAATCTGATCCTCGCTCGTTTTGCGCTCGCGCTTGCGTGGTTGGAGCTGCTTAGGGAACTTCGAGTTATCCGATGAGATGAGGTCGGCCGCCTCGACCACTTCAAACGTGGTCTCGACTTTGGTGCCGTTCGGCGTGATTACCTCTTCGCGTCGGTCGGTGAGAATCGGGTGTGCGCCCGTGAATATCCCTTCCTTTTCCTTCGTCTCCGGTTGCTGAGGTTCGGCGGCTGGCTTCGCAGCCTGGGCGACCGGCGCCGGCTTCTTGGCTGGCTTCGGCGCTGGTTGCGGTTCCGGTGTTTCCTTCGGTTCCGGCGTGCCTTCCTTGACCAGTTTGCGCAGTGCCGCGCGTGCGGCCGTGCCCTCGTCGTCAAGAATGTCGTGGCGACCACCGATCAGCTCAACGATTTGCTTCTCGCTGAATCCCGCCGCCAGCGCCTTCTCGATGGCTCCTGCGGCAAGCGGGTACTCGCCTAACAATCGCCGTTCAGACGTTGCACCCAGGTAGTTGTTCGCCATGAAGAACGCAGCAGCAAACCCCTCAGGCGTCTCGCTGCGCGCTTCCTTCGTGCGCTCCGACCGGCCGCCATACTGACTGTGCATCTTCGAGCCTTCGGTGGGCTCCACTGGCGCCGTGGGAAGGTGCGGGTTGAAGTTGCCCCACAGCGAAGTTTCCTTCGTGTACGGATTGCCGTAATCGTTCGGCTGGAAAATTAGGCGCGGTCGCGGCAGTCCCGTCAGGGGACCGATGCGAGATTTCACCGGGTTCTCCAGCGCCCAAAATCCTTGAGGCTTGAAATACTCGACAACCTGGAGCGCTTTGTAGACCAGCTCTTTGCTCGCCTCGGTGCGACCATCCATGTCCTTGCGCCGCCACCACTGCGAGCCGGAAACCGTGAAGTCAGTACACGGGCAAGCGATCAGGAATCCGTACACATCGGTGATGTCCGGGATGTTGTCCATGAACCACTCGACGCTGAACTCGCGCACGTCGGCGCCGTCTTTGATGTCGAAGTAGCGAACGTCGTAGCCGGCATCCTTGAACGGCTGCGCCCATTGGCCGGTCCAGTCGAACAGCGAATAAATCACGCGGTTGGAGTTGCCGTCCTTGTGGTGCGGAATTTTGCTCTGGGCCGTTGCCGCCGCCTGCCAGCTCTCAATGCGAGTCGCCGCTTCCTCCTTCGAGAGCATCGGGCCGTAACCAGGCTCTTTCGATGGGACGACCGTTCGCACAGGGGCCTCGAAGAGCGCCGGCACCTCGTCAATGATTTCCTCGAACTTGTCGGGCGTCGTGGGCATCTGTGTGACGCCAGCCTCAGACTTGCCGGCCGGCTCGCCCGTGAGGCGCTGCGGGTCGCCGAAGTGCATCCGCGACGATCCTTCGGTCAACGGATACACCGAGTCCTCATCCAGCTCTCTGCGAGGCGGTAGTTGTTTGGGCTCGTGTAGCATCTCGTTCGCCCACCGCATCCACGCCGTAGTCGGCCGCGAGAAGGTATCGAGGTGATACGTGCTCGTCGGGAATGATTTCGGCTCCCGAGAAATTCCTCTCTGAACCACTTCCTCGGTGTGCTTCTGCGCGAGCGGCCCTAACTTGTCGTAAGTGTTTTCCCAGAATTCCTCGGCGATCTCCCGTGGGTTCTCGTCGCCGCTCTCCATATCCCGGCGCTGGTCATCGAGCGCGTCGCGCAATCGGGCCTGCGCGGTTTCTCCTATCGACTCGTCCTGCCCGAGAATGTCTTCGATCTGCTGCGCGCCGTGCGACAGTTGCGTGCCGGTCGGCGCGGGTGCGGCGCCCATGTGCGGCTTGAGCTGCTCGCGTGCGGTCTTGACGGCTTTTTCCACCGTCCTGCGCAGCTTCGCCACGCGCTTCGCGTATTTGTTGTAGTCGTCGGCCGCAGCGATGTCGGCGATGTCGCCCTTGATTACCAGCTCGGCGTGATCGGCCGGATACGGCCGCGCCGCTGCCCACTGGTGACGCAGTTGTTGCAGCTCACCCCAGCCTTGCTCAATCGCGGCTCTATCCTCCTCGACCTTCGCGCGCTTGGGCTCATCGGCCTTCGGGGCTTTCGCCGGCTCCGGCACCGTAAGCGGGGCGTTTACCGACTTGACGGCATCTTCCAACGCCGTGCGATGTGCGCGGATCGCATCCGCGTATTGGCGATAGGTTCTCGCCTGCTCGATGTCCTTAACGCCCAACTCCGGCGGCATGAAGTGCCGACGCAAGTAGTCAGGCGCCTTCGGGCCGTGTGCGCTTTCGGTCGCCTTCAGATACTCATCGCGCGCCTTCTGGATCGCCTTCGTATCCTCGGCAACCTGGGCGGCGAGGGCGCGCGATGGACTCGTGCCCACCATGCGCGACGGTGGCGGTGGCGGTAGCGGCGCCTGAAATCGTTCCAGCGGTGACTTCGCCGGTTCTCTGGGTTTGGGGGCTGGCGGAGCCTCCACGTCAGCCGCTGATTCCTGCGTAGTTGAAGCCGCTTTGCTAGCCGGGGCAGGCGTCGATGCGGGTTCTAATTTTGCAGGAGCGACTGGCGTGGAGGGTTGTTCTTGTCCGCGCAGCGCGCGGGCCTTCTGCCGCAGCTCTTGGGCCTCTGATCTCCAACCGGGGGTACCGGCCTTGTCTAACGTGTCGGCCTGACGCTCGTACTGTGCGGCAGTCTTCTCGTTTTCGATCTGCTCGACGCTCCGCGAGCGCAGCGCGTCCGACTTCTGGCGCAGCCCTTGCACCATCTTCTTCCTTCCAGGCTCAGGAGACCGCAGATCGGCGGACGCCTGCCGCAAGTTCAGGACCATCGCTTCTCTTTCTTTCTCCTTCTTCGCGGGCTCGGGGTCGCGCATCGCGTCCGACATCTGCCGCAAGCCCTGAACCATCTCCTTTCGTTCTGGCTCTTTATCGCGCAAGCCGGCGGACTTCTCCCGCAGGTCCTGAACCATTCCTTTGCGTTCAGACTCCTTCTGACGCGGCGGCTCGTTCTGACGCGCGAGGTGCGCCGCGAACTCGGAGAGGGTCCACGGTTGCAGCTCACCATCGGGGCCGCGTAATCCGAGAAAGAATTTGTCCGGGTCGGGGTTCGGGCTGGCCGCGACAACGCCGTAATCGCCGTCCGGCGCGCGGAAGACGCTGCCGGGCGTGAGTTGTTCTTGAAGAGTTTGCGCGGTCCCCTGCGCAGCCGGCGGTATCGGAGCTGTACCTGTCCCGCCAGCCGCGTCAGAGGCCCGACTACCCGTGAGAGCGGGCGCGGGCATTGTAGCAGCGGGCGGCGAGGACGCTCGGATTCGCGCCGTGAGATCGAGAGCGCTTGACAACGCGCGCTCGCGCGTCGCATCGGCGCGACCTTCCGGGGATGCGCGATACGCTTCTTCGGCGCGCTGATCGTTGTAGCGGCCGGAAAGCACCTCGACTCCGCCGGAGCCGGCTTCGCCGATGATTTCCTGCGTGACGGCTTCTGGATCAACTTGGTCGCCGGCATAACGCGCGCCCGCGATTTCGCCAGCTCCACCCGTCAAACCCTGCGCAAGAATTTCCGCGCCTTCGCCGCTGATCTTCGCGACCTGTTTGCCGACCTTCGAGGAGACCTTGCCGACATCTTCGAGTGCGCGCGTCACTGGCCCGCCGAGTCGTCCGCCGATTGCGCCAGACAGAGCATCGAACGTCGCGACACCAGCGCCGCGCCTTCGCGCGTGATCCTTGACGCGCTCCATGTACTCGGGGTTGGTCAGTAGTCGCAGAACGACTTGTTCGTTGGTGAGGTCGATGCCGTCCTGGCGCATCTGATCGAGCACATCGCCGCCGTACTCGGCCAAGAACGAGCCGATGCCCATGCCACCCGCGCCACCAATGACAGCGCCGGGAACGCCGGCCACGGAGCCGCCGGCCGCGCCGAGACCAAAGCCGAGACCCAAGCCAGTAGCGGAGGCTGTCAGTGATTCGAGTGAGACGTTGATCGCGCGACGCGGGTCCTTTAGATAGACGCCAGACATTCTCGCGATGGCTTCTGCTTTCTGTCCGTCCGTCAGCGCGATCACGGGCGGCATCCCGAATGGATCTCCGGGGAGGTTGTATTCGGGCTTCTGAACCTGCACGTCGCCGCCGAAGGCGCTCGCGAGGTCTGCTTCCGCTTGCTGCTGCTCTGCCTCGCCGGGATAACCTGGGTGCGGGATGAACGGTTTCGGATTAACCCCGTTCTCTAGATCATCCAGATACTGCCGGCGCTCGTACTGCCGCTGTATCTGGTCCGGCGTCATCACGTTTTCGACTATCTGCTTGACCTGCTCCTCAGCCGCCACCATGTAGTCGGCTTTTGGCGCCGAGCGCGCTTGCCGTTCGCGTTCGGCGATGTCATGCGCTGCGCTTTCAAGCGACTCGACCGCAGTGCCGCCCGTGAATACGTTGCTCGCCTGCGCGGTCTGGTTGTAGCCGCGTGCGATTGGATCGGCAAACAACTCGCGCGTGCGGTCATTGAACGATTCGGAAAAGCTACCTTCTGTCGGTTCCGAAAACGGATTCTTGCTGTTGAAACCGCGCCTCTCCCGGTCCATCGCATCCGCGAGCGAGCGCGGCGCGTTTTCCGGGCGAGGCGCAGAGATGCGCGCGGGCGTCGCTGGTGCCTCGGCCGGCGGAGCTGCGTCCGTGTATCCAAAAGGAAGACGATACGGGCCGTAATCACTCAGCTTGACCGGCTCTCGCTGGTATTCGCCGCGATACGGGCCAGCCTGTGACGCGCTCGTGAGTGCGTAGAGTTCGTCAATAACCTCCTTCGGCTCGAAGCCGGCTTCAACGGCTTTTGCTACCTCCGGGTTCGTCTCGGCGAGAATGGAAACGATTTCGTCATCAGCGAACTGCTGCTTACGAGCGTCTTCAATGGCTGCGCGTGTCGCCGAGTTCGCCATGCTATTTCTTGCCTTCCAGAAGAATGCGGCGCAGCCGCTCCTTGCGCTGTGCTGGCGTCTCGGAGTTCGGCTGGCGCTTGCCAGTCGCCGGTTTTGGCCTGTTAGCCGGAAGCGGGATCGCTCTGGTCTGCGCAGCGGCAGCGTCATGCGAGAACCCTTCCATCTCCGCTTCGGCGTCGCCGGGCCGCATGAACGGGTTGCCTTGGACCGGCGGCGTGATCGCTGCTTCTCCCATGCTTCCGGGGACCACGGCTGTCGGGTCTGACTTGATATAGGTATCGGTTTGGCCGACCTTCGATTCGGTCGGGTCGTAGTCAGGATCAATCAAGCGCATGAGCCCGTTGATGATGCTGTCCATCTCTGGCACTTCTTGCGTCGGCGTTCCCGCGCCTCGTATTCCATGAGCCTCCATCACACGACGGACGGCCATCACGGGATCGCCCGTCTCTTGAAGGAGGTCCGTGGACTCACCCAGGTACTGCAATCGCTCCGAATCCGAGAGGCGATGTCCGGTCAACTTCTCGTGTTGCCCTATTTGCATGGCAACCGCGTTGATCAGTGGTTGCGTGATGGTGAGCGGAGCGCGGCCAGCATGTTTCGCAGCCAGAGCACCACGCAGGTTCCACTCTTGTAACTTCTGGGCGCCAGACACCAGTAGGCGCTGCATCGCCGCGTCGTCTTCTTGCGTTTGTAAGCCGCTCGCGATGTCGCCGCGCGCGGCTATCTGCCCCATCATCCCCGAGTTCCGAAGAGCTATTTGTTGAGCCGTCGCCTGAATGGCTATCGACTGGGCTATCGCTTTACGACGAGCGCCGGGGCTCGCCTCAAACAACCCTTGATCGATGTCCTTGCGATCAACGCCGAAGGCCGCCGCCTCATCGGCCAAGCGATACGCCTCGCGATCCATTGCCGCCGAATCGATCTTCCCATTCGCCAACCGGATCGGATTGGAGCGCAGCCGGTACATCTTGCCGACCACCTCGTCGCCTTTAAGTTTGCGGGTGCGATCAACCTCTTCGTTCCCGGCCTTCTTTTGTAGGTACTCGAACTGAAACTTTTTCTGTTCACGCTCGCGCAATACGTCGGGGTCCGGCGGCGCGAGCGCGCTCGCGAGATTGCGACCGGCGGCCTCGATCCACGGCGAGTTGTAGTAACGGTTTGCGATGGTTGCCATGTGCGCGTCCTACATCGGGCGAGTGAGTGCGAAGCGTGGCGGCGCTTGCGGCCTCAGCCACGACTGCCACGAATACGGGTCAAACAGATCGTGCGGGCCGGCGAGCGATGCGGCCTTGGCAATCTCACCGGATTTCTGCGCCGCGATTTGCGCCTCGCTGTTAGCCAAGCCGATAGGGCCGTAGACAGCCGCCGCGACTTGTAGCGCATCCGCGAGCGTGCCCCAGTCCTTGCCGGACTGGTTCGCAGCTTCCATCTGCGCGGGCATGACGTACTGCTGCCAGTTGCGTACGCCGGTGTTCTGCTGCTCGATGTCCGTGAGGTTTCGATTCGCGCCAATCTGTGCGCTTGCCATCGCGTCGCCGTAGGCGCTTAAGCCGGCTTTCGCCTTTTGCTGTGAAGCCGCAGCGGCCTGCACGGCGCCCATCGCGCGCTGATCGGAATCGACGGTCAGCGTTGAGCGTGGTGGGGCAGTGAAGCCACCGACCCCCGTCGATGTCGGTCCCGGTGTCGGCGTATGCGAGTTGTATCGCGCTTCGATTTCCGCCGCCTTCGCGTCCTGATTGCGGCCGGCGTCGGTGAGTAGTTTGGTCGTGTCCTGCGCGCTCGCGGCAGAGCGTGTCTCCGCTTCCTTGCGACGACGCTCCGATTCGCGCATCGCGTTCGCGCGTCCCTTGTCTACCTTTTTTTGCCCCGCATAGTTCGCGCCGGCCGATGCCGCCGAGAGTAGGGCCATGATGAGCAGCGGGTTCATGTCCGGCCCCCTATGTTCGACGTGTAGCGTCTGACGCCGCTGCCCCAGTTCGAGATGCCCAAGTTGTAGCGGTTCATGCCGGCTCGCTCGAGATCGGCCTGCGTCGCAAGTCCCGCCGTGGCATCAGTGAATACCTGCCCGAGTGGAGACCAACGCGGCGCAGCGCTGTTCGCCGCCGTAAGCGTTGCAGCCTGCGCCGCTGCTGACGACGGATCGGCGGAAGCCTGCAACTGCCCGATGGCGGCCATCTCGGCATTAGCGACATCGGCCTTTCGAGCGTTGAGGGAGCCGCGCACCGAGTCATCGACCTTTCCGTATGCGTTCACGCGGTCCCCTTCGAGTCGCGCTTCCATCATGCCTCGTGCCGTCGATCCCAGAAGTCCGTTGCGGGCGAGTGCGGCTTGCAGTTGGCGCACCGAATCGTTGTATTGCCTATCTACATCCGGCCGCACTGCCAGATAACCGAGTGCTTCCTGCTTTTTGTAGTAGTCATCGTTGAACGAGTTCGCGAAGTTGTGGCGAATGACTTCCGTGCCGGTCTTGATGCGGTTTTCACGGCGCTCCTCTTCGCGCTTTATGTCTCTGGCTGCTTGACTAGACGAACTCATGCGGCGACTCCTTCAATCTGCTGTGCTTGCTTCATAGTGAAGCGTTGCGTTGCCGACTCGCGCCGGGCCGACGAACGTGGAGCGCAGCTCCAGAGAGACAGCGGGCGACATTCCGTTCATGGCGATCTTCTGTTGTGCGTAGGTGCTCTTGGTGACGTTGGCTAACAAGTCGAAAGCAGTCGGCACCGTGGGATCAAACGAGCCGCGAATCTGCCAAGTGCCGTAGAGCGCGGCGTCGATGCCGGTCCATGACTTGTGCGTGGCGGGCTTGCCGCCATCGACGTACGGCAGTCGCGCCATCGCTTCCGTATCATCGTAGGTCGCGCCGCCAGCGCCGCCGTAGCTCATGACGTTGTTACCGGAACGCCAGTAAATCTGGTCAACGGTGGAATTCATCATGTCCACGGGAGCGTCGGACACGTCGTATACAGTCCACGCCGAGATGCGCTCTGCTGGGTAGTTGGAGAGCACGAAGATTTTGTCTTTCAGACACATCCACAGCCGACCGCTGTTCGGCTCGATCTCTGCCCAGATGTTGTGAAATAACTCTGGAACCGTGAGCGTCGCCACCTGTTCGCGCACCAGACGGTCGATCATGATCCCGATGTCTGAGGCATACGCGATGTCGAAGCCTTCGCGGGCGCGCAAGCTACGCACGCCACTCCTGTCGAGATACATGACATCGCCGAGCCCGTAGCTCTTGACGCTGTGCGGCGCAATCGTGCCGGTGCGATGCAGGACTTGCTTCTTTTGATACCGCTCTGGCAGCGGGTCAGTGATCCAGATGATGATGTGGCGCGAGCCGAAGACAGCCAGGTCTCCGCCGTAGTCGGCCATCGAGACCAACACCGGATGGCCCTCCATCCATGCCGTGTGGTCATGCGCGCCGGCTCCGAAGGAGGTCCCAGCATCCCAACGCGCCGCGTTTTGGACCGCCGAGAAGTTGAGCATCTGCTCGTTCACCGCGTACATCTTCTCGTTGTGAGCGAGGGCGAAAGTGCCTAACGCGGTAAGGGGGACCGGAGTACCTGGGGGATACGTATCATCTTCGCCAGCGTAGGTGCCGGGGAATTTAAGCCCTGATGGGACAATCGGGTTCTTGCCGCCGGTGAGTGGGAAGTTCGTGTCAACGTATGCGGAGTAATTCCCGTTGGAGTGGGGTTGAGCGCCGGGAGGAACCCTGAAAATCAACGATGCGCCAATGCTAATCGTCCAACCGTTGTAGAACGCCGATGCCTCGTTGATGACGAATCGAGTGTTTCGGCCTTCTGCGTAGCACACGACATTGACGGGAGCGCCGGTCGTGTCGATGGTGTTGATGGTTTGCGCGATGATGGCCGCGATGTTGTTACCGCTGCCGTCGCCGTACGGGATCGGCACCATGCCATTAGCGTTGACGGTGTAGTCCTCAAACGACGAAATCCCATACACCGTTCTGCCTGATCCGGTGTTAGGCGACACCAAAAAGGCGCCGCCCCATGCGAAAGGGCCGGTCGTACCGGCGTAGTGCCATTCCATTGTGGTTGTCGGCTTCGCGCCAGGATCAGTCGGCGGCGGCGGATCAATAGGCGTCCCGTCAACTTCTGGAGGCGGCGGGACGTACTCCACGATGACAGACATGAGCGGCGGAGTCGGTACGCCATCCGCATCGAATGAGTCGCCCCACCAGTGCAGAATCCTGCCGCCTTCGTACTGTGCGACGACGTAGAGTTTCCCCATGAAGTCTTCGACTTTCATGATCGCCACGAGGTCAAAGCCGAGCGGATGCGGGACCGCGTGATACACGCCGTTCGCCGGCATTCCAGCCGGCACAGTAAGTGCGTCGCCGAAGGTATGGAAGACCGTACCGTTCACGCTCTCGTTGGCAAAAAATCCCATCGTCGTTGCGGGCAGCGTGGCCTCCACAACCCAAGCCGCGCGCTTTTCGAGTTCGCCGCCGCGCGTGACGTGTACGTTCACGGCGTCTAACAAGTGACCGGGCTCGATGCACTCCAGCAACCGCCGAGTGTCCAGGCCGCGCTCGAAGGACTTGACGACGGTGTAGCCCATCTACGGCCCCACAGAGAACGGGACCGGATGAGCGTAGATTTCTGGCTGCTGGTTCTTCTTCTCCGAATCGCCGCCATTGAGATTGAAAGAGCGGTTCTTCTCCTGATTGCCGCGCAGCTTCATGTACAGCGTGGTTCCGGCCTGTAGTTTGGCCTGCGCGTCGTCCTTGCGGTCGCGCGCCAGAATTTCCGCGGCGGCAAACAATACGATCATGTCGCCGTCGAGGTCGCAGCGATCCGCGTCCGCAGCGAACGGCCGCAGGAAACGAATTCCTGTGACACGGATGTTGCCTTCGAGTGTGCCGCCGACGATGCCGCTATCCGATGGCAGCGGCCACACTTCGATCATGCCGCGATTGTCGGGAGTGCCCGCCGTGTCGGCCGGGTCCTCGGCGATATCCCAATTCATGATCGGCCAGGATCGTTCGTTGTTGCGCGGGTCGTAGACCGAGTAGTTGCGCTCGTTGATCCCGAAGCACAGCGGCAACCACTGACCGCCGAATTTCACTTCCGCGCAGTCGATGCGCTCGTAGGGTAGATCGGTCGGGCAGTTGTAGTAGCGCTGGCCGGCGTTCAACTGAATGTCGCGCGACACGCGCATGTGCATCCAGTCCCAGTCGCCCCACAGCCTGCGCTGTGTGCGTTTGAGAGTCTGGACGAGCGAATCCCGATTGTTGATGCCGTGGGCCGCGTTCTGGCTATAACCGCATTCCGCTTTCAGGTCGCTCAACAACTCGCCGAGCGTTTGACCGCGCACGCCGTCACCCGGACTTCGCGCTCACCTGAAACTTGGCCGCAGCTTCTGCCGGTCTCAGGAGAGCAGGGTTGATGCCGAGCGTGTCTATCCGCGATGGGAACGCGGGGCCGGGGAAGTCGCGCCATATGTTCTGAATGCGGTCGCGATGCAGTGGATAGGCTTCCTTCAGTCGCTCGATTTCCTCGTGCGGCTCGCGCTTCGTTTCGCCTACGGGCTCAATCTGGAGAACCGCGTCAGCGCCGTGCAGTGACTGCAAGAGCAGGACTTCGGCCGGCGTGAGGCCCGTCTTCCAAACCATGTTGTTGCGGTCGCCAGTCAGCGCGACCATTGCGTTCAATGTCTGCATCGCTCGCTCCTTTCAAAAAGGGGCGGCAAGAGCGCCGCCCCTGAATCGGCCTCGCGTCACGTCACCTGAAACAGGGCGTGACAATTGAGCTGATCGGCACAGAGCTGCGCGGTGTACGTGCGCGCCTTGAAGAGCGCGTACACGTCATGCGGCCGGGCGGGCGCATGGTCCTTGCCCCATTCCTGTTCCATCGCGTAGATGTAGAGGTGCTTGGGGTCGATCACGTAGCAGCTATTCACGAACGCGCCGCCCAGGTCATCGAGCGACGGGTCGTACTGGAACACCAGATCGTTGTAGCGAATGTCCGCCATGCTGATGTCGGTGCTCGCCGGGCGACTCCAACCCGCATCGGTGTAGTAGCCCTTGTCACGGAGCTGCTTCACCAGCGCATCAAGGAAACCCGATCCCGCAAACGCCTTCGTCGGCTTGCCGCCGTAGCGGCGGAGCTGGCGCATTTCCGAATGGATCACGTTCGGCAATTCCGTTGTCGCAACGGGCCACGTCGCGAAACGATTCCTCCACCACGTATTCGTCGCGCGGTCGAGACCTCCGGTCACACCGACCGCAGGCGTCGCCGTGATGAAGTAGCGAGCGCCGATGAAGCCGAGCGGATCGGCGGTGCCGTCACCCCAGAACATCGTGTTGAGCGACTTCATGGTGATTTCACCGAAGGTCTCAACCTTGTCCTGCATGATGTTGGTGATCGCCGTCACCTCACGCTTCGAGTGCTTCGAGGTGTTCTCGCCGAATGCGGAATCGGTGACAGAGATGCCATCGATCTTCAGTTCGGTGAACGTGCAGTTCCAGCCGGTATGAACCTCACGCCACGGGTACTTGACGCGCTCGATGCCGGCAATGTTGCCGTATGCCACCGGATCGTCATGCGTGAAGCCGCGCAGTGAGCCCGTGGGCGGAACGGCCGCGCCCTCGAAGCTGTACTTGCCCTTCACCGGGATCGTGATGTCGCCCTTGCCGCCGGGGAACGTCTTGCGTGCCCCTTCGAGCGCAGCCAGGAGCGGTTTGTCCTGGATGCTCTGGGGCAACGGCTGCCCCTTGAAATGGAAGTCGAGAGCGGCGTTAGCAATGCTAGCCAGCTCCGACGCAGTAAAAGCCATGTTTGCAGCCTCCGAGCGAGGCCGACCGTGTTAACCGCCCAGCGCGTTCTCTATTGCTTCGCGCATGGATTTCGGTTGTGCCTCGGCCGGCTTGTTGAGTCGTCGGCCGACGTTTGGACTAGATAGGGCACGAGGCTGCGGTTTGAAAGCCTGCAATCGCTTCGTCACGGTGTCATAGGCAGCTTTTGCCATACCCCGCGCATCTGCGACCGTAGCCGGTACGCCGTGCTTCGTGACCAATGCTGTCAAAGCATCGACCACCAGTTCGTGCTTTTCCGGCGTGTAGTCGGGGTCAGAGGCTTTCAGTTCTGCCTGATACGAATTGACCGAATCGTGTATCTCGCGCGTTCGCTGCGCGGTGCTGGTTCGCTCGCGTTCCGTGGACTCCGCTTCGGTGCGGGCGCGATCAAGGTTGTTCGTCGCGCGTAGCTGCGCTACCTCTTTCGCCGTGGGTTCATCGAGAACGCCGTCATCGACTTTCTCTTTCAAGTCAGCCGGCAATGAGTAGCCGACCTTTTCTTGCCACGTTGCGGTGAACGCTTGAAGCTGTTCAACCGCTGCCATCGGATCGCTCGCAAGCAAACGAGGCCAAGCGAAGAGCTGCGCCACATCCTCATTGGACATGCCCATCTTCGCGGCGTCGCGGCCGATGGATGTCATCGTGGCATCCAGCTCGCGAAAGCGCTCGTTCACTCCCTTCAACTGACGGTTCTCGGTCAAGACCTCGCGAAAGCGCTCGATCTTGTTGAGAGGTACGTCGGTCTTCAGCTTCTCCAGCGCCGCGAGTAACGCATCGTCACTCACGTCGTTCGTATCTGGTTTCTTTCCTGCTTCGGACTCTGGCTTTACGCCTTCGGCGGTGGACGGCTCCGCTTTGGACTTGATCTCTACCGGCTCGTCTTCGTCCTCGATGTTTTTGGGATCGAGAGCGTTCTTGACGACATCCAGTAAAGTTTTCTTGTCCTCGTCCTGTGCAGGTGACGATTCTGCTGGCGCAGCTTTTTGGTCTGCGCTTTCGTCGGGGGCTGGTTCGCTGCCGGGTGACGGTTCCGGCTCCGGGGTTGCAGTCGATTTGTCGTCGTCTATAGCCACGGTGCGTCTCTGAGGCGAACGCGCCGGACTGTACCGCTAATGCGACAAGGAATCTACAGCGGTCTATAGACCGCTGTAGACCACCCTCCTGCTACTGCGCGTAAGTCGGCATATCGACCATCGGCGGACGACCGGGGCCACCCTGACCGGGCAACGCCGGGCCGGTGCCTTGGGGTTGTATCCCAGGTTGTTCCGCGTTCATCGCGCCTTCGGGTCCTTGCTGATTCGGATCTTCGGCGCCGGGTTCGCCGGGCTGCACTGGCGGCGCGTTGTTCATCATCTGGATAGAGGGGATGTTCGATACGAACGCTTCCGTCAAATCGATCGAATCATCAATCGCTTCAATGAGTTTCTGGCCCAACCACTGCGGATTGACGCCGGGAATCTGCATCAAGAACGGCACGAGCTGTTGCAGTGCCTGTTGCCGCTGGATTTTGTTCGGTCGTCCGTTGGAGCCTGCGACAATCTCCAAGCCCATCTCGTTCGCGATCTGCTGACGGTTCAACTGCGGCCAGATTGCGCCGGGGCCTGCGATCTCCTGCACGGTTTGCGGGTCCAAGTTCGCCAACATGATCGCGGACGCATCGCGCGCGATGACCGACAGGAAGTCGTTGAGCTGATCCGCTTCCGCTTCGAGCGCGGCGGTGCGCGCCTGTTCGGCGGTCGCGACCGCCGTCGCCGTGTCGCCTGAGCTGCCGCCGAAGGAGGGCTCTGCCATGCCGACCGTCTTGTACACGTCGTCCATGATGCCTTGCGACTCATAAAGATTCGGGTCCACGCCGATCTTTGGCAGCGGCTGCAACAAGTCGGCGACGTTGTTGCCGGGCATCATGCCGTCGAGTTCCACGACCGCATTGGCTTCCGCGCCCGTGAGCGCGGCCTTGTCGCCTTCACTCAGCGCGCCTTTCGGCGTCACGTAGCCTGGGCGGTTCGCCTTGCGGTGCTCCCGCAGCGCTTCCTTCTGGCGATTGAGTTCCATCTGCTGCGGCGTCATGTTGCACACGTCGGACGGCGGAAAGAGCTTCGTCGGGTGCTCCAGCTCGTTGAAGCACAATGCGTAGATAGGGAAGTAGCGTTCGACCGCTACCTCTGGGCCTTCTGGGTCCTTGAGAAAGTCCTTGAAGCCGTCCGCGAGCTCAAATTTAAGCCCCGTGGGCTTGTGATACATCATCCACACGCAGCACAAATCGTCACGCTTGCCGGACAGGTCCGCGCGCGGGTTCTGTCGATACTCGGTGCCGCTGGTGGAGTAGGCGGTGTACGAAGTACCGGGGAGGTTGGACATCGCCGCGCCCGCGATGTCGAGCTGATAAAACTCCTTCACTTCATCGGGCGTCATGAACAGTTCTTCCGTGACCCAATCCGCGCCGATCCAACCATCGAGCGAGATGCACTTGCGATCCGGGATCACGGAAGTCGGTTTCGGGAAATCGAATACGAGCCCTTCGCGGATGATGACCATCGGCTCCTTGCGCAGTTGTTCAACCGCAAGCCGCAGCTCTTCGGCCTCGGCGTCGTGTTTGCGCTTGTCACCCTCCGGCCCCAAGTCTGCGATGAGTCGCTGGATATGCGCGAGCCGCTGTTGTGAGTCGGCGATCTTCGCCTTGTTGTCGGGTGACAGGTCCGTCTCGCGCTGAAAGCCGAGCTTCACGTAGCCGACTGATGTCTGGATCGCGGAGCGAACGCAGCGCTTCATCTGACTCTTGAACGTCGGAATCTGCTCATCGATGTAGTAGTGGAAGCAGCATTCCAGCGTCTTGCCGAGCTTCTTGTACATCTCGTCTTCGGCCTTGCCAGCCTGGGCGTCCTGCACAATCGCCATCGCCGTTGCCGGGTCCGGCAGTCCCTGCGCGGCCGTCTGCAATTGCTGCATCGTGCCGTCCCAGACTTTGTACTTGAGCTTCGTTCGACACTTCGCCACAGCTCGAGGATTTTTGGCGTAGAGGCTCGCAACCTTCTGCCTGACAAAACGCTGCGTGATGTTGACCTTGTAGTTCATCTTCGGCCAGCTCTTCGATGCGCCAGTCCACGCGACCTCCATGTCATCGAGCATCTGTTTGAAGGCGTCGCGGTAATGCTTTTTGTCGGCGCGCACGTCTTCCTGCAACTCGGCGACGAGCGCGGCGCGAGCGTCGGAAATCGATATGTCGTAGCCTTTGATAATCATCACCACACCTCGGCCGTAGCCGGCGCTTCGCGCAATTGCTGTTGATAGGCCATTTCTTTCTTCCACCAGCCGAACGTGCCGTGCGTAGTGCCGGGCTTGTCCTTCTGCGGCGTGCCCGCGATGAGCTGGAGCACCTTCAGTCCCATGAGTGAAACCGCCGTCACAAAGTCATCGTTCGCGCCGTGCGGGAAGTGCATGAGTTCGTGTTTGGCTTCCGGGAACCACGGAGCCGCGCGCGGGAACACCACGCGGCCGGCTTGCATCAGGCCAGCGATGGACTGCGCAATGGCTTCCTTGTTTTTGTGGACCGGCATCGGGTCGAGCACCACGGGGATGCCGCGCTCAATCTTGCGTTTGTAAATCCACGGGCCGATTGATTTGAGAATCGCTTCGTTCTCGGCGAACCAGAACGACGGTTTCCACAGCGCGCACATATCGAGCATCGATTCGACGGTCTGATCCGGCGGCTTGCGCGCCCAATAACAATCGAGAATCCACAGATACTTGTTAGGACATACGCCCGCGATAATCATGCAGCTCGCGTCGTGCTTCTTGCGATCCGTGCCGATGGCGTGATCGGACGCGGCGTATATCCGCATTTCCGCGGCGGGTGGCCGATTCGATGCGACGTAGGTCTTCAGCCAGGCCGCGCGGAAGAACGAGCCTTCCTCCGGCGAGGGTCGCTGCTGGTACAGCGCCATGAAACCCATCGGATCGATGCGCTTCTGCGCTTCGAGCATCGGCAGCGGGAAGCGCTCCGGCCACAGCGCCTCGCCGGGTTTGCGGCCCATCGGGTCCGACAGCTCGGCAATCGCGGGAAGGTTCAGCACCTTCCACTTCGACGCCTCGTCCTTGTTGTACGCGGGGTTGTGCGGATCGGTGAGCCGGCCCACTACGTCGTCCTCGTTCCAGCGCGTCATCACGAGCACGACGCACGAGCCCGCGCGCATCTGGCGAGTGAGGAACACCTTCACAAACCAGTTCCATATCTTTTCGCGGATCGTCGGGGAGTCGGCTTCCTCGGCGTCTTTGATTAAATCGTCGGCGATAAGTAGATGGCCGCCGCGACCTGTCGAGCTACTGCCACGGCCGACGAATGAGAGCTGACCGTTCTGCGCGGTCTTGATGCGGTCGGAACCTTGCGCGCCGGTTTTCAGTTTGCACAGCGGGAAGATGTCGCGGTGGCGCGGGTGCCGCAGCACGTCGCGCACGTCGCGGCCGATGTCGCCCGCGTAGTCGTCGTTGTAGGTCGCGATGATGGTTGAGCGATACGGATCGCGGCCGGTGAACCACGCGGGGAAAAACTTGCTGATCTGCTGCGTCTTGCCGTGCCTGGGCGGCATCGTGACGATCAACCTGGGCCACAAGCCTTTCTCAACCTGTTCGAGCGCAGCGGCGAGAACCTTGTGATGTTTTGCGACTTCGTACAGCGAGGCATTCAAATCGTCGGGCTCGTCGGGCGTCGGCATCATGAGCCGGCAGTACAGAAGGAAGTCGTCGCGGGCCTTCGCGAAAACCTCCAGACGCTCCATCGCCTCAAGGCGCGTTCGCAACGCCTCGATGGCTTTCTCTTCCTTGGCCGGATTGGCGTCGCTTGGCGGCAGCGATGTCGCGGGCAGCACTGGCTTTCGCTTACGTGCAGTCATCGCGCGACACCGGGGCCGATCCCCTCCGCCCACGGGCCGAAACCCAGCCGCGAGGCATGAGGGTTCAGCCCGCTTTCGTCTTTGCAGACGCTGGGCGAAGGGGTCGGCGTTTCTATTCGGCAGCCGGCGAAAACGCACAGCATGAGAGTGACGCGCGCCGTACGCTCCACGCCCACGCGATCCGGCAGTCTTTCGACTGCGCAGCCGGTGAGGGCGAAGTAGGCGATGAGCGGCGCAACTCTCATGAGGGCTGCACTTGCTCCGGCGCTGGCGCGGGCAGGGATGGCGGCGGAGCCAGGATCACTTGCCCGGTCGCAATCGCCTGCAACATGCCGACCGCTTGGTCATACGCCTCGCGCTGCGCGCGGGTGTGCGACACGCCGTCCAAAAACTGAAGTGCGTTGACGGCCGCCTGCTGTGGGTTGATTGAAACCTGTTTGTCGTGTCCGTTGACCATGTGTGCCTCGCGTAGTTAGAAGTGATAGATGTTGATGGCGTAGGTGTTGCCACTGATGAAAACGGCCGGCGCTCCGGCGAAGAGCCAGATGCGATTGACCCAGCCGGAACCGCTGCCGGTGCTACCGCTCGTCGCGGCGCTGCGGGTGAGCGTCCGCGACACAGTTGCGCCCGCCGAGTCGTTGAAAACGCCGGTCGCTACGAGGCGTTGCCATGTGGAGTCGGTGTCCACGGGCGTCACGCTGGGGTGACGAAAGGCGACTTGGTTCTGACCGCCGATGCCCAAGAAAAAGCACTGTTGCAGGTCGTTGGAGCCAACCAGCGTTGGCGAGAACGAGCCGAACGGCGCGGCGATGTCGGTGCTCGCGTAGCCGAAGCGGTCGTTACTTACCGGCTTGTTGGCGACCATCGAATGCGTCGTCAGAAGCAGCGTTGAGATGCCCCGGAATATCTGCGCGAGGTCGGTGGCTCCGGCCTTGAGGTTGGTGTTGCCGATTGCGGTTGCTCCGCCACGCGGCTCGAAACGCTGCGAGATATCAACGCCGCCGTTGCTCAAGTAGCCGGTGTTGGCCGCTGCGGCGCTGACGCGGGCCGCGAAGATCGCGTCGAGGTCGCTGCCGCCGGCTAGATAGCCAGTTGCCATTACGCAGCCTCCAGATGCTCGTCCTGCCAAGCGGCGAGTAGCAAGATCGCGAGACGGTCATACGCCACGGTCTTGCCGTCCGAGAGCTGCGGGCACACGTCGTGGACTTCTTCGGCGATGAGACCTAACTGTTCGCGGTCGTCTCCGTCGAGAAGTCGATACAGAAGCGGGCGCAGACGCGCGAGGATGTTGGCGGGCCTGGACGGTGCGCCGGTCTCGCGTTTGATGGTGCGCGAGGAGGTAGTCGTGAAGGTCGGCGCGGATATGTTCAGCGACGAAGTGATGTTCGTCGTATTGAGCGTGAGGCGTGCGCCACCGCCAGTCGAGAGCGCGATCTCGTTGGCGTTGGCCGTGTGAAAGAAGCCGGAGTCGGGGTCGCTGTCGAAGCTGATTGACGGCAGCCCACCGGAACCATCGTTCGCGAGGTACTGCGGGTTGCCGCCGGCATACTTCCAGCCGCCGCCGTAGGTGTTGCCAACCGTAACGGCGATTGTGTCGCTACCTGGGCGACTGAAGCCGGTGTCTTGGTCGGAGATGAAGAAGTAGCCAACGTCTTGCGCGTAAAACTTTGTTGTCGAGGAACCCGCCACAATCGCATTCGGTGCGACATACATCGTTCCTACGCCAGCGCATGAGAAGCCTATTGCTTCAGCGTTCAGCTCCTGACCGCGGTACATGCCGGTGTCCGTGTTGTTATCAAACGAGTAGGAAGGCACGGCCGCCGACCCATCAATGGCGTAGATGGGTTTCGTCAAGATCATCGACGCTGGATTGAAGAGCGCGACGGCCGTCGCGCCCGCGCTTATCGCGAGCGTGTTGAGGGTGTATCTCAGGATGCCGGTGTCGGTGTCGTTGTTGAACGTCAGTCCCGGCTGTCCCACGGTGCCGTCTTGGACGTACGTCGAGGTAGAAAGAAAGTTGGCCTGCCCCTGATCGAACACCGCGACGAGCACACCGCCGCACGTAAGCCCGATCTGATTGTTTGTGCGACGAAAGAGGCCGGTGTCGGTGTCGCTCGTCCACGTATACGACGGCGCGCCTAACGAGCCGTCCGTCGCCAACTGCATCGAGTAGTAAGAGATGACGCGGTTGTTAGCCGAGTCCATATAGAACGTGATGCTGCCGCCGGTCGTGAAGCGCAGCGTGTTGTCGCCCGCGCCCGTGTACATGCCGGTGTCTGGGTCGTTGAGGAACGAATAGGCAGGAGCGGCTACGGTGCCGTTTGACTCGTAGATAGGGCCGGTGATGTTCGCCGACATCGAGTCGATAACCAGCGGTATCTGCGCGGACGACGCAAGGTTGTGGGCTTGGATGTATGCGGAGCCACCGCTGTAAGCGTAGTAGCGCAGCTTGCCGCTGGGAGAAGTGAACTCCGCGACAATGGCCCCATCGGGGACAGAGACTGTTAGGCGTCCGGTGTTGACCGCGCCGCCGAAGCTGGCCGCGCCCGTGCCGAGAAAGTTGTACGTCGGGTTGTCGGCTGCGTTACCGAATGACAGGTTGGTGACGGTCGTGACAGCGCGCGTGATTTGCAGCGCGTTCTTCACGGCCGAAACGCCGTCATTCATAACGCCAAGGTAGTAGTTAGCGCCGCTGGCTTGTGTGTACCAAGCTCGTGCGTTGACTGCCTCTGACATGACCCACAGAACAAACGTCGGCGCGTTGTTCACTATCTGCCACGAACCCCCTGCCGCGCCGGTGTTGGCTGTGAACGAATGCAGCCCGGTCCACGATGGCGTGATGGCCTGCGAGAGCGCGGGCGCTCCATCTGCGCGGAGCGCGGCGAGGCTTGTGCCGGGAACCGCCGCCAGTCCGACGAGTGCGGTTGGGTCGGCAAGGAGGCCCGCCCCCGGAGGACCTTGGATGCCCTGAATACCCTGAATGCCTTGCGGTCCCTGCGGGATAGTTAGGTTGAGCGTCTGTGTCGGCGCGGTGCCGGTGATCGTGGCTCCTGCCGGCGAGCCGGGTGCTCCCGTCGTCACCGTGCCAATCGCGAGCGCATTCGGGGGACCAGCCGCACCAGTCGGGCCGGCGGGACCAGTCGCGCCCGTGGGCAGCGTGAGGTTGAGCACCTGATTTGGCGCCGCGCCCGTGATCGTCGCGGCGGCGGGCTGACCCACCGCGCCGGTCGTCACCGCGCCGATGCTCAAACTATTTGCGGGACCGGGAGGGCCGGGGCCGCCCGTGATGTCGGTCCAGCTCGCCGGGTCCGAAGGGTTGTCGCGGTCAATCAGGATGTACGTGTGCGGCGGCGTGCCCCACTGCGCGAAGGTCTGGCCGAGACCCAAGTCGTTACCGGGGATCGCGTCCCAGTTGTCGAACGCTTCGCCGATGTCGGCCTCGCCACCGGGACCAAGGTCGATGGTGTCGGTCGAGTTGAAGTCGCGAGCGCGGATCGCCCACCACTTCGAGGAAAACATGCCGTCATCGACGGCTTCGGGCCAGCCAGGAGGGGCGGGCAACACCGGGCCGGTGAGTAGTTCGGCCCACTCGAAGGCGCGTTGTACCGCAGCCTCGGTCGCGGCGACGGAGCCGGCCGTGTCGTTCGCGGCGGCGACGGCAACGTCGGCGGAGTTGTCGGCGTCGGCGGCCGAGTCGGCCGCATCGACCGCAGCCCCCTGCGCGATGCTCTGGCTGACGCCGGCCGTTGCGGCGGAGCCGGCTGCAATGCCAGCCTGGGTCGTCGCGTCGGTGGCAGAAGTCGCGGCAGCGCTCGCCGATCCAGCCGCAGCGGCAGCACTGGACGCCGCAGCAGCGGCAGCGGCCTCCGCGTCCGCCACAGCAACGTCGGCGATGCCATCAAACAACCCGGCTTGCAGTTGATCGACGCCAACCGACTCGTTGGCGAGCGCGCCGTCTGCACGTTGGATGAGCGCGAGCGCGGTTTGGGTAGCGGTCAGCGCATTCGCGACCGCATCGTATTCGGTGTCGAGCTTGTTACCGGGCTTCGGCTCACCCGGATTGGTGGTCTCGAAGTCCGTGAACGAGTACGCGCGAACGTATGCCGGGGGATACGCCATGAAACGCTCCACCCCACACCGATGACTGCCCCGGCGCGGACCCTACGCGCATCACGTACAGGTGTCTATCGTCACCAGTAATACTTATGCGGCTTGCGGTTGTCGGGCCAGCGCCAGTCATCCTCGACGCCGCGCACGACGAGATGTTCGAGCAGGCGAGAGCGGCGGCGAGCGGGGACGGTCATCCACTCATGAACCCACCACCCGGGCTCGTTCATGACGGCGCGCGACAGCTCGCGCCACGGACGCTTGACGCCGTGACGAGAACCCCAGCACTGAGAAACGATGCGCAGTTTGCGCACGCGAGCGACCGCCCGTTGATGGCGGCGAATGGAGCGAGACATAGGGCCTCCTTGGGCTAACCTATGTCATCGAAGCCCTCCGGCAGCGGCGCGTCGTTGAACGCTTTTTCGAGTTCGTCATCCATGCGCTGCTTATCTTCGTCCGTCAGATATTTGAAAATCGATTCTTCAAGGTGGCCGTGGATCAAGCCCTCGAACGCGGCCATTTCGGCGGCAAAGTTGTCG
>Ga0111539_10000544_pt1 | contig 48062 bp, 41 predicted proteins | sample RhiMethybrSRZTD1_FD_79667 | JGI IMG/M metagenome (GOLD analysis project Ga0111539, IMG submission 79667) | Populus rhizosphere microbial communities from Tennessee, USA - Rhizosphere MetaG P. TD hybrid SRZTD1 (version 2) (version 2) | ecosystem: Host-associated > Plants > Roots > Rhizosphere >... | reverse complement strand
CTCGACGACCTGATGGGGCGCGTCCACTTCGGCGAGGCCGTGTACCTCCTGCTGACCGGCGAGCTGCCGTCGCCGTCGATGGGACGGCTCATGGACGCGATGCTGGTCTCCTTCATCGATCACGGGGCGACGCCGCCCTCGACGCTCGCCGCCCGCAATACGGCCACGACCGGCGCGTCGCTCCGCGGCAGCGTCGCCGCGGGGGTGCTGGGCTTCGGCCGCCATCACGGCGGCGACGTGCTCGCCTGCCGCCAGCTCCTGGACGATGGCCTGGCGCTCGCGCGGACGGGCCGCTCGTTCGCCGCCGCCGCGGCCCAGCTCGTCGATCAGCTGGTGGCGGCCGACGAGCTGCCGCCGCCGGGGTTCGGCCACCGGTACCACACGATCGATCCGCGCGCGACGCGGCTGCTGCAGATCGCGCACGAGCTCGAAGTCGATCACGACTACACGCAGCTCATCCGGGCGCTCGAGCACGCGCTCTCCCGTCATCAGTCGCTGGCCGGGCGAACGCTGCCGATCAACATCGACGGTGCGATTGCCGCCGTCTGCGGCGACATCGGCCTGCCGCCGGAGGTCGCCGACGCGCTGCTGATCATCTCGCGCGTCCCGGGCCTGGCCGCGCACGCGCTCGAGGAACAACTCCGCGAAGCGCCGATGCGCTCGATCGACCCCGGCGCCCACGTCTACGACGGCCCCAGCGAGCGGCGGTTGCCTGACAGGAGAAAGTGATCGTCGTGCGGCTCGGGTCGCGAGCCGCGAATTGACACGTTGGCACCTATAGGAGCGGAGATTCGCTTAGATGGCCAGAAAACAGAACTACGGTTTTGACAAGCGTCGGAGGGAACAGGAGCGGAAAGCCAAAAAAGCCGCGAAGGCGACGGAGCGGCGGCAGCGCCGCGATGAGCGATCGACGCAGGTCCCTGTAGATCCTCTGGCCCCGGGCGGGGCACCGGAACCGGAGACGCCGCCCCCGCCGCCTGACGAGGGGCGTAGCTGACGCGCGCCGGCCAGTGAGGTCGGTTGGCGAGCCTAACGGCCGGCTCGTGGGCCTCGCGGTTGGGCGACGGTGACGTCAACCTTTGGAGACCCTTGTAGCTTTGCGCTCAATGCCTGTGCGATATGAAGACTGAAGTGCGGGTCGTTCCCGACCATCAGCCGGTCTCCCGTTGGAAGAATCACGGACTTGTCGTCCTGGATAACGTAGCGTCCGCTGATCTGAGGATAGCCCGCCACGTCGATCTGCAGGACTTCGTCCGGCCGAAGCACATAGACACCTCGCACTATCAACGTGTCGCCGGGACGAAGAGGCTCCCTTGGATCGAAAGCGATCTCGTCGTAGCCACTACGGGAGTTCCGGTTGCGGCGGATGATCAGGCTATGGACCGTATCCGTTGGCGATCCCTCTGCCAACGTCAGAAGTTCGAGCGCGGTCAGTCCCGGCTTCAACGGATATTCGCCGGGGTACAGGACGTCGCCAACGGCCTGAACAGTGCTTGAGGGGACGCTCGCGGGCGTGATGCTCTTGGCAGCCTGGCCCATCATCGGCTGCTGCGTCGCCGAGCCTATGACCACTATTGCAACCAGCACTACTGAATGAAGAGTTCTCCGCATGGCTACACCTCCAACGGTCCCGAGCCTTGGTTCGGGTGCCGGCATACCGTGCCCGATGCAGTGCCCGAAGCATCCGTCTTCGCATCGTCACGATGGCTCGCACTCAGCATGCCGAACCCGTGCGTTATCCCCAAACGACAATTGCCCGTCCGGTCCGTCGGGCCGCGGCTGCTGATAACTACGATCAAACCGTTTTCGCAGGTCCGTCGAGCTGGCCTACCCCTCCGCACCCCTGAGCATTCCCTGGTTGAGACACCACCGGCTCAGCGAGGTGCTTAAGCCGTGTGTTTTGATGGACTTAGGTTGGTGGGCGCTAGTGGACTCGAACCACTGACCCCCGCCGTGTGAAGGCGATGCTCTACCAGCTGAGCCAAGCGCCCAACCCGAACGAACCTAGCTAGCTTATCGCAGGCCCGGCGCGGCGGCCAAGGCGGCCGTCTGTTTGTTCAGCGCCTCGATGAGGATGCCGAGCAGCTTGGCGTACTCCGCATCGGCGGTCGCGAACGCCTTGAAGTAGTCCTCCTGCGAGATCTTTTTCTGATTCCTGCGTTTGGGATCGGCGAAGTCGCCGTCGAACACGTGCCGCGTCCCGCCCGAGGTGACCGAATCGTGGGCGAGGCTCTTGCCGGGCAGGGCCATGAGGCCGTCGTGCAACGCGTCTTCGACGAACACCCGCTTGTCGGCCAGCGCCGACGAATAGAGGTTCGTGTACGCGTTCATGAATTCCTTGTGGTACAGGTAGTACTCGATGTCGCTCGGCCGCGAGTAGTTCGCGGCGACCACCAGCAGCTGCGCGTTCGGCACGAGGAGCGCGGCGAGATAACGGTCGGCCTCGCCCGGATATCGAACGGCCACGGTCTCGAGCTTCTTCGACTGAAGCAATCCGACGAGTTCCTTCGCCTTGGCGGCCGAGGCCGCGGGCGGAGGCGATTGGGCGCGAATCCCGGCGGCGCTGGCGGCGACGGCCGCCACAGCCACGGCCAGCACGAGGCGACGTGCCACGTCAGCGTGAAGCATGGCGTGTTTTATCACGCCGGGACACAGGTGAGATAGCCGTTTCCTACCCGACGAACAAGGCGTCGTCGTCTTCCCGTGCGTGGTCGTGATGGCGCCAGGCGCGAAAAGCGGTGAGCGCCGCGCGGACGGCCGACGCGACCGCGGCCCCCTGACGCACCGGCTCCAGCACGGCCTGCTGCACGATCGCGAGCGTCTCGTCCACCCGCGCCGTCGTCGACTCGAGCAGCCGATCCACCCGCTGCGCCTGCACCACCGCGATCGCCGTGACGCGCGCCGCGTCATCGGAAATGCGATGGGCCTTCTCGATGAGCGGTTTCACCTCGCGGCGAAGTTCCTCGGCCGTGGCCGCCACCTGACGCCCGACCCGGATGGCGACGACGATCATGCCGATCTGGATGGTGGCCGTCAGGACGAGCGCCACGGCGATCGCCGCGAGGTACACGGTCTGCACATCGGTCACAGGGTCTCCTTGCGCGCCTGTTCGAACGACTCGCGCCCGCGATCGATCGCCGACGCGACGTTGTCGCGCTGCCGCTGGAAGAACTCGCGCCCTTCCTTGGCCAGCGCTTCAGCTTTCTCGCGCCCTTCGCGGGCCTTCTCCGCGATGCGCCTCCGTGTCTCATCGCCCGAGGCGGGCGCGTAGAGCAAGGCCACCGCCGCCCCCGCAATGGCTCCGAGTGCAAACGCGACGAGCACTGTTCCGGACGAGCTCCCGTGGTTCGCCATGAGTCCTCCACTCCCTCTGCGTTAGAAAATGCTCACACTGACCCGCAGGAATTTCCTCGGGTCCTTGCGGATGTCCGCGAGCAGGTCCCGTAATTCTGTGACAGCCCGATTCATGTTCTCATAAAGCTGCCGGTCGCGCAGGAGCAGCCCCGCCGTGCCGCGTCCCTCCTCGAGCCCCCCCATCACCTGGTCCAGCCGGCCTGACATGCTGTTGAGCCGGTCGTAGAGCTCGCGCTCCGTGAACAGCTTGCCGAGCGTGTTGTCGTTCTTGCTCAGCCGCCCGGTCGTCTGGTCGAGGTTCGAGATGGTGGTGCCGAGCGACTTGCTCATCGCCTCGTCGTTGAGAAAACGACCGAGCGCGCCCTGCCCCTCGTTGATGCGTCGGGTCATCGTCTGCAGGTTGTCGAGTGACGCTTTCATCGAGTTGTAGGCGGCGGGATCCTGGAGCAGCGAGCCCAGCGTGCCCTTGCCGCGATTCAGCCCGCGCGTGACCTCGCCAGCGCTGGCCACGAACCGCTCCATCTCGCGATAGAGCGCTTCGTCGGTCACCAGCTTGCCGAGCGTGCCCCGGCCGGCGCGCAGGTCGGCGAACAGCTGGCTGGCCTGCTCGAGGCCCTGGGACGCCTTGGCGGTGAGATCGCTCATCGTCTCGACGTGCTCGGTCCGGATGTACTCCCAGTCCCGCAACGGCGTGCCGGTCGGCGCGGCACGGATGTCGATGATCGACTCGCCCAGCAGGCTGAGCGATCCGATCGATCCGACCGAGTCGGTCGTGACGAGCTGGCGAACGTCCTTGTTGAGCTCGAGCGCGACGTCGATTCGGGCGCCGGCGAACTCGACCTCCGTCACGGTGCCGACCTCTTTGCCGCTCACGCGCACGACCGCGCCCGGCTTCAAGCCCTGGGCATCGGTGAACTGCATCTTGAGCGGGTACCGCTGCCACCAGAATCCGCCCTGCCCGCCGATCGCGACAATGAGCACGGTCACGAGCAGCAGCGACACCACCGCCACCACCCCCAACTTGAGCTCGGACCAGGCAATCGATCGTGTGCGTGGCATCTCTCTCTCCTGCGGCGCGTCGCTACGACAGAAACGCGCGGATGTACGGATCGTCGGAGGCGCGCAGCTCGTCAGCGGCTCCCTCGAACAGGACGCCCGCGTCCTTCAGCACCACGAACGCGGTTTCGGCGGCCTTTTTCGGCGACGCCTTGACGAAGTCGATCTCGTTCCCCTGCCGTGCGGCCTCGTGCGTCGCGATGTAGAACGCGTCGCGCAGCTGATGCGTGACGATGATCGACGTCACTTCCTCCAGGTCGCGCAGCTTGACGATTTCGTCGTCAATCGTGAGCGCCGTGATCGGATCGAGCCCCGTCGTCGGCTCGTCGTAGAGGATGACCCCCGGTTTCGCGCAGATCGCCCGGGCGATCGCGACGCGCCGGCGCTGACCGCCCGACAGCTCCGACGGCATCCGCTGGCCGTACTCGCCGAGCCCGACAAAGCCCAGCACTTCGGCCACGCGCGCGTCCACCTGTTCGAGCGGCTGGCGTGTTTCCTCGTAAAGCCGGTAGCCGACGTTCTCGTTGACCGTCAGCGAATCGAACAGCGCGCCTTCCTGGAAGACCATGCCGACGCCGGTCCGCACCTCCATGAGGTCGGCCTCGCGCATCTGATCGACGCGATGGCCGTTGACCGTAATCGCGCCGCCGTCGGGCTTGAGCAGTCCGAGAATCAGCCGGAGGATGGTCGACTTCCCGGCGCCGCTCGCGCCGAGGATGATCTTCATGTGGCCCGAGCGCAGCGTGAAGCTGACGTCCTGGAGGATGACCTTCTCGTCGAACGCGAGCGACACGCGGTCGAAGACCACCACCGGCGCGTCGCTGTCGTCGCGCCGCGGCGCGGACGTCGTCACGGGGAACGTCGAAGTCGACATAAGCGCATCAAGACGCGGCTCCTGTGAGGCGGGCTAAAGCCCGCCCTCCTGCCGGCCCCTCCTAGTACATCAAAGTAATCAGCAGCTTCGTGATGAGGAAGTCAAAGACCAGGACGGCGACCGAGCCGGCCACGACCGCATTGGTGGTCGCCCGCCCGACGCCCTGCGTCCCGCCCTTCGTGCGCAGGCCGACATGGCAGCCGATCGTCACCAGCACGAACCCGAGCACCACGGGCTTGATCAGGCCCATGTAGACGTCTTCCATGTAGAGCCCGGCAATGACGTTGTTCCAGTAGACGCTGCTCGCGACCTTCAACTGCAAGCTCGAAATCACGGCGCCGCCGAGCATGCCGACCGCGTCGCTGATGATGGTGAGGATGGGCACCATGACCGTGCCGGCCACGACGCGCGGCACGACGAGCTTGCGCACCGGATCGGTGCCGAGCGCGCGCAGCGCCGCGATCTGATCGGTGACGACCATGGATCCGAGCTCGGCGGCAATGCCCGATCCGACGCGGCCGGTCACCATGAGCGCCGTCAGCACGGGCCCGAGCTCCTTGACCATCGACGCGCTGACCAGCCGGCCGACGACGGGCCGCGCACCGAACTGATCGAGCGTCAGCCCGGACTGGAGCGCCAGCACCATGCCGGTGAACGTGCCGGTGAGGAGCACGACCGTCATCGACCCGACACCGATCGCGTCGAGCTGCTCGACGATGTCGCGGCCGTAGATCGGCCGCGTGACGAGGCTGCGCCCGACCTGTCCGATGAGCCGCACGTACTCCTGAATCTCGAGCAGCGCGCGCTTGAGCCACTCCGTCCCACGCCCCGCCACCTACCGCTCCCCCGCCGGCACCGGCGCGAGGTCGGGGTTGCGCAGGCGCCGCAGCCGGTCGCGGATCCCCGCCGCGCGCTCGAACTCCAGGTTCGCGGCCGCGGCCCGCATCTCCTTCTCGAGTCCCGCGATGAACGCGTCGAGCTCGGCCTGGGTGCGGAATTGTTCGCGCTCGTCGGGAACTTTCGCCACCGTCACGTAATCGCGCTCGTACACGCTCGTCAGGACGTCCTCGATGTTCTTGACGATCGACGCGGGCGTGATCCCGTGCTTCTCGTTGTAGGCCTCCTGCACGCGCCGCCGCCGTTCGGTCTCGTCAATCGCGTGCCGCATCGAATCGGTGTGCGCGTCGGCATACAGGATGGCGCGTCCGTGGACGTTGCGGGCGGCGCGGCCAATCGTCTGAATCAGGGCGCCGCCGGAGCGCAGGAACCCTTCCTTGTCGGCGTCGAGGATCGCGACAAGCGAGACTTCCGGCAGGTCGAGGCCTTCGCGCAGCAGGTTGATCCCAATCAGCACGTCGAAGACCCCCAGACGCAAATCCCTGAGGATCTGCACGCGCTCGAGCGTGTCGATATCCGAATGCAGATACCGTACCCGCACCCCCAGCTCCTGGTAGTACTGGGTCAGGTCCTCCGCCATCCGTTTGGTCAGCGTGGTCACGAGCACGCGCTCGCCGCGCGCCGCGACCTGACGGATCTCCCCGAGCAGATCGTCCACCTGGCCCGCCACCGGCCGGATGTCGATGATCGGATCGACCAGGCCCGTCGGGCGGATAATCTGCTCGACGACCACCCCGCCCGACTGCCGCAACTCGTACGGCCCCGGGGTCGCGCTCACGAAGACCACCTGACGGACGCGCCCTTCCCATTCCTGGAAGCTGAGCGGCCGGTTGTCGAGCGCGGACGGCAGCCGGAAGCCGTGCTCGACCAGCACTTCCTTCCGCGATCGATCGCCGTGATACATGCCCCGGACCTGCGGCACGGTCTGGTGGCTCTCGTCCACCAGGATCACCGCATCCTCCGGCAGGTAGTCGAGCAGCGTCGGCGGCGGCTCGCCGGGCTGTCGGCCGGACAGATGCCGCGAATAATTCTCGATGCCGTGGCAGTACCCGATCTCTTTGATCATCTCGAGATCGAACATCGTGCGCTGGTGCAGCCGCTGCGCTTCGAGCTTGCGTCCCGCGGCTTCGAGCTCGGCCAGCCGATCGGTCAGCTCGATCTTGATCGACTCGATGGCCGCCTTCGTCCGCGCGCGCGGCGCGACGAAGTGCGACTTCGGATAGATCGTGACGCGGTCGTAGCGGCGCACCTCGCGTGCGGTCAGCGGATCGAATGCGACCAGTTCGTCCACCTCGTTGCCGAACAGCCCGATCCGCAGCCCGATGTCCTCGTACGACGGGTAGACCTCGACGATGTCGCCGCGCACGCGGAACGTGCCGCGCTTGAACTCGTGATCGTTGCGCTCGTACTGAATCTCGACGAGCTTCCGCAGGATCTCGTCGCGATCGAGCTCCTGCCCTTTGGTGAGCGCCAGCACCAGGCTGTAATACGCCTCGGGCGATCCCAGGCCGTAGATGCACGACACGCTGGCGACGATGAGCACGTCGCGGCGCTCGAAGAGCGAGCGGGTGGCCGAGAGCCGCAGGCGGTCGATCTCGTCGTTGATGATCGCTTCCTTCTCGATGTACGAGTCGGTCGCCGGCATGTACGCTTCCGGCTGGTAGTAATCGTAGTAGCTCACGAAGAACTCGACGGCGTTCTTCGGGAAGAACCGCCGGAACTCCTGGTAGAGCTGGGCCGCCAGCGTCTTGTTGTGGACCATGACGAGCGCCGACCGGTTCACGGCCATCAGCGCCTGCGCCATCGTGAACGTCTTGCCCGACCCGGTGACGCCGAGCAGCACCTGGGCCTTGTCGCCGCGGCGCAGTCCCTCGACGATCTGGGCGATCGCCTGCGGCTGGTCGCCGCGAAGGTCGAAATCGGACTCGAGCTGAAAGCGATCAGAGAGGGGCATCGGGGACGGGTCTCAGACGGTGGAAAACTCCAGGGACATCGCCAAACACCCAGTGTAAGGCCCGGTCCCTGGAGTTTTCCACAGCCTGAGACCCGTCCCCTTCTTCTATCCCCTGGGCATCAGATAGCCGGTCCGCGTGCGCACCTTTGCGGATTTGTGGGCCGGGGCCTTCAGCTTCACTTCGACCTTGCGGAACTTGCCGTCGCGGGCGGTCGCGGGGGGGACGTAGCCCAGGGTGTAGCGCGAGGCCAGCTCGTCGAGGATCCTCGCGTAGAACGCATGAATCTCGCGGGCCGACGTCGGGAAGAAGGCATCGCCGCCGGTCTCGCGCGCGATCTGCGTGACCCGCATCTGCTGCGGCATCCGCGAGCTCGACAACTGGTGTTCCATGTAGCCGATCGCGTAGACCATCACGTTGCCCAGCCGCAGCAGCTCCTCGAGCTTCCCGTACGTGATGCGGCTCGAACTGTCGCCCCCGTCCGTGTAGAGCAGGACGACGTGCTGCCCCTCCCGGCTGAGCGCGGCTTCGAGGTAGACGCCGAGCGCGTCGTAGAGGGCCGTCATGCCCCCGGCTTTCCGGTCGCGGATCCGCTGGAACAGCATCGGGTAGCTGTCCGGTGAAAACCGGCCGACACGCACGTTGGAGTCGAAGTCCAGAAACGTCACGTCCACGGCTTCGTCGAGCGCTTCGACGAACGTGATGGCGGCGCTGGCCGCCTCGCGGAGATCGCGGTCCATGCTCTCGCTCTGGTCGAGCAGGAGCCCCAGGTGCAGCGGCAACGCCTCGCCGGGCGCGCCCTCGGCGAAGTACGCGACCTTCTGCGGCTTGCCTTCCTCGAGGACCTCGAAGTCTTCCGCCTTCAGGCCGCGCACGAGCTGGCCGTCACGGGCGGTGACGACGACCGGGAGGCGCACCAGATCGACGCCCCCGCGGAACTGCTGCGCGCTCGGCGCCGCCGGGGCGATGAGCGCCAACCCCGCCAGAGCCGCGACGACCGAGACCGGACGTGCGGGCATGTACAGGTCATTTAATCCGATCTGCTCGGCGCCCTCCAGCCTTTCTCCGTGCCTCCGGCCTGTCTCCGTGCCCTCCGCATTTCCCGTATAATTGCCGGGTTGTGCGCGCGCTGGCCGTCTGTCAGGACGAGCTGGTCATTCGGACCCTTCACCGCGTTCTCTCGGGTGCCTTCGACATCGAGTTCCTCGTCGAAAGTCGCCCGCTCGCTCGCCGTCTCGTTGATGACGGCGTGCCGGCGACGGTCGCCGACCCCAAGCGAGTCGATTCCTACCTGCGCGCCGACCTCACTCCCAACACCTGCGTCATCGTCGAGGACACCGGGAAGCGCGGGCTGAAGCGCGTCGTGACCGCGATCCGGGATGCCGGTGGGAGCCTGCTCTACGTGCTCCACGTCAACGGCATGCCGAACCGGCGCGGCCAGGACGAGCTCCGGGCGGTGGTGCCGGAGATTTCGCACCTCAACCTCGCGGAGCTGCTCGCGCCCACGCTCCTCACGGAATTGGGCCGATCGCTGACCCGGGCGCGCGTCCAGCAGTACCAGCGCTACTTCGAGGATGCCGACCGGGTCCTGATCCTGCTGCACAACGAGCCGGATCCGGATGCGCTGGCGGCGGGGCTGGCGCTCCGCAACGTCCTCCGGCGCACCCGTACGACCGCGATCATCGGCGCCATGCAGGGCATCACCCGGCCGGAAAACCTCCGGATGGCGGATCTCCTCGACATCCAGGTCGAAACCATCGCGCCGGACGAATTCGCCGGCTTCGATCGGATCGCGACCGTGGACGTCCAGCCACACTACTTCGGGGGGCTCCTGCCCCGCGTGGACCTCGTCGTGGATCACCACCCCGAGCAGCCGGGCTACACGGCGGTCTTCAAGGACATCCGCTCCGACTACGGCTCGACCTGCACAATCCTGACCGAGCACCTGCGGGCGATCGACGTGAACATCTCCGAGCGCACGGCCACGGCGATGCTGTACGCGATCAAGTCCGACACGCTCTTCTTCGCCCGGCAGACGAACCGCGTGGACCTCGAGGCGTTCACGTTCTTGTACCCGCTCGCGGACCCGGCGCTCATCCGCAAAATGGAAGGCGCGGAAATCACGCTCGAGCGGCTCGAGCACGTGACGCGCGCGCTCGCGACCAGCCGGTTCCGCAACCAGGTGTTCTCGGCGTTCATCGGGCAGACGACGCGCGAGGACTTCGTGCCCTATACCGCCGACTTCCTGCTCCAGCTCGAGGACGTGAAATGGACGATCGTCTCGGGGATCGTCGGCAGCCAGCTGATCATCAGCGTCCGTAATCTCGGCTACTCGCGCAACGCCGGGGAGTTCGTCAAGGCGTCGTTCGGCGACATCGGATCGGCCGGCGGCCACCGCGCGATGGCCAAGGCGGTCATCCCGATTGAACAGTTCCGCGCGAAATTCGGCGATCTCTCCGGCGTCGGCATCGCGGGCCGGATCGGCGAGCTGGCGGAAGAATTCCTCAGCGAACCGGCCTCAGACAAGAAGCTGCACGTCAAGACTGCAGACTGAACAGCAAGTACCATCGATCGAAGTACCATCGATCAAAGTGTGAAGAGCGTGAAGTGGGTGCGAGTGCAGGTTCCTCGTTTCGATCGATGGTAATTGGTACTTTGTAATTGCACGGATCAAGCGAGAGCCTGGTCGAGATCGGCTATCAAGTCCTCGACGTCCTCGAGCCCGACTGACAGACGGATCATGCTGCGAGTCACGCCGGCGGCGGCGAGCTGCTCGTCGTTGAGGCCGTACTGCGACGTGAGCACCGGAAGGCTGCAGATGCTCTCGGTCCCGCCGAGGCTGGCCGCGCGCTTGATGATCTGAAAGCGATCGTAGACCTGGCAGGCGCGGGCATAGCCGCCGCCGACGTCGAAACAGACCATGCCGCCGAAGCCGCGCATCTGCGACCGGGCGATTTCGTGGTCCGGATGCGACGGCAGGCCCGGGTAGTAGACCCGGCTGATTCGGCCGTCGGCCTCGAGCCAGGCCGCGAGCCGCATAGCGTTCTCGTTGTGACGCGCGATGCGCACGGCGAGCGTCTTCATCCCGCGCGCGAGCGCGTAGGCTGATGCGGGTTCGAGGATGCCGCCGAACAGCTTCCGCGCCGCCTGCAGGTTGTCGATGATGGCGGCCGATCCGACGAGGGCGCCCGCGGTGACGTCGCTGTGCCCGTTCAGGTATTTCGTCGCGGAGTGCATCACCAGATCGATGCCGAGCGCGATCGGCTGCTGGTTGATGGGGCTGGCAAAGGTGTCGTCGATGGCGGAGGTGACGCCCCGCTCGCGGCACGCCGCCGCGACCCGGCGCACATCCACGCAGCGCAACGTCGGGTTGATTGGAGACTCGAACCACACGACCCGCGTGCGCGGGCCGATCAGCCGTTCGGGCGCGCTCCACTCCGCGATGGCGGGAAAGCGCGCCGAGACGCCGAAGCGATCGAGAAAGTCCTTGATGACGTGCAGCGTGCCGCCGTAGATCGCGGCACTGCACACCACTTCGTCGCCCGGCCGCAACAGGCCAAACAGCGCCGTCGTCGTCGCAGCCATGCCCGACGACGTGACGAGCGCCGCGTCCGCCCCTTCGAGCACCGCGAGCTTCTCCTCGGCGGTCTGCACGGTCGGGTTCGCATAGCGCGTGTACAGGTACTGGTCCGACCCACCCGTCTGATAGGCCTCGAGCTCGGCCGCGCTGCCGAAGACGAACGTGCTCGTCGCATAGATCGGCGTGGTCAGCGGCGCGGCGCCGGGCCGCGCGCCTTCGCCGCGGTGCAGGACCTCGGTCTCGACGCGCCGCGGCCGGGACGCCGGTGCGCCCGCGTCAGTGCTTGACGGCTTCGACCCGCTCGCCGCTGGCGACGATGGGTTCGATGAAGCATTCGTAGGCATCTTCGTGTCCTTGGTCGATGAGCTCGGCAATCGTGCGCCGGCGATCGGAGGCGTCGTCGTAGACGCCGCCGAAGTCGAACGGGCCAATCGGATTGTGGTGCGGCCGGATGACGAACACGCCGGAGAAACGTGCCGCGGCCGACGCGCAGGCGTCCTGCAGCGTCGAGGTCTCGATCGATCGCACGAGCTCTCCCATCCGCCCGCGCAGGTCGGCCGGACGGGTCCGCATGCCGTGCGGCAGCGCCGGCGGCGGCGCGGGGCTGACGACAATGATCTGCTCGACGCCGATCCCGGCGACCTCGTCGATCAGACGGCTGATGAGCTCAGGGCGATCGCATACCGTGTGGCGCTCGCCGCGCCAGTAGCTGTCGGCCGGGAATTCGACCGGCTCGGGAGCGGTGGCGACCGGCAGCCGCAGCGCGCCCTGCAGGAAATCCACGAGCAGGCCGCGCTGCGGACCGGTAAAGTCGACGACTTCGGCCTCACGCGGCCCGCCGGTGGGGCGCCGCGCCTCGAACAGCTCGCGCGCGTGCGCTCCGAGCAGGGCGCCGACCAGGTCGCGTCGCGCATCGAGATCGTGGACGGCCACGAGCACTTCGCGGAACCCCGGCTGCCCGAGATTGTCGGTGAGCAGATCGACGTAGCGGCGGCCGATTTCATCCGCGCGCGGCCGCGGTTCGTTCGAGGCGCCGCGTACGAGCTTCCACAACGCGTCGACCAGCGTCGCGCCAGGCTCGGCCGCGGACAGCGGCGACCCGACCAGCACCCACCAGAACGCCCCGCGCCAGCGCCGCCGGCCCCCGGCCTGCCGCGACGCGCGGACGGCGGCGACGACGAGCACGCCGATCACGACCAGCACGGCCAGGACGACCGCGCGCGGAATGATCGTCGGCAGCACCGGCGGGTTGAACAAAAGCTCGACCAGCCGGCGGTAGGCATCGATCAGCGTTTCGGAGAGGGTCGGCAGGTTGACGAGCGACGCCATGACGCCGATGGCGTACGCGATCGTCGCGATCAGGAGAATCAGGAGCGGCGACAGCAGCAGGAGCGCCGCGGCCGCCAGCCCGACGCCGGCGACGCGCAGCGCCGGCCGCCAGCCGTACGCCTGGCGCAGGCGCGCATCCGTCCACGGCCCGGCCGGATCCCAGAGGCGCGCCGTGCCGTCGATGGCGGCGCAGAGCGCGGTCATCACGCCGGCGCCGTGCGCGGCGACGACATCGATCTTGATGCCGGCCTCCGACAGCGCGCGGAGCACCCCCGCCTGGTACGCACCGGCCGTCCCCGTTCCGCAGAGGAGAAGACCCGTGCGGAGCCGCGGAGAATACGAGGAGTCAGCCACGTGTCATTCTTCGTCGTGGATCGTCACAAGGCTCACGATCTCGAACCTGCGGGTGCCCGCGGGCGTTGGCGCCGTCACCTCGTCGCCTTCCTCCTTGCCGACGAACGCGCGGCCGATGGGCGACGCGACAGAGATGAGTCCGCGATCGGGATCCGAGTCCTCCGGCATCACGAGCTCGTAAATCGCTTCGCGGCCGTTCTCGCGAATCGTGATCTTGGAGCCGAAGGCGGCGCGGTCCTTCGGAATGCGCTCGAGGTTCATCAACTGGATTTCAGAGACGCGCTTCTTGAGCATCGACACGCGCGCCTCGACGAAGCGCTGGCGCTCCTTGGCGGCCGCGTACTCGGCGTTCTCGCGAAGATCGCCGAGCTCGCGCGCCCGCTGAATCTCCTTCGGCAACTCGCGCGTGAGCTCGCGCTCGAGTGTCGAGATCTCGTCTTCGAAACGCTTGATCAGGCGCTCTTTCATCGTCCGAAGTTGAGGCTAACATAGATTGAGCACACGGTGGCGCAGGTCCCGAAACTGACGAGCCGTCAGCACCCGATCGTGAAGCGATTCCGCCAACTCGCGTCGGGTCGCGACGACGACGGTCGATGGGTGCTGCTCGACGGCGAACACCTGATTGCCGATGCGCTCGCCGCCGGCGTGCGCATCGACACGCTGTTGACCGACGGCCGGCGCTCGGCCGTCGTCCGGCAGGCGCGCGACGCCGGCGCCGACGTGATACACGGCACGACGGCCGTGCTGGAGGCCGCGAGTCCCGTGCGGACGCCGAGCGGCGTCGTCGCCATCGCCGAGTGGCGGCCCGCGCCGATCGAGAGCGTCTTCACGCGAATGCCCGCGCTGGTCATCGGACTGGTCGGCGTGCAGGATCCGGGCAACGTCGGCAGCGTCATCCGCGCCACCCATGCCCTGGGCGCGACCGGGGTCCTCGCCCTGGACGGCACGGCGAACCCGACCGGCTGGAAAGCGCTGCGCGGCAGCACCGGCAGCGTCTTTCACGTGCCGCTTGGCCGCGGGTCGTTGACCGAAGCCTGTGCCGAGGCGCGCGCCGGCGGCGTGCGCGTCGCCGCGACCGTTTCCGCCGGGGGTGAGTCGATCGAGCAGGCCGACCTCGCGGGCCCGATCCTCGTGCTGCTCGGCAACGAAGGCGCCGGCCTCTCGAGCGACGCCGTCGAGCGGGCCGACGTCCGGCTGACGATTCCCATGCGACCCGACGCCAACTCGCTGAACGTCGCGATCGCCGCGGCGCTCGTACTCTTCGAAGCGCGGCGCCAGCGCCGGAGCGGCTACCGATGAGCCGCCCGCTCTTCGCCGACGACGACACGCCGCTGCCGGGCACGCCGCTCGCCGAGCGGATGCGTCCCAAGACGCTCGACGACCTGGTCGGACAGGAGCAACTGCTCGGCCCCGGCCGGCCGCTGCGGCAGGCGCTCGACGTCGGGGCGCTGCACTCGATGATCTTCTGGGGGCCGCCCGGTACCGGCAAGACGTCGCTGTCCCGGCTGCTCGCGCATCTTGTCGGCGCCGACTTCGTCGCTTTCAGCGCCGTCACGTCGGGCATCAAGGAGATTCGCGAGGTCATCGCCGCGGCCGATCGCAATCGCGGTCAGCGCGGGCGGCGGACCCTGCTGTTCATCGACGAGATTCACCGCTTCAACAAGGCCCAGCAGGATGCGTTCCTGCCGCACGTCGAGGCCGGCACGATCATTCTCGTCGGCGCCACGACCGAGAACCCGTCCTTCGAAGTCAATTCGGCGTTGCTCTCACGCAGCAAGGTCTACGTCCTGCAGCCGCTCGCGACGCCCGACCTCATTCGCATCCTGGAACGGACGCTCGCCGACCACGACCGCGGCCTCGGATCGTTTCAGGTCGTGGCCGACGAGGCGGCGCTCACAGCCATCTCGGTCTACGCCAACGGTGACGCGCGCGTCGCGCTCAATCTGCTCGAACAGGCCGTCCTGGCCTTGCGGCTCGACGATCACGGGCGCCGGATCCTCGACACGGGTACGCTGGCTGGATTGATCGAACGGCGCGCCCTGCTCTACGACAAGGGTGGCGAGGAGCACTACAACATCATCTCGGCGCTTCACAAATCCATCCGGAACAGCGACGCCGATGCCGGCATCTACTGGCTCGCGCGGATGCTGGAGGCCGGCGAGGATCCGCTCTACGTCGCGCGGCGCCTGGTCCGGTTCGCCTCGGAGGACATCGGCAACGCGGATCCGCGGGCGCTCGAGATCACGCTCGCCGCCAAGGACGCCGTGCACTTTCTCGGGATGCCCGAGGCGAACACCGCGCTGGCGCAAGCCGTGACGTACCTGGCGGCGGCCCCCAAGAGCAACGCCGTCTACCTCGCCTACGGCGCCGCCGCCCGCGACGCGACGACCGACGTCGCCTCGCCCGTCCCGCTGCACCTCCGCAACGCGCCGACGAAGCTGATGAAGGATCTCGACTACGGCCGCGGCTACAAGTACGCGCACGACGACGCCGAAGGCGTGTCGGCGATGTCGTCCCTGCCGGAGCATCTCGAAGGACGCCGGTACTATCTGCCGACCGAGCGCGGGATCGAGGCGAGAATCAAGGCGGCGCTGGACCGCGCACGGGAGATCCGTCAGAAAGCCCATAACACGGAGGGCACCGAGAACACAGAGCGCACCGAGAACAAAAAGGGTTAGCCGCTTTTGTCCCGTGCCCTCCGTCGCTCAGTGCCCTCCGTGTTGAGGATCGAGCCTTGTTGTGGCCTTTAGACGCGTTCGAAGTTTCGCTCGATCTCTCGCCTGGTCAGTCGTAACACCACCGGCCGTCCGTGCGGACAGACGGACGAGTGCGCCGTCCGGCGCAGCTCGTCGAGCAGGTACTGCATCTTTTCGCGTGTAAGCGGGTCGTTGGCTTTGACGGCCGCGTGGCAGGCCATGGTCGCGGCGAGCCGGCGCAGCGCCTCGGTGACGCCAGCGCCGGGGCTGAGACCATCGAGGTCCGCGACCACCGCGCGCAGGGCGGCTTCGCTTCGTGTCCAGTCGAGCAGCGCCGGGACGGCGACGACCCGCAGGCTGGATCCGCCGAAATCCTCGATCTCGAACCCGAATCGGCCCAACTCGGCCGCGTGGGACAGCAGCGTCTGGTGCTCGCCCGCGCTGACCTCGAGCACGACCGGAGTCAGCAGCCGCTGCGACTCCAGGGATCGGCTGGTCAGGCGCTCCGAGATCTGTTCGAACAGGATCCGCTCGTGCGCGACGTGCTGATCGATGATCGCCAGCCCGTCGTCGTCGACGGCGATGATGAACGTGTTGCGAAACTGCCCCAGCGGCGCCATCGGCCGGATGAGCGTGGTCACGGCCTCGCGGCCGGCGGTGGTCGCCGCGCGCGGATCCGCCCAGGTGGGCGACGCGAGGGCCGTGGCGACGGCCAGATCCAGCCCGGCGCCGGGAAGGGCGCCGGCCCACGCCGCGCCGGCGTCGCCGCCGGCGGACCCGGCGGCTCTTCCGAACCCGAGTGGCAGCGCCGGTGCCCCGCCGGCGTCGAGGGTCATCCCCCCGCGCAGCACCAGCTCGGGCGCGCTGGTCGCACCGAGCGCGTCCGTCACCGCCCGGCGCAGGATTTCGTGAACCAGTCCCTGATCGAGAAAGCGAACTTCCGCCTTCGTCGGGTGCACGTTGACGTCCACGCGGTCGGGTCCGATCTCGATGAAGAGGTGCACCTCCGGGCTGCGCTCCTTGATCGTCGCGATGCTGTACGCCTGCTGGATCGCGTGGGCGATCGTGCGATCGCGGACGATGCGGCGGTTGACGAAGATGTGCTGTGGCCCCCGCGCCGGGCCCTGCTCGCCGAGGCCGGCAACGAAGCCGTGGACGGCGATGCCCGCAGCCTCCTTCGAGACCGGCACGAGATCGGGCCGATCCCCGTACAGCTGGAAGAATCGCTCGGCGATTGAGCCAGCCGGCGGCGCTTCGATCAGCACGCGCCCGGCGCTCTTCAGCTCGAAGCCGGTCTCCGGGTACCCGAGCGCCAGCTGCGTCACGATCCGGGAGATCTGGGCGGCTTCGGCGCTATCGGCTTTCAGGAACTTCCGCCGTGCCGGGAGATTGAAGAACAGGTCGGCGACCTCGACGAGCGTGCCTTCGGGCGCCCCGACCTCGCGGGTGGACACGAGCCGGCCCGCGTCGATGCGCAGCTCGGTGCCGGCGAGGGCGCCGCGCGGCCGGCTGCGAAGCCGGAACCGGGAGACCGAGGCGATCGACGGCAGCGCCTCGCCGCGAAACCCGAGCGTCTGGATCGCCGCGAGATCGGCGGCCGTCCGGATCTTGCTCGTGGCGTGGCGCTCGATGGCGAGCCCCATCTCCTCGCCCGTCATTCCCTCGCCGTCGTCTTCGACCGCGATCAGCTTCTTGCCGCCGAACTCGACCTCGATCGCGAGCCGTCGCGCACCGGCGTCGATGGCGTTCTCGACCAGTTCCTTGATGACCGACGCGGGCCGCTCGACCACCTCGCCGGCCGCGATCTGGTTCGCGAGCTCCGGTGGCAGGCGGTGAATCCGGCTCACAACCATTCCAGCCGTCGGAACATCCACAGCATGCCGGCGGAGATCAGCGTCATGATGCCGACGATCCACCAGAACTGCGCAGTCGGTCCGCCCGGAAACTCGAGCAGGTTGACGTTCATGCCGAACATGCCGGTGAGCACCGTCAACGGCATGAAGATGGTCGAGATGACCGTCAACACTTTCATGACCTGATTCAGCCGGTTCGACTGGGTCGCCAGGTGCGCGTCGATGAGCCCGGTCACGCGATCCTGCAGGAATGTCGCCTCGTCGGTGAGCCGGACCAGGTGATCGTAGACGTCACGAAACCGGTACGACATCATCTCGGAAATCTGTGGGAACTCGCGGCGCGCGAGCCGGCCGATGGCGTCGCGCTGCGGCAGCACGACACGGCGCAGGGAGGCGATGTCGCCCTTGAGCGAGAGGATGTCGCGCAACGGGTTCCGATTGGCCTCGCTGAACACCGTCTTCTCGATGCCATCGAGCCGATTCTCGAGCGCGTCCGCCTCGGGCCGGTAATTGTCCACGATCGCATCGACGATGCGGTGCAGCACGCTGACGGGCCCCTCGGCCAGCACGTTGGAGTGGCGGGCGCAGATCGACCGCTCGGCCTCGATCGACGGCGACGGCTCGTGCCGCACGGTGACGAGGTAATTCCGCCCCAGGAAGAAATCGACGTCGTGAGTGACGAACCCCTGATTCTTCTTGCCGGCGACGATGCCGTGCAGGATGAGGTAGAGCATGTCGCCGTAGGGCTCGACTTTCGGGTGGTGCACTTCCGCGAGCGCGTCTTCGACGGCGAGCTCGTGAAAGTGAAAGACGTCGGTCAGCAGCCGCCGCTCGACTTCTTCCGGCTCGTCGATGTCCACCCAGAAGATTTCACGCGCCTCCGGGAGGAGCCACGCGGGATCGACGCGATCGACCTCCGTGGTGACGCCATTGAGGTGGACAAGGACCGTGAACATGGAGGGATCATGTTAAGTCAGAAGTTTGAAGCCAGAAGTTAGAAGTACTGGGCGCTTGCTCGACCAGCGTACGGTGACTTCTAATTTCTGGCTTCTCACTTCTCACTTAACGGGCCGCGCTCCCGTCCTAGTCCAGCGCGGTGGATTTGAGGGCCGCCTGGGCCGCCGCGAGCCGCGCGACCGGCACGCGGTACGGCGAGCAGCTCACGTAGTCGAGGCCCACCTTGTCGAAGAACGTGATCGACGACGGATCGCCGCCGTGCTCGCCGCAGACGCCGACCTTGAGGTTGGGTTTGGTCGCCCGGCCCTTGCGCGTGCCCTCCTCGACGAGCTTGCCGACGCCGGTGGTATCCAGCGAGGCGAACGGGTCCTTCTCGAGAATCCGCCGATCCTGGTACGCGCCCAGGAACTTGCCGATGTCGTCGCGCGAGAAGCCGTAGGTGAGCTGCGTCAGGTCGTTCGTGCCGAACGAGAAGAACTCGGCCTCGCGCGCAATTTCGTCGGCCGTGATCGCGCCGCGCGGCACCTCGATCATGGTGCCGACGAGGTACTTCACCTTGATGCCCTGCTCCTTCATCACGGCGTCGGCCACGCGAGTGACCACCGCCTTCTGATCGGCGAGCTCGCGCACGTCGCCGACAAGCGGGATCATGATCTCGGGGACGACCGCGCCGCCCTCCTTCGCGATCTGACAGGCGGCTTCCATGATGGCGCGCGCCTGCATCTCGGTGATCTCCGGATAGGTGATGCCGAGCCGGACGCCGCGGTGCCCCAGCATCGGGTTGAACTCGTGCAGTTGTTCGACGCGGTGCAGGAGCTTCTTCTTCTCGTCGAGATCCTTGCCCTTCTTGTCGGACGCCTCGATCTTCGCGATCTCGACCATGAGGTCTTCGCGCTTGGGGAGGAACTCGTGCAGCGGCGGATCGATCGTCCGGATCGTGACGGGCGAACCGTGCATCTCCTTGAACACACCGTAGAAGTCGCCGCGCTGGAGCGGCAGCAGTTCGGCGAGCGCCGCGCGCCGGTCCTTCTCGTTGTCGGCGAGGATCATCTTCTGGACGATCGGGATCCGGCCCTCGCCGAAGAACATGTGCTCGGTCCGGCACAGGCCGATGCCGCGGGCGCCGAAGTTGTACGCGATCTGCGCCTGGTCGGGCTGATCGGCGTTGGCGCGGATGCCGAGCCGGCGGTACTTGTCCGCCCACGACAACAGCTGGTTGAACCGGCGGTAGATGTCGGACTGATCCGGCGTCATCTCGCCGGCCACGACCTGCAGGATCTCGCTCGGCTTGCTCGCAACCTGGCCGACCTTGACCTCGCCCGTGAGCCCGTCGAACGACAGCCAGTCGCCTTCCTTGAGCGTGGCGCCGCCGACGCGCACGGTCTTGGCGCGCTCGTCGATTTCGAGCGCGCCGGCGCCCACGACCGATGGCTTGCCCATCTGCCGGCCGACGACGGCGGCATGCGACGTCATCCCGCCCGTCGCGGTCAGGATGCCCTGGGCGACGAACATGCCGTGAATGTCGTCCGGGACGGTTTCCTTCCGGACGAGCATCACTTTCTTGCCCTGCCGCGTCCACTCGACCGCGTGATCGGCGGTGAACACGACCTGGCCGGAGGCCGCGCCCGGCGACGCCGGCAGGCCCTTGGTCGCGACGGGCAGCGCCTTCCACTCCTTCGGATCGAAGATCGGGGCCAGGAGCTGCGAGAGGGCCTCGGGCTCGACCATGAGCACCGCGTCCTTCGGCGTCACGAGCTTCTCGCCCACCAGGTCGGTCGCGATCACGACCGCCGCGTAGCCGGTCCGCTTCCCGTTGCGCGTCTGGAGCATATAGAGGTTCTCGTCCTGGATCGTGAACTCGAAGTCCTGGACGTCCTTGTAGTGCTTCTCGAGGCGCGTCGTGATGTCGCGCAGCTGCTTGTAGGCCGTGGGCATCACCTGCTTGAGCTCGGCGATCGGCTTCGGCGTGCGGATGCCGGCGACGACGTCCTCGCCCTGCGCGTTGATCAGGAACTCACCGTAGAACTCTTTGGCGCCGGTCGCCGGGTTGCGCGTGAAGCCCACGCCGGTGCCCGAGCGATCGCCGGTGTTGCCGAAGACCATCGCCTGCACGTTGACGGCCGTGCCGATGTGATCGGGAATCGAGTAGATGCGGCGGTATTCCTTGGCCCGCGGATTCTGCCAGGAGCGGAAGACCGCGTCGCGCGAGCCCCTGAGCTGGTCGAGCGGATCCTGGGGAAAATCCTTGTTCGTCTTTTTCTTCACGACTTTCTTGTAGCGCTCGACCACCTCGCGCAGCGCCGTCTCGTCGAGGTCGGGATCCTGCTTGACCCCTTTGGCCTTCTTGACCGCCTCGAACTCGTGCTCGAACTCCGCCTTCGGAATCTCGAGCACGACGCTGCCGAACATCTGGATGAACCGGCGATAGCTGTCGTAGGCGAAGCGACCGTTCTGCGTGCGCTTCTTGAGCCCTTCGACGGCGACGTCGTTGAGGCCGAGGTTGAGGATCGTGTCCATCATGCCCGGCATCGAGAACTTGGCGCCCGATCGGACCGAGACGAGGAGCGGCTTCTCCGCCGATCCGAGCGTGTCGCCGGTGGCCTGCTCGAGCTTGCGCAGGTTCGCGATCATCTCCTGCTCGACGGCCGGCGTCAGCTTGCCCTTGTTCTGGTAGTAAATCGTGCAGACGCCGGTGGAAATCGTGAAGCCGGGAGGCACCGGCAGGCCCGCGTTGGTCATCTCGGCAAGCCCGGCGCCCTTGCCGCCGAGCACATCGCGCATCGAGCGGTCGCCTTCGGCTTTGCCCTTGCCAAAGAAGTAGACGTGCTTCGTCGCTTTCGTACCCCTCGTCGCCTTCGTACCCCTCGTACCCTTCGTGCTCTTCGCGCTCTTCGCGCTCTTCGTGCCGCTCTTCTTCGCTGGTCTCTTCGCCATCAGTGTCAGGACTCCGGTGCAACGATTTCAGATATATCGCCCAACTGTAAAATCAACCGCTCTAATTTTTTCATCAGCCACAGCCGCGCCCGCTTCAACGGCTCGTCGTCGACCATGACGAAGACCTCGTTGAAGAAGCGCGCGACGGCCGGCTCGAACTTCGACGCCTCGAGGTACGCGTCGCGGAAATTCGTTCCGGACGCGACCGCGGCGTCGATCGCCTTGCCGCGGGCGTCCAGCTCGCCGAGCAGCGCGACCTCGGCGGGCTCCTTGAGGGCCACCCGCGGGTCCGCCGCGGTCCTGTCGAGTTCCGCGAACGTCACATCGTCCAGATCCTTCGCAATATTCCTGACCCGCTTGAACGCGACGGCGAGCTGTCGGAACGGCTCCGACTTGGCGAATTCTGGCAGCGCCTTGAGATTCTCCTCCAGGTCCGAAACGCTCACCTTGAGCCCGAGTCCCTTGTCCGCGAGCACGGCCCGAACGTTCCTCCGATCGGCGCCTCGGGCTTCGAAGAAGAATTGCAGGCGTTCGTAGACAAACTCTGTCAGCGCTGCCCACTCCTGGAATCCCGCGCCGTTGTCGTACAGGCCAAAGGCGTGCTCGAGCAAGTCACCCAGAGCAGGGCGAACACGCCTGCTGGTGAATGACTCGGCGTCCGCGAGGATTCGCAGAATGCCATGGAGAGCCCGCCGGAGGCCGAACGGATCACGCGATCCCGTGGGACGCTCACCGGCGAGGAACAGGCCCGCCACCGTATCGAGCTTGTCGGCGAGCGCCACGCAGGCCCAGGTCACGCGGGCGTTGCCGAGCGCCGCCGCCGTCGGCGCGGCCGTCGCTTCCACCGCCACCGGCAGGTAGTGGTGATAAATCGCCTTCGAGACGGTCTCCGGCTCGCCCGCCTCGCGCGCATAGATGCCGCCCATGACGCCCTGGAGCTCGGTGAACTCGCGCACCATGTCGGTCGCGAGGTCGGCCTTGGCCAGCTTCGCGGCGCGCGCGGCGTCCTCGACCTGATCGGCCGCCAGCTTGAAGACGTCGGACGCCAGCCAGCGCGCGAGCTTCTCCAGCCGCGCCACTTTGTCGCCGTACGACCCCAGCTGCTTGTGGAACAGCAGCGTGTCCAGCCGGCCGAGCCGGGCCTCGAGCCCGATGCGCCGATCGGCGTCCCAGAAGAATCGCGCGTCGCGCAAGCGGGCGGTCACCACGCGTTCGGCGTTCGTCGAGATCGCGCGATCGTTCTGCGTCTGCGTGTTGGTCACGGCCAGGAAGGCCGGCATGAGCGCGCCGTTCGACGCGACCACCGGAAAGAAATGCTGATGATGAATCAGCGTCGTCGTCAGGACTTCCGCCGGCAGCGTCAGGAACTCGGCGCTGAACGCGCCCGACACGACGGCAGGAAACTCGACGAGATCGGGCACTTCTTCGAGCAGCGCGGCGGCCAACGCGTGCTGGTGCAGCATCGCCCGCCCGCCGATGCGCCGGGCCTGCGCCTCGAGATCGCGCATGATCCGGTCGCGGCGATCGATCCGTGAGAGCATCACGAAATTCTCAGTGAGCTTCTTGCGGTACTCGTCGAAGCTCCGCACTTTGATAGCGCGGCCGGCGCGCCCGCTCGTGGCAAGGAAGCGGTGCCCGTACGTCACGGCGCCCGATGTCACGTCCTGGACGCGCGTGCTCGACGCGAGCGCCGACCGCGCGATGGTGAACGGCACGACCCGTCCGCCGTAGAGGTAGAGCAGCCAGCGGATCGGCCGGCCGAAGAGGAGCTCGCCCTTCCCGTCCTCGAGCTGCGCGTCCCAGCGCATCTGTTTGGGAAACGTGAGATCGCGGAGCACACGGCCCAGCAGCTCCGGCAGCACGTCCACCGTGGCCCGGCCGCGGATGTGGCGCTGATAGGACAGGTACTTGCCCTTCGGCGTGTCCACCTGCGTGATGGCGTCGAAGTCAGCGCCGAGCTTGCGCGCAAAGCCAAGCCCGGCGTTGGTCGGGTGGCCCTCGGCGTCGAAGGCGGCGCTCACCGGCGGTCCCAGGACGTTCTCGTCACGGTCTTCCTGCCGATCGATGAGCTCGGGCAGGCACGCCGCGAGCCGGCGCGGCGTCGAATGCGCCTCGACGTGCCCTTTCGCGGGCAGGCCTTCCTCGGTCAGGCGGGCGTCGAGCCGTGCGGCCAGTTGCGCCGTCAGCGCCGGCAGCCACGACGCCGGCATCTCTTCGACGCCAATCTCCAGCAACAGCTCACGATCCATGGCTGACCCCTTCGGCGTTCGTCGACTGCTGCCACGCCCCGGCAATCGCCACCGCCAGCTGGCGCACCCGCAGGATGTACGCCGTGCGTTCGGTCACGCCGATACTGCCGCTGGCGTCAAGCACATTGAACAGATGTGAGCACTTCAGGCAGTAGTCCAGCGCGGGCAACACGAGCTTCGCCGCCAGCAAATCCCCGGCGAAGTCGTAGCACTTGTTGAACAGGTCGCGATGGAACTCCGCGAACTTCGCGCGATCGAGACCGTGGCCGAACGCGTACTTCGACTGCTCGACCTCGTCGCGGAATCGAACCTCGCGGTACGACACTCCCTGCGCCCACTGGATGTCGTAGATGTTGTCCACCCCCTGGAGGGCCATCGCGAACCGCTCGAGCCCGTACGTGAGCTCGACCGAGATCGGTGAGAGATCCTGGCCGCCCGCCTGCTGGAAGTAGGTGAACTGCGTGATCTCGAGCCCGTCGTAGAGCACCTGCCAGCCGATGCCCCACGCCCCGAGGGTGGGCGATTCCCAGTTGTCTTCCTCGAACCGCACGTCGTGGGCGCGCAGGTCGATCCCGCAGGCCTCCAGACTCTGCAGATACAAGTCCTGCACGTCGTCGGGCGCCGGCTTGAGGATCACCTGAAACTGGTGATGCTTGAACAGCCGGTGCGGGTTCTCGCCGAATCGTCCGTCCGCCGGCCGCCGCGACGGCTGCACGTATGCCACGTTCCAGGGCTGCGGGCCCAGGACGCGCAGGAATGTTTCCGGATGCATGGTGCCCGCGCCGAGCTCGATGTCGAGAGGCTGCTGGATGAGGCAGCCCTGGGTCGCCCAGTAGTCGGACAGTTTGAGAATGAGATCCTGCAGGGTCAAGACGACGGCCTCAGCTCCTTGACGACGCGCGCCGAGCGAAGCTCCTTTTCGAGGTGCATCGCAATCAGACGCTGGTGGACGTGCTCGAGCTCCCGCAATACGTCGGGCGGGCCGCCCGCTTGTGCGACGGCAGCCGGAGTCCGGCCAGCGGCGCGTTTCAAGAACCCGATGGCCTCGCCCGACAGCCGTGGGCCGCCGTGCGCGCAGGCCAGACACACGAACGAGCGGTCGGCCAGTACCAGCGCGGCACCCTCAGCGAACGCCGCCCGCCCGCAGCGCGGACAGACGTCGATCGCCGGATACACGCCTTCGAGCCGCAAGAGCCAGTACTCGAAGTACCGGGCGAGCGCGTCGATCGACCGCCCTCCGCAGAGGGCCTCGCCGGCCGCCACGCCGAGCCGGAACAGCCGGCTGTTCGGCGAGTCGTCAGGCGCCCACTCGTCCAGGAGCTCGGCAAAGTACGCCGCGTGCCCCAGAACGTGCGCGGCCTCTCCCGCCGCCCGGCCGGCCACTGCCCGGAGCGGCGAATCCAGCGGCTCGACGCGATCGAGGCGCACCAGCTCGCGACGCTCGCGCTCCACGTACGTCGCTTTCCCGTGCGTCAGCGGCTCGAGCGCGGCCCCGAACCGCCGCCGGGACACCGTCGCGTTCTTGGCCACGCCGCGCTTCTTGCCTCGGTCCTCGGTCAGGAAGACGACAATCCGATCCGCCTCGCCGTAGCGGTAGCTGCGAAGGACGAGCGCGTCTGCCGAATAGGCCCTCATTCGCTCCCGGGCCGAGCAGACGGGCTTCCGCCGCTGGCCCGTATCTTGCTAATCATATCAAGTCCGCGCCGGAACCGACTAGCCGTGATGCAAGTAGCGGACGAAGATTTTGCCGAGTCCGAGGAAGGACAAGAACCCGAAGACGTCAGTGAAGGTGGTGATGAAGACCGACGAGGCGAGCGCCGGGTCCACCTTCAGCGCGCGCAGGCCGAGCGGAATGAGCGTGCCGGCCGTCGCGGCGACGAACATGTTGATGACCATCGCGGCCATCAGGATGAGCCCCAGCGCCCAGTCCCCCCGCGTCAGGATCCAGACGCCGAACGCGCCGACCAGGCCGTTGGCCAGGCCGTTGCCGATCCCGACGAGCCCTTCTTTCAAGAGGGCCTGCCGGGCGTTGCTCCAGGTCAACTCGCCGAGCGCAATCCCGCGGACGATCACGGCCAGCGTCTGCGTGGCCGCGTTGCCGCCCATCCCGGCCACGACCGGCATGAACGTCGCGAGGGCGACGACTTCGTTGATCGTGCCCGAGAACAGCCCGACGACCGACGCCGCGATGAACGCGGTGACGAGATTGACGAGCAGCCACGGCAGGCGCCGCCGCAGTGACTCCCGCGGCGGGGTGAGGACGCCGTCGTCTTTCGACACGCCCGCGAGGCGGAAGACGTCCTCGGTCGCCTCGTCCTTGATGACGTCGATCACGTCGTCGACGGTGATGACGCCGACGAGCTTGTTCTCGACGTCCACGACCGGAATCGCGAGGAGGTTGTACGACGCGACCTGGCGCGCGACCTCCTCCTGATCGGTATCGACGCGGACGCTGTAGACCTCGGCGGTCATGATCCGCTTGAGCGGCGTGTCGGGCGGCACGAGGAGCAGGCGGCGCAGGGAAACCACGCCGACCAGGTGACGCCGATCGTCCACGACGTAGAGGTAGAACACCATCTCGACGTCGCGGGCCTGCTGGAGCGCCGTGATCGATTCGCCGGCCGTGAGGTCCTCGGCCAGAGCGAACACGTTCGGGTTCATCAGGCGGCCGGCGGTCTGCTGCTCGTACTCGAGCAACTCGGTCACCCCGCCGCCGACCTTCGGCCGGATCAACTCGAGCACGGCGGCCGACAGTTCCTCCGGCAGGTGGTCGATCAGCGCGGCAGCGTCGTCGGACGGGAGCTCCTGCAGGAGCCGCGCGATTTCCTCGGCGGACCGCAGAGCGAGAAGTTGCGCGCCTTTCTCGGGCCCGACCTCGCTCAAGGCCTCCATCGCGAGCTTGCCGTTCTTTTCGACGAGGACGCTGAAGGCGGCGTGGCGTTCCCGTTCGGACAGCTCGGAAAAGATCTGCGCGAGGTCGGCCGGATGTTGTTTCTGGAGGAGATTGAGCAGGTTTGGCGTCGCCCCCATGCGAAGCAGGCGACGTACGGACTCGAGAACGAGATCGATTCTGCGCTGTCCTGCCATCGGCATTCATTTTTGCACGAACAACGTAGTGAATGACATTAGCAAACCCGGACACAACACGGAGATCACTGAGCCAGGCTGAGGATCGCCGGATCCTGCGCTCCGCGTTTCCGTGCACTCCGTGTTTCGGATCGATAGCGCTAGCGCCTGCGGCCCAGCCCCATCTCGTCGAGCAAGCGTTCGTCGTCGCGCCAGTCTTCGCGGACCTTGACGTGCAGATCGAGGTAGACGCGCCCGTCGAGCATCTGTTCCAGATCGTGGCGGGCCTCGGTGCCGATGCGCTTGATCATGTCGCCGCCTTTGCCGACGACGATCGGCTTTTGCGACGCCTGGTCGACGAGGATCGACGCGAAGATCCGCGTCAGGCCGCCTTCCTCCGCAGGTTCTTCGAACTGGTCGATGATGACGGCGGTCGTGTACGGCAGCTCGTCACGTGTGTGGTGCAGCACTTTCTCGCGGATGAGCTCCGCGGCAAGTGCACGCTGGGTCTGGTCGGTCAGGTAGTCGTCCGGATAGAGCGGATTGCCCTCCGGGAGGGCGGCGACGACTTCCTGTTCGAGCGCGTCCACGCCGTCGCCGGTGACTGCCGACAGCGGAACGACCGCCTTGAACTCGAGCGCCCGCGCGTAGTGATCCATCACCGGCAGGAGGTGCGCCTTCTTCACCAGATCGATCTTGTTCAGCGCGAGCACGGCCGGAAGGCGGGCCCGCTTGAGGACGTCGAGCACGAACGTGTCGCCCGCGCCCGGCCGAGTCGATACGTCCACGACCAGCACGGCCACGTCCACGTCACGCAGCGAGTCGATCGCGGTGTCCACCATTCGCCGGTTCATCCGGTGCATGGGCTTGTGGATGCCGGGGGTGTCGATGAACACGATCTGGCCATCCGGGCGATTCCGGACACCGACAATGCGATGGCGGGTCGTCTGGGGCTTGTCCGAAACGATCGCGACTTTCTGTCCGACGAAGCGGTTGACGAGGGTCGACTTGCCGGCGTTCGGCCGGCCCACGAGCGAGACGAACCCGGCTTTCACCCAGCGACCTCCTGGGCCGGAGACGTCATGCGCCGAATCCTGACCTTGTGAATGCGGCGCCGTTCCGCTTCGAGAATCTCGACGTCGAGATCGTCGAACGTGAAGCGCTCCCCGGCCGCCGGGACGCGGCCGACGCGCGCCAGCACGTACCCGCCCACCGTCTCGAACTCGCCGTCCTCGATTTCGCGGCCGAGCCGTTCGCCCATCTGGCTGATCGCGACCTTCGCGCTGAACACGAACGTGTCGTCGCCTTCGCGGACGATTGGATCGGCTTCCATGTCGTACTCGTCACGAATCTCGCCGACGAGCTCCTCGACCACGTCCTCGACGGTGACGAGTCCCGCCGTGCCGCCGTACTCATCGACCACCATCGCCAGCTGGATCCGGCCCTGCCGGAACTCGCGAAGCAGATCCATCACGCGTTTCGTCTCGGGCACGAACGCGGCCGGCCGCATCAGGTCGGAGACCTTGTGCCCGCCCGCGAGCGCGTCGGGTCGCTGAATGAGGTCCTTCACCACGACCAGACCGACGATGTTGTCGAGATTGTCGGCGTAGACCGGCAGGCGGGAGTACTCCTGCTCCTGCACCAGACGACGCAGATCGTCGACCGTCGCGTCGGCGCGGATCGCCACGATATCCGGGCGCGGCGTCATGACCTCGCGCACCAGCGTCTCGCCGAACGCGACGACGGATCGGAGCAGCCGGCTCTCCTCCGCCCGCTGCTGCGGCACCGTTTGCGACGACGTCGCGAGAGCCGCCGGCTGGCCCGGAGCGCTCCCGGCCGCGGCGCGCCGCTCGACCGATGCCAGAACACCGATGATGAGCGCCGTCAGCGGGCTGATGAGATTGGCGACGGCCGTAAAGGGCGGCATCAGGAGCTCGAGCGTGCGTTCCGGCGATCGCCGGACGATCAGCGCCGGCAACAGCTGGCCCAGCCCGATGGCGAGGCCGACGCCGCTTGCGAACAGGATCATCCCCCCCGTCCATCCCTGGTCGACTTTTTGCGCGAGCAGGACGATGAAGAGGACCAGCAGCGCACCGCGCATCAGCCGCGCGGTGACGAAGAACTTCATTGGATCTTCGAGATACGTCGCCAGGGCGCCGCGATCGGTCTCGCGCTCCGCCTCGAGCCGCTGCGGCAGCCGCATGAGCAGCGTGAACGCCATCTCCACGAGCGCGAAGAACAGCAGCCCGCAGGCGGCAACAAAGAGGAAGATGCCTTCGATCATCGGTGCCGTGTCCGCCCGGGCGCGCGCGAGATGAGGCCGACAGGCAAACCGGCTCGCTTGCGGAGCCGCTCCTCCACCCTGCCCATCTCTCCCTGGTCGGTGTCGTGATCGTAGCCCAAGAGGTGCAAAAGCCCATGAAGAGCCAGCACGCGAAGTTCGGTGTCCTGGGAATGGCCAAGTCGCCTGGCCTGCCGGTGGGCGACGCCCAGGGCAATCGCGACGTCGCCGAGTCGAAAGCCAGGCGAAACGTCGCGGGCCTTTGGATCCTCCGGAAACGAGAGCACGTCCGTCGCCGCGTCCTTGCCGCGAAACTGCCGGTTGAGCCGCCGCATGGCCTGGTCGCCGATCAGGGCCACCACCATCGCGCCGCGCGCGCCCCGCGGCGCCGCAGCGGCCAGAAAGGCGGGGAGCCCGCGGGAGGGCACCGGCCGGCCCCGGCCGTCAGTCACGATGACGTCAAGCGGCCTGGCGGCCCGACGCCGGCGCGAGGCCGTCATGAGCCGGTCTTGTTGCTGGAATAGCTTTCGTACGCCTTGACGATTCGCTGCACGAGCACGTGGCGCACAACGTCGCGGTCGTCGAAGTAGACGACGGAGATTCCCTCGATGCCGCCGACGACCTTTAAAGCTTCGACCAGTCCGGACATCCGTCCGGCCGGCAAGTCGATCTGCGTGATGTCGCCGGTCACGACCGCCTTGGAGCCGAACCCGAGCCGTGTCAGGAACATCTTCATCTGCTCGGACGTCGTGTTCTGCGCTTCGTCGAGGATCACGAACGCGTCGTTCAGCGTCCGGCCGCGCATGAACGCGATCGGCGCGACCTCGATGACGCCACGCTCGAGCAGACGCTCCACGCGCTCGGAGTCCAGCATGTCGTAGAGCGCGTCGTAGAGCGGCCGCAGATACGGGTTGACCTTCTCCTGCAGATCGCCGGGCAGAAACCCGAGCTTCTCCCCCGCTTCGACCGCCGGCCGGGCCAGGATGATGCGCGTGACGCGCTTCGACAACAGGTACGCGACGGCCTGCGCCATCGCCAGGTAGGTTTTGCCGGTCCCGGCCGGTCCGACGCCGAACACGATGTCGTGCTGATCGATCGCCTCGAGATAACGGCGCTGCGTGATGCTCTTGGGAACGACCTGCCGCCGGCCGGCGGGACGCGCGGAGCCCTTAAGGAAGTACTCCTGCAACTCGACGTCGGGATTCTGGAGCAGCAACTGCGCCGCGGTCTTGACGTCGCCGCGGGCAAATCGATAGCCCTCGCGTAGCAGCCCGGCCAACTGCTCGAAGACCCGCTCGGCGCGGCCCACCTTGTCGGGATCGCCCTCGATCACGAGGTCGTGGCCGCTGGTCTTGAGCGTGACGCCGAGCGCCGATTCCAGGCTGCGGAGGTTTTCGTCGAACGGACCGAACAGCGTCTCGATGCCCTCGTCGGGCAGAGCCATCCGGCGGATCGCAGACGCAGGCATTGACTGATCCGAAAGTAGCACGAAACCGTCCGGAGACGAAGCTACGGCGTCTCAAGCTCTCACGAGCCTTCTTTCTCAGTTGCGCGCGGGGCCCCACCCCCGCGCACGCGCCCGCGACGGCTCGCTACGCTCGCCTGCGGGCTCCACAGGCGCGCGGCCCCGCGCACCCCGCTGGCGTCGCCGTACTGCGCGCCCACGAACTTCGTCACCACGTTGTCCGAGAACACCCAACGGCCCCAGAGCTGTGGGACGCGATCGTAGAGCCCCGGAATGCGCGAGAGGCCGCCGCCCGCGACGATGACGTCGGGATCGACGACGTTGATGATCGACGCCAGCGACTTCGCGAGGCGTTGCAACCAGGCGTCGAGCGTGCCCGCGGCGAGCGCCTCGCCGCCAGTCGCACGCGCGACCACCTCTTCTCCCTTGATGGTCCCGCCCCCGCGCCGCGCGTGGTCGGCCGCGAGCCCCGGCCCCGAGATCCAGGTCTCGATGCAGCCGGACTTGCCGCAATAGCAGCGCGGCCCGGGCAGCTCATCGGCGTCGGGCCAGGGGAGCGGGTTGTGCCCCCACTCGCCCGCGATCGCATTGGCGCCGTCGATGACCTGTCCGTGCACCGCGAAGCCGCCCCCGACGCCGGTGCCGAGAATGACCGCGAACACCACGCGCGCACCGGCAGCCGCGCCGTCCACCGCCTCGGAGACGGCGAGGCAGTTGGCATCGTTCGCCAGCCGGATCGGCTGGCCGAGGCCGCGCTCCAGATCCTGGTGCAGCGCGCGGCCGATGAGCCACGTGGAATTGGCGTTCTTGACCAGGCCGGTGGCCGGCGAAATGATGCCCGGCATGCCGATGCCGATGGACGCCGGCGCCGCCGTCGCGTGGAGCCCCTCGCGGACGAGCCCGGCGATCGCCTCGAGCGTCGCGTCGTAGTCGTCACGCGGCGTCGGCACGCGCCGTTCCCAGCGCACGTCGCCGCCCTCGCCGAGGACGACAGCCGCGATCTTCGTCCCGCCCAGATCGATGCCGAGGCGGTTCATGCGGCGGCGCGGGACCGGCGTCCCGTCCTACGAGTCACTCTTGATGCGCAGCTCACGGAGTTGGCGGGCATCGACCGGCGACGGGGCGCCGGCCATCAGATCGACCGCCTGTGCGGTCTTCGGAAACGCGATGACTTCGCGGATGGACGACGCCCCGCACAGCAGCGCGACGATGCGATCGAGCCCGAACGCGATGCCACCGTGCGGCGGCGTCCCGTACTCGAGCGCATCGAGGAAAAATCCAAAGCGCGCGCGCGCATCCTCGTCCGAGATGCCGAGCAGCCGGAACACGTGCCGTTGCACGTCGGCCCGGTGAATCCGGATGCTGCCGCCGGCGATTTCCGAGCCGTTGAGGGCGAGGTCGTAGGCGCGCGCGCGGACCCGCTCGGGCGCCGTTTCCAGCAGCGGCACGTCTTCGGGTCGCGGCGAGGTGAACGGATGGTGCATCGAGTCCCAGCGTTGCTCCTCGGGATTGAACTCGAACAGCGGGAACTCGGTCACCCAGACAAACCGGAAGTCGTCGGGCTTGAGCAGCCCCTCCGCCTTGGCGAGGTGCAGCCGCAGCCGTCCGAGCACGTCCGCCACCTGCCGCGCCGGCCCGCCCATGAACACGAGCAGATCGTCCTTCGTCCCCCCGGCCAGATCGAACGCCCGGCCGAGCCGTTCGGCGCCGAGCAGTTTCAGCGCCGAGCTCTGCAGCCCAGCGTCGCCGTGCCGCGCCCAGGCAATCCTGCCGCCGACCGTGGTCCCGAGCGCGACGAGATCGTCCAGCTGCTTGCGCGACGCGGCCCCGCGCCCCGCGACCACGAACCCGCGCAGCGCGCGCTCGCCTTCCGGTAACTCGCTCACGAACGCCGGCAGCGCGCCCTCGAACGCGGGCATCAGGTCGGCGATCGGCATGCCGGGGCGCAGATCCGGCTTGTCCGATCCGTACTTCAGCATCGCGTCGTCGTACGAGATGCGCGGAAACGGCGTCTCGACCGTGGCCCCCGCGACGCCGAACATCGCCTTGATCGCGCCCTCGACGACGCCGTAGACGAGCGCCTCGGTGGCAAACGACATCTCGACGTCGATCTGCGTGAACTCGGGCTGGCGGTCGGCACGCAGATCCTCGTCGCGGAAGCAGCGGACGATCTGCACGTAGCGATCCATGCCCGCAATCATCAGGATCTGCTTGAAGATCTGCGGCGACTGCGGCAGCGCGAAGAACTCGCCGGGGTGGACGCGGCTCGGCACCAGGTAATCGCGCGCGCCCTCGGGCGTGGAGCGCGTGAGAATCGGCGTCTCGATCTCGAGGAAGCCTTCGCGGTCGAAGTAGCGGCGCGCCTCGAGCGCCACCTGGTGGCGCAGCACGAAGTTGCGCTGGAGCTCGGGCCGGCGCAGATCCAGATAGCGGAAGCGAAGGCGCGTCTCCTCGGCGACGGCGGTGTCCTCGTTGATCGGAAACGGCGGTGTCTTCGCGTCGTTCAGGATCGCGACGCTCGTCGCCACGAGCTCGACCTCGCCGGTCGCGACCTTCGGGTTGACGGTCTCGGCCGATCGCGCCTCGACCTGCCCCTCGACCGCGACAACGAACTCGGGCCGCACTTTGCCCGCCGCCTCGGCGGCGGCGCTGCCGGCGCGAACGACGACCTGGGTCAGGCCGTAGCGGTCGCGGACGTCGAAGAACATCAGGCCGCCGAGATCGCGGACCCGGTGCACCCAGCCGAGCAGCACGGCCCGTGCGCCGACGTCGTTGTGACGCAGCGCGCCGCAGGTGTGCGTTCGATACGAGAACTCTGTCGTGGTCATAGATTCAATCGGCGGGTCTCAACCCGACCCGCCCTACGGGTGCGCCCCGTCCCTGGCCAGGAGCGCCCGCGCCGCGTCGATCGCCTCGGCTCTCGGCACGGCGCGCTGGTCCCCGGTCTGCATGTCGCGCAGCGTCACTTCCCCGCGCGCGAGCTCGTCGCCCCCGACAATCAGGGTGACGCGCGCCGCGAGCCGGTCGGCGCGCTTCAGCTGCGCGCGGACGCCGCGCGCCTCGAACTCCATCTGCGCCGGCAGGCCCGCCTGCCGCAGCTCGCGCAGGAGCCGCAGCGCCTCGGCGCGTCCGTCCTCGCCGATGGCGGCGACGAACGCGCGCGGCGTTGCCGCGATCTTCGCAGTCTCGGGGAGCGCGAGCACGAGCCGCTCGAGGCCGGCCGCAAATCCAATCCCGGTCCGATCCGGCCCGCCCAGATCCTTCACGAGGCCGTCGTATCGGCCGCCGCCGAGCAGCGCGTTCTGCGCGCCCAGCGCGTGTCCGAGGATCTCGAACGTCGTCCGCGTGTAGTAGTCCAGGCCGCGCACGAGTCGGTGCGAGATCCGCCAGGGGATGTGCCAGTCGGTGAGCTGCCGCTGCACGGCGGCGAAGTGCGTCGCACACGCCTCGCAGAGGTAGTCCACCGAGTGCGGCAGCCGATCGATGATCGGCTGATCGGCTTCGACCTTGCAGTCGTAGATCCGGAGCGGGTTCGTCTTCGCGCGCCGCTGGCAATCCTGGCAGAGGTTCGGCAGATCGTCGCCGAGCGCGGCCAGCAGCGCTTTCTGGAACGTCGGCCGGCACGCCGCGCACCCGACCGAATTGATCACGAGCTCGGCGTCGGCGATCTCGAGCGCCGCGACCAGGCTCCACGCCAGATCGATGACCTCGGCGTCGACCGCCGGGTCGCCCATGTTGAACACTTCGACGTCGAGCTGGTGGAACTGCCGGTAGCGGCCCTTCTGCGGCCGCTCGTAGCGGAACATCGGCCCCATCATGAACAGCTTCGTCGCCGGCATGAGCTGGTCGAGGCCGTGCTCGACGTAGGCGCGGACGAGGCTCGGCGTCGCCTCCGGGCGCAGCGTCACGCGTTCGCCGCCCTTGTCGGTAAAGGCGTACATCTCCTTCTGGACGATGTCGGTGGTCTCCCCCGTGCCCTTCGCGAACAACTCCTCCCGTTCGATCACCGGCGTGCGCAGCTCGACATAGCCGTAGCGCTCGCACAGGTCGCGCGCGACGCGCTCGACGTGCTGCCATTTCTGCACGTCGCCGGGCAGGATGTCGTGGGTGCCGCGAATGGCGGGGATCATCAGTAAGGCCCAAGGCCGAGGGCCCAGGGCCCAGGGCCGGAAACTACGCGTAGTCCTGCTTGTAGCGGACGTAGTTCGCCGCGTACTCGAGAATCTCTGCGACTTCTTCGTCGGTCACGGTGCGCTTCACCTTCGCCGGACTGCCCATCACCAGCGACCGCGGCGGAATCGCCATGCCCTCGGTCACGAGCGATCGTGCCGCGACGATCGAGTCGTGACCAATCGTCGCGCCGTTGAGCACCGTGGCGCCCATGCCGACGAGCACGCGGTCGCCAATCGTGCACCCGTGCACGATCGCCCCATGGCCTACCGTCACGTCGTCGCCGATGTGGGTCGGATGCGTACCGTGCATCACGTGCACGATCGTACCGTCCTGCACGTTGGTGCGCTGGCCGATCCGGATGCTGTTGACGTCGCCGCGCATCACGACGTTCATCCAGACGCTGCAGTCGGCGGCAATCCGGACATCGCCGATGATCTGGGCGCTGGCATCCACGTACGCCGTCGGGTCAACGACCGGCAGGCGGCCGCGGTGCGGGCGAAGCATTCAGGATAATTATATGGGCCCTTGGGCCTATTTCCGGACCGTCGGGTACGCGATTCCCAGCTGCTCCAGATAACTCTTGTACTTCGTCGGATCGAAGTACATCTTCTTCATTTGATCCCGGTACTTCGCCATGATGTCCCGGTTCAGCTCGATCGCCGGCGTGTCCTGCGGACGAATGAGCGCCTCGTACTTCTGATCGCGCGTCTGCACGTTGCGGAAGTAGTCCCACGCCGCGGTCACGACCTCGGGCTTCAGCACGATGTCCACGAGCGTCATCGCCTGGACCTTGGCGCCGGCGGTCACGCCCTTGTGCGCGAGCGGAGTCGCCATCGCGATGCCACTCGACCAGTTGTGCCCCGGCAGGCCGGGGATGTTCGCCGGGTAGCGCAGCGTCACGGTCGGCACGTTCCACGAGATGTCGCCGATGTCGTCCGATCCGCCGCCCGTGTTGGTCGCCTGATCGACCGGCCCGCCCAACTGGCCGACGCGCGTCGACAATCCCTGTTCACGCGTGCCGATTTCCTTCTGCACGGCGCGGGCGAACGTCTGATCCGCTTCGCTCCACTCGGGCATCCCGACCTTCTGGATGTTCTCCTGGGTGACCTGCGCGATCGCGCGATTGAAATGCTGCGGCCAGGCCGATCCCAGCACGCGGGTGGGGAGCAGCGTCGTGTCCGTCATCATGGCGGCGCCCGCGGCGATTTTGTCCGCCGTGGCCCAGATTTCCTTGATCCCCGGATAGGTGACTTGCCGGAAGTAGTACCAGACCGACGCGGTCGGCGGGACGACGTTCGGCTGATCGCCGCCGTCGGAAATCACGTAGTGCGATCGGTGCGACAGCGGCAGGTGTTCGCGCCGGTAGTTCCAGCCGACGTTCATCAGCTCGACGGCATCGAGCGCGCTGCGGCCGCGCCAGGGCGCGCCGGCCGCGTGCGCGCTCTCCCCCTTGAAGCTGTACTGCACGGAGACGAGGCCCGTGCCGCCGCCGTCGCCCCACGACACCGAGAGGTTGTTGCTCACGTGCGTGAAGAGCGCGACGTCCACGTCCTTGAAGAGCCCGGCGCGAATGAAATAGGCCTTCGTCCCGACCAGCTCTTCGGCGACCCCCGGCCAGATGCGAATCGTCCCGGGAATCTTCTCGCGCTCCATGATTTTCTTGAGCACGATGGCCGCCGTGATGTTCACGACCTGCCCCGAGTTGTGCCCCTCGCCGTGTCCAGGCGCGCCCTCGATCAGCGGATCGTGGTACGCGACGCCCGGCTTCTGCGACGATTGCGGAATGCCGTCGATGTCCGATCCGAGCGCGATCACCGGCTTGCCGCTCCCCCACGTCGCCATGAACGCGGTCGGGATGCCGGCGACGCCGGTCTCGACGGTGAACCCGTGCTTGCGCAGGAGCGTCACGAGATAATTCGAGGTCTCGGTCTCCTGAAATCCCAGCTCGCCGTAGCTGAAGATCTGGTCGACCATCTGCGCCGAGAAGTCCTTGAGCTTCTCGACCTCGGCCGCGGCCTCGGTCTTGAGCGCCGTGACCCGCGGCGTGTCGGCCGGGAGCGTCAACGGAGGCGGTGGCGGCTGGCCGCCGCCGCGGCCCTGCGCGAACAGTGCGACCCCCGCGACGAGCGACAACCCGACGCCGATTCGAAACGTTCTCATCGTCTCTCCCCCACCCGCCGGCGGTCCGCTCGACGGCCAGCCGCGGACCATGGTGCCGACATTATAGGCGGGGCGCGGCGATCCATAATTCAACGAGATGAGCGTTCACGACACGCTGGGCCGTCCGCTCCGCAGCCTCCGGCTCTCGGTCACGGACCGGTGCAATCTGCGTTGCCACTACTGCATGCCGGAGGACGAGTACCTCTGGCTGCCGCGCGAGGACGTGCTCACGTTCGAGGAAATCGGCCGGCTCGTGGATCTGTTCGCGGAGGTCGGTGTGGACCGTCTGCGCCTGACGGGCGGCGAACCGCTGCTGCGCCGCGACCTGACGACACTCGTCGCGCAGCTCGCGTCGCGCCGCTGGTTGCGTGACCTCGCGCTCACGACCAACGGCGTGCTGCTCGCCGACGCCGCGAGCGACCTCAAGCGCGCCGGCCTTCATCGCGTGACCGTCAGCCTCGACACGCTCAAGTCCGATCGATTCAAACGGCTGACGCGCTTCGACGCGCTCGGCGGCGTCCTGGCCGGCATCGAAGCCGTCCGCCGCGAGGGCTTTCCCGACCTCAAGCTCGACACGGTCGTCACCCGCGGCGACAACGACGACGAGCTGATCGATCTCGTCGAGTTCGCGCGGGCCGCGGACGCTGAAATTCGCTTCATCGAGTACATGGACGTCGGCGGTGCGACCGCCTGGCGGCCCGAGGCGGTCGTCTCCCGCCGCGAGATCGTCGAGCGTCTCTCGGACCACTACGGTCCCCTCACGTCAATCGACGAAGCGTCGTCGGCGCCGGCCGCGCGATTCCGGCTGCCGACCGGCCAGACGATCGGCGTCATCTCCTCGACGACCGAGCCGTTCTGCCGTACCTGCGACCGCGCCCGGCTCACCGCCGACGGCGTACTGCTCCTCTGCCTCTACGCGCAACACGGCACCGACATGCGGCGGCCGCTCCGCGCGGGCGCGTCACGCGAGACGATGCTGAACCTGATCCGCGCCGTCTGGGAGGGCCGCGCCGATCGCGGCGCCGAAGAGCGCCGCGCCGTGCGCGGCCGCGGCGCCTATATCCCGCTGGCGGTCCTGCGGAAGGACGCACACTTGGAAATGCACACGCGGGGCGGGTGAGACAGACGGCCAAGAACATCGATCGAAGTACAAATTACAATCGATCGAAGTACGGAAAGCGTTCTGGCCGCGTCATTCACACGGCAAGTGAAGTCCCTCCGTACTTCGATCGATGGTACTTCGATCGATGGTACTTCGATGGATGGTACTTGCGCTGTCACTTAGTAATCGAAGCCAGTATCCTGCCGAAGAATCCATCAAGGTTCCCGCCTATCCAACGCACGACGACGACCAGATCGTTTTCCCAGTCGATGTAGATGATGTTCTGGCCGTTGCCGCGGAAGGTGACGCTCGAGCGCGGCGCCGAGGGCAGCGGCAGCGGGCCGGGCGTGCCGTCGTCGCGCCAGCGCGGGGTGTTCAGGAACCAGTTCATGTAGCCGTAGACCGTGCTCTCGGCGTTGCGCGCGGTGCCGGGCTGGCGCGCCATCGACATCCACCGTTCGGAAATCAGCTGCTTGCCGGCCCACTTGCCGTTGTTGAGGAAGAGATAGCCGAAGCGCGCCATGTCCGGCGAGTTGATGAACAGGCCGCCGCCGAAGTGACCGCCGCCGGTGACCGACTTCATCTTCACGCCGTCGATCGTCACGACCGCGTTGTCGTAGGCCTCCCAGTGCCAGGAATTGGATGCGCCGATCGGATCCATGATCGACTCCTTCAGCACGTCGGGCAGCGGCTTCTTGAGGAGATACAGCGTGGCGAGCGCAAGGACGTTCACCCGTGTGTCGTTGTACTTGTAGAACGTGCCGGGCTCGTTCAAGGCGCGCTTCGACCACTCCGCGGCGGGCACGCCCTGAGGCGGACGGTCCGTCCAGTCGGCCTTGCCCCAGAGCTCGCCGTACCAGTCGCTGGTCTGCCGCAGCAGATGGTCCCACGTGATTTTGGCGTTGTGCTCGGACTTGAAGAGGTCCACGCCGGGCGGCATGTAGCCGGCCACCTTGTCGTGCACGCTCTTGATGAGGCCGCGATCGTGCGCCAGTCCGACGACGGTCGAGAGGAACGACTTGGTGACGCTGAACGTCATGTCCGCGCGGGCCGCCTCACCCCACTCGGCCGCCAGGTAACCCTTGCGAATGACGACGCCGTTCGAGCCGGTGCGCGGCTGCGTCGGCCCGATGAGCGTGTTGTACGGGGCTTCGTTCCTGAACGAGCTCGGGATGTCGACGGCAAGATCCTTCGTGTTCTGGTTCTCGTTGGCGATCGCGAAGGCGATCGCCTCGTCGAGTTTGGCCTTGTCCAGCCCAACCGCCGAGGGATCGCGTTTCTCCCACGCGCCGGCGGGCGGAAAGTAGCGCGCGAGCGCGGCCGCCTGCGGCGCCAGGGCGCGGCCAACGCCCGGCGCGACGTTCGTCGCCCACAACGGCACGGCCGCGAGCGCAGCCAGCACCACCAGCACCAGCGGAAGTCGTCGTCTCGTCATGACGTCACATTCTGCCACCGGTGCCATGGCTTGAGGACGCGATACCGTGGAATCGCGGTCGGCATCGTCCGCTCGGTCGCGATGAGCTGCCGGCGCTCGAGCCGATCGATCGCGTCCTGGATGGATCGCTTCGAGAGACCGGTTTGATCGCTCAAGGCGCGAAGACTGAGCGGCGCACTCTTCGTCCGGCCACCGTGAGTGACGCGCCAGAGGCGCAGGTACAGCACGAACGCCGACGGCTGCCGATCGTGGCCGACGAGATCGGCCATGAGGACATCGAGGACGTACGCGTCCACGGACACACGTTGCATGCGCCGACTATAGCAGCGGCTGCTATAGCCGCGCCTGCGCATCTTGAAGCGCTACGCGCTTTGTCTGCATTCTTAGTGGGCGCGGGGCCCCACCCCCGCGCCTCGGGCGCTCGGCGCTGCTCCGCAGCTCGCGCCTCGCGGCGTCGCTGGCCGGTGGCTCACGCGCAACCCGGCCCGCAGGCGAGCGTAGGCGAGCCGTCGCGGGCCCGAGCCGCGGGGGTGGGGCCCCGCGGCCCAAAGAAAGAAGGTCACATGATCAAGGCCGTGAAGTTCGTCAGTATTCCCGTCAAAAACCAGGACAAGTCGCTGAAGTTCTATACCGAGGTGCTCCGGTTCGGCATCGTGACCGACGCGCCGATGGGACCCGGCACGCAGCGTTGGATCGAGCTCAAGATCCCGGGCGCCGACACCAAGGTCGTGCTGTTCACGCCGGACGGCCACGAGGACCGGATTGGATCCTTTCAAGGCATCTCGTTTGCCGCAGACGATGTCGCGAAGACGCACGATGAGTTGAAATCGCGCGGCGCTGAGTTCGCGCAAGGCCCGACCAAACAGGACTGGGGCACGTTCGCGATTCTCAAGGACATCGACGGCAACCAGTTCGTGCTGTCGTCCAAATAGCGGAGGGCCATGCGCTCCCTCGTCCGGCTCGCGTCGTCGCTCCTCGTGCGTTTGGGTGCTGGAACGCCGTCTCAGGCAACACGATCGAGCCGCCGGAGATCGCACCGCCGGTTCGCGTCAACCTGACGGTGACGTGCGCGCCAATGCGCGGCGCTGCTCGCTCTTGCACAGAATCGCGCTAACGGAGATCGGACTGGGGAGCGAATGGCGCGGGACGTCAGGCGATGAAGAACGCGACGACGGCGGCGAGCAGGAGAATCCCGGTCGCAGCCTCGGCCGTGCTCGAAAAATCCCAATTGAAGCGATAGATCCTCAACATGATCCTGTCTCGGCTTTCTCTCTCAACGTCATCCTCGAAGGCTTAGACGACGGAAGGCGGCCAATGGTTAGAGACGGTGAGAGCCCGGCGGAAGTTCATCCGCCAACGCGCCGATCCGGCTGTTTCCGTTCGCCTTCGGACGGCGCGATCGTGAGCGAAACCGGGACGAGCTGGTCGAGAAAGAACGGATCTGGGACAGACCGTCCATTTCAAGTCGATCGATGCTAATTCGATCGAAGATAATTCCCGTTCCGTGTCTTCGTCGTCCCGCACCACATTTGCCGTGCTCGTCGGTCTCAGCTTCTGCCACCTGTTGAACGACCTGCTGCAGTCGCTCCTGCCGGCGCTCTACCCGATGCTGAAAAGCGGGTTCGGACTCGACTTCTGGCAGATCGGCCTCATCACGTTCACGAACGCGTTCACCGCGTCGCTCCTGCAGCCGGTCGTCGGCTACGTCACCGACCGGCGGCCGCAGCCGTTCTCACTGGCGGCCGGCATGAGCGTCACGCTGGTGGGCCTGCTGCTCCTGGCGTTCGCGTCACGCTTTGGACTGCTGCTCGTGGCGGCCGGGTTGATCGGCGTCGGTTCCGCGATTTTTCACCCCGAATCGTCACGGATTGCCCGGCTCGCGTCCGGCGGACGGCACGGGCTGGCGCAGTCGCTCTTTCAGACCGGCGGAAACTTCGGATCGTCGCTCGGTCCGCTGCTGGCGGCCTTCATCGTTCTGCCGCGCGGCCAGCAGAGCGTGGCGTGGTTTTCCTTCATCGCGCTCGCGGCGATCCTGATCCTCTATCGGATCGGCCTGTGGTATCGCGCCCCCGGCCGGGCCCTGCGCTCGGCCGCCGTGGCCGTGCCGCCAGCGGCGCACGCGGCCGCGACGGCGGCGCACGCGCCTGGACAGGCAGGTCTGTCCCGCGCCGCCGTCAAGCGCGCGCTCGCGCTCCTGCTCACGCTCGTCTTTTCGAAGTACGTCTACCTGACGAGCCTCACGAGCTTCTACACGTTCTTCCTGATCCACCGGTTCCAGGTGTCGGTGTCGAGCGCGCAGATCTATCTGTTCATTTTTCTCGGCGCGGTGGCGGCCGGCACGTTCATCGGCGGTCCGGTCGGCGATCGCTTCGGCCGCAAGTACGTGATCTGGGGATCGATCTTCGGCGTCCTGCCGTTCACGCTGGCGCTGCCGTACGTCTCGCTCTTCTGGACGGCGGTGTTGAGCGCGATTATCGGCGTGGTGCTGGCGTCGGCCTTCTCCGCGATTCTCGTGTTCGCGCAGGAGCTCGTGCCCGGCCGGGTCGGGCTGGTCGCGGGACTGTTCTTCGGCTTCGCGTTCGGCATCGGCGGCCTGGGCGCCGCGCTGCTCGGCCGCGTCGCCGACGCAACCGGGATCGAGTTCGTCTACCGCGTCTGCGCGTTCCTGCCGGCGATTGGCATCGTGGCGTTCTGGTTACCCGACCTCAAACAGCCAGGCACTCGGCACTAGGCACTGGGCACTCGGCGACAAAAGAAAAACGGGCCGGATGAGTCTCCCCACCCGGCCCGAATGGCTCACTTCGAACTTCGAAGTTCGAACTTCTTAGTGCGTCACCGTCTCTTTGTCCGTCTTCTTGCTGCCAAGCCCCTGGATCTGCAGGCCGGTCGTGACTTCCGGCTTGGCCTCTTTCAGGACCACCTGGCGGTAGAGGTCGGCCATCTTCTGGTTTTCCTGCTGCGCCTTGCGCGCGCGCAGCTTCTCTTCGCGCGCGGTCTTGGCGATGCCGGCCTTGTCGAGGTCGGTCTGCTTGCCCCTGGCGACCGCTTCGGCGTCGAGCTTCAGCGTGTGTTCGGTCGTGTCGAGCGCGACCTTCTTGCCACCGGCGAAGATCTCGTGACGGCCGTGCTCGTCGTACCACTTGGTGAGCGTCGCCGTCATGTGCATCTTCTCGATGATGTTCCGCCAGCCGACGCCCGTGTTGTAGGCGCAGAAGCTGATCTCCCCTTCCTGCGTCGCGTAGGGGATGATGCAGCGTTCGGTGCGGCGGAAGTCGTAGTTGAAGAGATCCTGGAACCACATGCCCGCAATGAACAGGAAGTTCCACCGGTCGGTCCGGCGCTTCTCGATGTCGGCCAGGGTCCGGTCGCCCGTGACCTTCCCGTAGTCTTTTCCGGTCGCGCCGAACGTCTTGTCGAATTTCTTCATCAAGTCGGTCAGCTTGAAGTGCCTCGGCGCCTTGAACGGATCGTAGTTCTTCATCAAGGCCAGCGCCATGCCGACAACCGAGAGGAACCGGCCGCGCGCCGCGTCATTGACCTTGGCCACGTCCTTGGCCATCGAGTCGGCCTTGAGGAACGCGGTCACCGGCACGGCTTCCTTCGTTTCCTTGTCGATCATGACCGCCATGCCGACGCCGCAGTTGGGATGGCAGCCGCACGAGAGCTGGCCGAAGTCCGCCGCCGCGCCGTGGACGAGGTCCGCCCAGTCGCCGAACGTCGCGGTGAACGAGATCGGGAACCAGTCGCGAATCGGCTCGCCCAGCCCCGTCTGATTCTTCACGTCATGCGCCAGGTGCGACAGCGTGTAGCGCTGCGCCTGACGCCGCTCGTCGGTGATCTCCTCGTCGCGGCCGGTGAACGACACCGGCTGGAACGAGAGGAACGAGATCTTCCGCGGATTGTCGAGCGCGAACTGGATGATGCGGCCGACCTGCTCGTTGTTCACGCCGTTGACGATCGTGGTCACCGGAACGATGTCGACGCCGGACTTCCAGAGGTTCTCGATCGCGCGCAGCTTGACGTCGAACAGGTTGCCGACCAGACGGTGCGAGTTGGCGGCGTTGCCGATGCCGTCGAACTGCAGATAGGCGTAGCGCAGCCCGGCCTCAGCCGCGGCGCGGGCGAAGTCCGGACTCTTCGCGAACTCGATCCCGTTGGTCGCCGCCTGCACCGAGTTGTAGCCGACCTTGCGCGCGTAGCGCACGGCGTCGAGGAAGTAGGGCGAGAGCGTCGGCTCGCCGCCCGAGAACTGAACCGACATCTGCCGGCGCGGCTTGATCGAGATCGCGTTGTCGAGCAGCGTCTTGATCTCGTCCCAGCCGAGCTCGTGCACGAACCCGACCTGGTTCGCATCCATGAAGCACGGATCGCACATCATGTTGCAGCGGTTGGTCAGGTCGACCGTCAGCACGGCGCCGCGGCCGTACTTGATCGTGGACGAACCGTGGTTGTGCAGCTTCTCGTCGTTGTGCGCGCGGATGTCCGATCCCGGATAGGTCTCCTCGAGGTGCTTGAAGAACTCCGAGTCGATCGCCATCACGTCCTCGAAGTGGCCGTGAATCGGGCAGTCCTTGACCATCAGGATCTTGCCGTCACGCTCGAGGATCGTCGCCTTGATCTCGCCGATCTTCTCGGTGAGGAGGACCTTGTAGTCGCGCTTGCCGTCCAGGATCTCCTGGCGCGCCTCGCGGACGCACACCGGGCAGAGCGAGTCGGTCTCGCGCGGCCAGCCGAGCGGCGGCTTCACTTTCTGCCACGACTTCAGCAGCGGCTTCTCCGACCACTTCGGCGTGAACGACTGGTTCGGCCGAATGCTGTTCAGGGCGTCGAAGACGGTCCAGGCGCCCCGCGCCACATAGGTCAGACCCTTCTCGACGTACTTCACCGGCTTGTGCATAACCCTCCGAAAACGTGCGGCGTGAAACAGCCGCGTCAGGCGGACGCCAAGATCCCGGCCCCGCTGGATAGGCCCCGGGCAGAGACCCGCAGGCGGTCGCAGAATACCCTCCCCCCGGACCGCGACCTACAGAATTGTCTCGGACGGGCTCCAGGGGCGGGGCAACGGGCCGGATCGGGGGGTCAACGGGCAGGGCTTTTCAGGCCTTAACTTGCTGATTTTGAAGCGCTTGACTTACTTACTGGCGTGGGGCCCCACCCCCACGCCTCGGGCGCTCGGCGCTCCCGCGCCGCGCGGCGTCGCTGATCGTTTCTGGATTGAGAAGTACACGCGGATGGCGAGTAACACGGCCAGCACAGCCGCCCACCGCAAGGGCACGCGGATGTCCGATTTCTGGATCCAGATGAAGTGGACGACGCCGGCGGCCGCGGCAACGTAGGCGAGCCGGTGGAGCCGCTGCCAGTTCTTCTTCAGCCGGCGCACCCACCCGCCGGTCGAGGTGATGGCCAGGAGCAGCAGAATCAGGAACGCCAGCTGGCCGACGAAGATGAACCGGCGCTTGAGGATGTCTTCCCAGATCGCGCGGAAATCGCACGTCTCGAGCGAGTAGCACAGCTGATCGAAGACGAGATAGACCGTCAGGTGCAGCAGCGCGTAGACGAAGGACCAGACGCCCAGCATCCGGCGCACCGACTGCAGCTTGTTGACCTTGAAGATCCGCCGGAGCGGCGTGATCGAGAGCGTGACGAACAGGATCAGCAGCGCCGTCTCGCCGGTCTCGTGCAGCAGCGTCGCCTTGGGATCGACGCCGAGCACTTCGACGTTCTTCCCCGTGAGCAGCAGATGCAGCCGCCACGAGAGCACGACGGCCTTGTACGTGCAGAGGACGAAGACGGCGGGCTTGAAGAACCGCCAGTTCGCGATCGCGGCCAGCAGAGCGACGATCCCCTGCCAGAGCCGCGACATGATCAGTAGTACTTCTTCAGATCCATGCCCGAGTACAAGCTCGCCACCTGGTCGCCGTATCCGTTGAACAGGATCGTCTCGCGATTCATCAACGGGCTCGGCAGCCGGGTCTCGCGCTTCTGCGACCAGCGCGGGTGATCCACGTCCGGGTTGACGTTGGCGTAGAACCCGTACTCGTGCGGTGTCTGCACCGCCCACGTGTTCGCGGGCTGCTTGTCCATCAGCCGGATGCGCACGATCGACTTGCCGCTCTTGAATCCGTACTTCCACGGGAGGTGAATACGCAGCGGCGCCCCGTTCTGGTTTGGGACCACCTTGCCGTAGAGCCCGACGACCATGAACGAGAGCGGATGCATGGCTTCATCCATGCGCAGACCCTCGACGTACGGAAACTGGAGCCCCGCGCTGTTGAGGAACGGCATCTCGTTCGGACGGACCGCCGTCAGGAACTCGACGAACTTCGCGCCCGGTTGCGGCTGCACCTTGTTCAGCACCGCCGACAGCGGCACGCCGATCCAGGGCATCACCATCGACCAGCGCTCGACGCAGCGATGGCGGTAGATGCGCTCCTCGAGCTGGTTGAAGTTCACCAGGTCCTCGACGCCGTAGTCGCCGGGCTTGTTGACCAGCCCGTCCACCTTGACGGTCCACGGTTTGATGGTCAACTTGCCGGCGTAGCGGGCCGGATCCGACTTGCGCGTGCCAAATTCGTAGTAGTTGTTGTAGGTCGAAATCTGCTCGAACGTGTTGAGCGGATCGACCGCCGGGTCGGTGACGAAGGCGGTTTTCTTTGCGGCTGGGAGGTCCGGGTAGTTGGCCGCCTGCGCCTGGACCGAACCGCGGCCGTTGCCAATGAGCGTTCCAGCGACGGCGCCCACCGCGCCCGCCGAGGCGATTTGCATGAACTGACGGCGCGACCGGTAGATGTGCTCCGGCGTGACTTCCGAGTAGGGAACATCGGCCGACGTCTTGACCTTGATCAGCATGTTGGAGGCCTCAGGTTCACCGCAGCGCGGGATATCTCGAATTAGACCATAATGTTTGCGGCCGCGACAGACCGCCGGCCGAGCTTGCCCGATTACGAATTCCCATGGAAAAAACCGTCCCGGCCGCCCTTTCCGCCATCGCTGAAGCGCTCGAACAGAAACTGCTCCGCCGGACGGCCCACGTCGGGGTCATCGGCCTGGGCTACGTCGGCCTGCCGCTCGCCGTCGAGCTGGCGCGAGCCGGCTTCAAGACCACGGGCGTGGACCTCGACGGGCGCAAGGTGGACGCGATCAACCGCGGCGAATCGTACATCCCCGACGTCCCGACCGCCGAAGTGGCGCACTTTCGTGAAGCCGACAAGCTCTCGGCCACGCGCGACGCCTCGGTCGTCCGCACGATGGACACCGTCAACATCTGCGTCCCGACGCCGCTCAGGAAGACCAAGGATCCGGACCTCTCCTACGTCGTCTCCGCCGTCGAGATGATCGCCGAGCACCTGCATCCGGGCATGCTCGTCGTCCTCGAATCGACCACCTATCCGGGTACTACGGACGAAGTCGTCCGGCCGATTCTCGAGAAGCGCGGCCTGGTGGCGGGCCGCGATTTCTTCCTGGCGTTCTCGCCCGAGCGGGTCGATCCAGGCAACGCGCACTTCAACACGCGCAACGTGCCGAAGGTCGTCGGCGGCACGACGGCGGCGTGCACGGCCCTCGCAAAGACCCTCTACAGCGCGTCGATCGAACGGGTCATCGAGGTGAGCTCGCCGCGCGTGGCCGAGATGGTGAAGCTGCTCGAAAACACGTTCCGCGCGGTGAACATCGGCCTGGTGAACGAGCTGGCGCTCATGTGCGACCGGCTCGGGATCAGCGTCTGGGAAGTGGTGGACGCCGCCGCCACCAAGCCGTTCGGGTTCATGCCGTTCTATCCCGGTCCGGGACTGGGCGGCCACTGCATTCCCATCGATCCGTTCTACCTGTCGTGGAAGGTGAAGGAAGTCGGGTTCGAGGCGCGGTTCATCGAGCTCGCCGGCCACGTCAACGCCGCCATGCCTCACCACGTCGTGGACAAAGTGGCCGATGCGCTCAACAGCCACTCGAAGTCGATCAAAGGATCGCAGGTCCTCGTGCTCGGCATCGCCTACAAGCGCGACATCGACGACGTCCGCGAATCGCCGGCCCTGGACGTGCTGGCCGTCCTCAAGCAGAAAGGCGCCCACATCTCCTATCACGATCCGTTCGTGCCGTCGGTGACCGGACGGGACTGGCCGGGCGCGGTGGATCTCGCCTCGGTGAACCTGACGCCAGAACTCCTCCGGGCCGCCGACTGCGTCGTGGTGATCACCGACCATCGTGCCTTCGATTACCCCGCAATCACGCGGCATGCGCGGCTGATTGTCGACACGCGCAACGCGATCAAGGGCAGCCACGCGCACGTCTTCAAGCTCG
>Ga0111539_10000542_pt1 | contig 48084 bp, 43 predicted proteins | sample RhiMethybrSRZTD1_FD_79667 | JGI IMG/M metagenome (GOLD analysis project Ga0111539, IMG submission 79667) | Populus rhizosphere microbial communities from Tennessee, USA - Rhizosphere MetaG P. TD hybrid SRZTD1 (version 2) (version 2) | ecosystem: Host-associated > Plants > Roots > Rhizosphere >... | reverse complement strand
GTTCCAGGTTCCAGGTTTCAGGTTCCTAGTTCCGGGGTTGCTAGTTCCGGGTCAAGCGTTGTGTTCGCAGTTGAGCAATTGGGAGTTGGGACCTGGAAGTTGGCAATTGGGCAAAGGAAAGATGACTCCCATAGTGTCCTGCTCTGCCGACGAAGGAGGACACTCGAGCCTGGGAGCTACAATGAGCACCGGCTTTCTGAGCAAATCCGTTTTCCGAGACTGGCAACGGTGTTGCTCGACCATAGGATATGCGCGCCAAAACTCTCTTTGCCGCAATCGTTATCTCGTCGGCAGTGGTCGTGTCCCCCATCGAGGGTGCTCAACGGCAACGCTGGCCGGGGGGTGAATCCAGGGGCAATGGAAACGGCGGGGGTAACGGGGCTGGTCAGCGTCAGGGCGGAGCCGGTCAACGCCAGGAAGGTGGAGGCGGCGGTCAACGCCAGCAAGGTGGCTCAGGCCAGCGTCAGGCCGGCGAACGTCGCGCCGAGCCGCAAGGCGGCAACGACAACGGTGGCGGCCGGAGAGATCCGGCCGGACCGCCCCCGGCGAGGGCAGCCCAGGACCGTCAAGCGCGGCCCGCTCCTCAGCCACCGGTGTACGGTCAACAGCAAGACGATCGCCGGGCGCAGTCGCGACGGCCACCCGACTTGGCGTATGTGCCGGACATCCGTCGCGGTACGAGTGAACGATTGACAAATACCGGACCGGCTGGGGCACAACCGCGCGTCGCCGTCCCGCGTCCGGGATATTCAACAGGCTCGGGCCACTACGACGGAAATCGCAACAGCTATAGGGTCTACCCGGGCAACAAGTACAACCATTACCGCTACTACCCGTACAAGTCGTATGGATACGCCGGATACGCGCGGCCGTACTACTACTATCCGTACGCCTTCGGCTACGGTCCGTATGGTCGCGGACTGTTCTATTTCGACCTCTATTACAACTCGTACGTCTTCTATCCACCGACCGTAGCCCGCTACGACAACTACGGCTCCTACTACGGCACCTACGGGTACCCGACGGGAGAACTGCGCCTGCAGGTCCGTCCACCCGATGCGCAGGTCTTCATCAACGGCGCTTACGCGGGAACCGTCGATAATTTCGACGGCACATTCCAGGCTCTGCGACTCGAGCAAGGCGACTACAAAGTAGAGATCGTGCTCCCTGGCTACGAGCCGCTCGACTTCGATGTTCGGATCACTCCAGGCGAGAAGGTCACCTACAAGGGTGATCTGGTTCCCGAACGGCAGCCGCAAGGGTTTCCGGAACCGCCGCCGCAGCCCTGAAGAAATCACTCCCAGCATCCGGGAGTTGGGAATTGGAAGTTGGGAGTTACTGGCGCCGTCCATATAATCCGCGGGTGACTACGACCACCACACCTCTACCTCAAGCTCTCGAGCGGCGGCTCGGTCCCTTCGACGCAGCGGCCATCATCGTTGCAAACGTCATCGGCGGCGGGATTCTCTTCAGGTCGCCTGCGGTCGCTGCCTCCGTGCCCGACGCACCCTGGTTTCTGTTGGCGTGGGCGGCGGGCGGTGTGCTGGCATTCCTGGGCGCGATGGCCTACGCAGAGCTCGCCACGCTTCGTCCAAAAGCGGGCGGGGAGTATGTCTATCTGCGCGAGGCTTACGGCGGACTTGCCGGATTCCTGACGGGGTGGACGTCCTTCGTTGCCGGCTTCAGCGGCGCACTGGCGGCAAGCGCCGTGTTCATGATCACCACCCTGGATCGATTCATCCCGGGTATCGCGAACGATACCCCCCTGCTGGCGATCCCGCTGCCGCTCACTCCGGTCGTCTTCACCTTCTCGCGACACACACTCGCGGCAAGTGCAGCCATCGCGGTCGCGGCGTTCATTCACATCCGTGGCGTCGGACCTGGACGCGCCGCAAGCAATATCCTCACGACGCTAAAAATCACGGCGTTTGTCGTCTTCATCGCGTTCGGATTGACGGCGGGTACGGGTGAATCGGCGAACCTGGCGCAATCGGCCGGGCCCGTTACCGCGACCGGCTGGCTCTTCGCTTTCATCCCGGTGATGTTCACGTACTCGGGTTGGAACGCCGCGGCGTACATGGCGGAGGAGATTCGCGATCCCGGTCGCAATGTGCCGCGTGCGCTGTTCCTCGGAACCGCCGCGGTCACTGTGGTCTACCTTCTCATCAACGTGCTGTACCTCTACGTCATCCCAATCGACAAACTCGCGAAGGTGCAGGGGAGCGTGCTGGACGTTGTCGCCGAAGGGTTGCTGGGTGCGAGCGCCGGAACCATCATGGCCGTCGTCGCGATCGTGAGTCTCGCGGCGGGCATCAACGCGTGGACATTCGCCGGTCCACGCGTCTACTTCGCGATGGCGCGCGACAACGCGTTCTTCAAGAGCGCGGCGCGCGTGCACCCGAAGTACAAGACGCCGGCGGCGTCGATCATCGCGCAGGCCTTGTTCGCCATCGTCCTCATCCTGGTCGGCAGCCTCGACTCGATCGCCAACTACGTCGGCTTCTCGATCACGCTGTTTGCGGGTGCAGCGGTGGCGGCGGTGTTCGTGCTGCGCACACGCGAGCCGAACGCGCCGAGGCCATTCAAAGTCATCGGCTATCCGCTGACGCCGGCGATCTTCGTGCTCGTGAGCCTGGCGATCGTGGTGAATGCGTACTATTCGGACCCCCGCGTGACTGGGCTTGGAACGCTGATCATCCTGGCCGGAATTCCGCTCTACATCTTTTTTCAGAAACGCTCGTAAAACGGGATCGTAGAGGCGGGTCTTCAAACCCGCCTCGATCGTCCGCTTGTTCCGGCGGGTCTAAAGACCCGCCGCCACTACGCTGTCGTGAAACGGATCGACTATTGGGTGAGCAGCTGGCGATCGATCGTGTAGTCGCCGATCTTCACCCAGTTGCGCGAGCCGTGCTTGCCGAAGATCTCGACGCGAGCATCGACGAACTGCGTGTTCTGCAGCATCTGAAGCCGCGACTCTGACCCGGTGTAGCCGCGCTCCGATCGCAGCACCAGCTCGTCACCCTTCGCCCCGGGAGCCAGCCCGTCGGGACCGATCCCACGCACGAAGTGAGCGTCCCATTCCTCGGGTTCGCCGACGCGGCGGAATACGGCGTTGATCTGAACTCTGGCAATCGCCTCGGACGAGACGTTCTGCAGTCGCAGTGTGATGCTCGGGACGAGCTTGTTCTGCCCGTTGATGACACCAACGTCGTACCAGCCTGAATGAATGTCCGTGATGGCGAGGTCCTTCTCCACTTCTCGCGAGCGGCACCCCGCCAGGAGTACCAGGAGACTGAGACAAACAGCCAGACGTGTCCACATGGCGGAATTGTACATAGCCTCTCCCCCATGAGACACCGCCTCGGCCGGCAGGTTCCACGAGACCGTTGTGCGGGCTCGAACTAGTACTCGCGAACCTCGACTTTCTGCCGTGCTTCCTCGAGCGTCACTTTACCGGCGCGGAAGGCTGCAAGGTCGCTCCCCTTCATCCGGAAGATGATGGTGCTGAAGTCGGTGGCATCACCGGGGATAAGTGGATCCCGTGGCACGTTGTCGCGCGCGGCAACGGTCAGCCATTCCTCCGGACCAAGATTCAGCGGTCCGCTGTGTTCGATCATCGCGTCGATGAGCGCCGCTTTGACTTCCCGCGTGTACCCCTCTGCCGGGTTCTCGAGTACTCGCGAATCGACATTGGAAGGTGCGACCTGGACCTGAGTCGCCGCCACTGCTCCACCCGGGCCGCGCAACGCGACCGGCGCCTGGGCCTGAGCGCGCGATTCGAGTCTGCGCGCCACCTGTGCGAGCTGGGGTTGGTAGCGGACGTCCATCTGCGCGACCAACTGTTTCAATTCGTTCGCCAGAATCTCGAGATCGCGGGTGTCGCTGTTGATCATGTATCGCAGCGGCCAGGTCACCGGCAGCCGCAGCATGGGCACACCGACATCGAAGAAGATGCCGTAACCATCAAGGCGGAATCCATGCACCTCCGGGAATCCTGTCAGCATCGGAGGGTCAGGTACCACGGCCTTCACTTGTCTCAGGAGGTTGTCTGCACCAATCTTGACGGCGCTCTCGAGCGTGCCTTCCATCATCGCGATGCGCTGTCTCGCCTTGACCTGAGCGTCGTCAGCTTGTTGTGCCGACACTGCCGTGCCAGCGAGCGCCACCGCGATTCCCAATGTCGTGATTCTCACCATAGTTCTGTTCATCCACACGCTGATTGCCGCTACCGTGCCTGCTGCGAAACTCTGATGAAGTTGTTGATGCGATCGATCGCTTCACGCTGCTGACGGATCTCGGTCCCGGCCACGCCCTGGAACTGCCCGACTGTCTCGCGCACGGTCGCCATGTCAATGCGTCGTTGCGCTTCGAATTCGCGAGCCATTTCGACGGAGCGAAGCGTGAACTCCCGTCGTTGCCGCTCTTCGCTTTGCGCGACGAGCGCTTCGACCTTTTTCATCATGTCGTCGTCGGAGGAGGCCTGACGCACCGGCGTCGCGGCCGTGGTTCGCATCTGCGCCATCTCGGTCCTCAGGCGTTGCTCCAGTCGCGAGAGATCGCTACGCGAGGGTGTGTCGATGGTGGTGGTCGCAACCGGCTGAGGCGAGGGCTCCTGCGGCGGCGCGTTGACGTCGCCGCGCACAAGGCCGACTGACAGGCCAACACCAAATATGAGGACTGCCGCCGCCGCCTGAGCCCATGCCGGTAGTGGCGCACGCCACCATGGCATCCTGGCGGGCGTGGGCACCGGCATCTGGAGCGTCAGCTCCGGCATGGGAGGCACCCACGCCTGCAGACTTTGGCGAGTCAACCTCAGGCCATCGATTTCGCTCGAGCACGCCGCGCATCGGGTCAGATGCCCCGCAATCACTTCACGGATCTCCGGTTCGCCCTCTTCATACAGGTAGGCGACGAGGGCGCCGGTATCTCCACACTCGAATGTCTCGCTCATGTCCGTTTCACCAGTTCAGCCACACCCTGGCCTCGACGCTCGAGTTGTCGCCGCAACTGCGAGAGCCCCTGATAGAGGCGCGTCTTGACCGTACTCAGCGGACACCCCTGCATGTCCGCAATCTCCTGAAACGTCATCCCGTGGTACTCCTTCAGGATGATCGCCGTGCGTTGCTCCTCGCTCAGCGAGCGCATGGCCTCCGCCACGATCGCGCTGAGCTCGCGCCGCGCGACCAGATCTTCGATCGATTCGGCGGGCTCTGTTTCCGCAAGCAACGCGGCCGGATCCATGTCTTCCGGCATCTGCGAGACTGGGGCTCGCTGCTGCCGCCGGATCCAGTCCCGGCACAGATTCAGCGCGATGCGATACAGCCACGACGAAAACTTCGCCTGCCCTTTGAAGCCGGGCAACGCCCTGTACGCACGGAGGAACGTATCCTGACAGACGTCGCGCGCGTCCTCTTCGCGACCGAGAACGCGATAGGCCAAGGCATAAATCGGCCGTTCCCATCTCACGACGAGTTGATTGAAGCTGTCTACATCGCCCGTTCGGGAGCGGGCGACGAGCTCTTCATCGGTGCGCGTCATCAGCAAGAACGAACAGTCCGTTCGCTAGGTAAGACGGCGGTAACTCCCGCACGGTCTTCACCCCGATCATACGGCCGTTGCGCGGCCGAGCCAGCCATTCACCCGGCGTGAGTCCAGGACCCTAAGTCTTTACCGACATGCGGGTTAGACCTGCGAGGCGCTACGGCCGCGCGGTGTACAATGACAGTAGCGCACGTTCGGGAAAATCTGTGCCACTCAATCTGCCCACCGACGAAAGCTTCCTGACGACTGAGGAGGTCCTCGCCTACCTCAATGTCAACCTTCGTACGGTCTATCGTCTGATCAAGGCCGGAAGCATCCCGGCGGTCCGCGTCGGCCGGCAATGGCGCTTCCGCAAGCGGGATCTCGATAGCTGGCTCGAAAGTCAACGTCTCGCTGAACCAAAGCCGAACGCCATCGCCAAGTCGCGCAGTCGAATCCTGCTGGTCGACGATGAAGACAGCATTCGAAGGCTGCTGTCGAGAATGCTGGAGTCGGCGTACGACGTGGAGGTCGCTGCTGACGGCGAATCGGCACTGCGCCTGATGCGTGAGCCAGACGCCCACTACGATTTATTGATTTCGGATCTAAATATGCCCGGCATGGATGGCCTGGCGCTCATTCGCGAAGCGCGACGCATCGATGCAACGCTGCCAGCGATCGTCATTACCGGCTTCTCTTCCGAATCCATCGCCATCGAGGCCCTGAACCTCGGGGTTGCCGGTTATCTCACGAAACCGTTTGGCACGACCCAGGTGCTGGCGGCGGCGGCAAAGGCATTGGGCGTACGGTCGGCGTGATCCAGCTCTCCGATCTCACGAAGTCTTTCGGCGACCGCATCCTGTTCGATCACGTGACGTGGCAGATCGGAGACGGTGAGCGTGTCGCCCTGTGCGGTCCCAACGGCGCCGGAAAGACGACGTTGCTCAAGATCCTGGGAGGACTGGAGGAGTCCGACTCGGGCGCGGTTGTCAAACCAGCCGGCCTTTCGATTGGCTACCTGCCACAGGACGGCCTCACTCACTCGGGCCGCACGGTGTTCGAAGAGGCGAGCAGTGCCTTTCAGCCGCTCCTCGACATCAAAGCCGAGATGCACGACATCGAGCACAAGCTCGGAGATGCGTCCGTCCCGCAGGACGAGCATGACGCGATGCTAGCGAGGTATGCGGAGCTCCAGGATCGGTTTCGGTTGGACGAAGGCTACAGCATGGACCTGCGGATTGCGACGGTCCTGCGTGGCCTCGGATTCAGCAGCGACGACGCCGACCGACCGTGTGAAACGTTCTCGGGCGGCTGGCAGATGCGCATCGCGCTCGCCAAGCTCCTGCTCGGCCGCCCGAACCTGCTGCTGCTCGACGAGCCCACCAACCATCTCGACCTGGAGGCACGCAACTGGCTCGAGGAGTATCTCGGCGCGTATCCCTACGCCGTCATTCTCGTGTCGCACGATCGGTATTTCCTGGACGCCGTTGTCACGCGTATCGCAGACGTCCACTTACGAAAGCTGACCGACTACGTCGGAAATTACAGCAAGTACGTTGAGCAGCGCGACGCGATGCTCGAACGCCTGCGGCAGGCGAAGAAAGAGCAGGACGAGGAAGTCGCGCGGGTGAAGATGTTCATCGATCGCTTCCGCTATCAGGCGACGAAGGCCGCGCAGGTGCAGAGCCGCATCAAGCTGCTCGAGAAGGTCATTCCGATTGAGGTCCCTCCGGAGCGGAAGCGAATCCATTTCCGCTTTCCCGCCTGCGCCAAGAGCGGACGCACGGTGCTCGAGGTGAAGCACGCAGCGAAGTCCTATGGAGCGCTGAAGGTATTCGAACGAGTCAACCTGCATATCGAGCGCGGCGATCGCATCGCGCTGGTTGGACCCAACGGCGCAGGCAAGTCGACGCTCATGCGACTGCTCTCGGGTGAGGAAGCGCCAGACACCGGGCAGCGCACCGTCGGGCATCAGGTCGTCATGGAGTATTTCGCGCAGGACGAAGCCACACGCCTCGATCCGACGCTCACGGTGTACGAAACCCTGGAGGCCGGATCGCCCACCGACATGGTGCCGGCGATCAGAAATCTGCTGGGCGGCTTCCTATTCTCGGGGGACGACATCTACAAGAAGGCGGGCGTGCTGTCAGGCGGTGAGCGCACCCGGCTTGCTGTCGCACGGATGCTCCTGCGGCCGTCGAACACGCTACTGCTCGACGAACCGACCAACCACCTGGATCTCGATTCGAAGGACGTACTCCTCGAGGCACTCGAAGACTACGGCGGCACCTTGATCATCGTCTCGCACGATCGGTACTTCGTGGAGAAACTCGCCACTAAGATCATCGAGATCGGGCACGGGCAGGCACTCGTCTATCCCGGCAGCTACAAAGAGTTTCTCTGGCATAAGGAGCATCCGCAGGAACCCTCTCAACTCCCAACTCCCAAACCGCCAACTCCCAAGAAGCCCGCAACGCAAAGCTCGCAGTCGTCGTCGCGCGAATCCCGAATCCCGAGTCCCGGATCCCGAGTCCCGAGTCCCGAGTCCCGCGAGGCGCGCAAGCAGCAAGAGGCCGAGCGCAGGAAAAAGGACCGAGAGGCGCAGGCGCTCCAAAAGCGGATAACCGACCTCGAGGGTCGGATTGCCGAACGCGAGGCGGAGGTCAAAAAGCTCGAGGCCAGGATGGCTACTGCCGGTTTCTATGATGACCGAGAAGAATCAAGGCAGGTGGTCGATCGCCATCAGGCTTTGATGTGGGAAGTCGGCGACCTGATGGCGCAGTGGGAAGCGTTGCAGGAGCACGCGCAGGAAGCACAGGGTTCCTAACTGTTTGAAGCTGCTCGCACGCTCCGAAACGTAAGTCTGCGCCTTCCGTCCGCACGAAAAGCGCAGTACACTTACACTTCTGTAATTTCCCTCGCACCGAGTCTGTCAGGATTCAGCCCAAAAAAGCCGATTGGTGAGTGGATGCCAAAATTCGGCACTGGGCATGCGCTTTGCCTTTTCCAGACCGGTTGAGGTCATTTCGTGGAGCCTCGTGTGATGTCCAAATCGCGTCCTCGCGTAACGCCGCCGTCGTCCGGGCGGTCCGCGGCGAGCTCTCTCCGCGAGGCCGATGGTGTCTCCACGACTCACGCGAACGGCACGAACGACGCGTTTTTCAGGCACATCGTCTCGGGGATGCGCAATGGCATTCTCGCGATCACCCGCGACGGCCGGCTCGCACTGATCAACGACGAGGCCTATCGCATCTTCGGGGTCACGGCACGCCCGGGCGACGTCGGACAACCGATTGCCGTCGTGCTCAGGGACCATCCCGACGTCGTTCGCGTTCTCACTGGCGTTTTCGATCTGCACCTGCTGCCCAATCGCGTCGAGATGCGCCTGAAGCCGTCGAACAAAGTCATTGGCTATACCGTGACCTTCGTTCCGGACGACAGCGGCAACGTGATTGGCGCGGCGATGTTCTTCAAGGACCTGACGCGCGTCGAGCAACTGGAAGAGCGAGAACGGCTTCGCGATCGCCTGGCCGCCGTCGGCGAAATGGCGGCCGTGATCGCGCACGAGGTCAAGAACCCGCTTGCCGGCATCGAGGTGATGGCTGGTCTGCTGCGACGGAGGATTGCGGATACACCCGACGCCGCCGTCCTGACCGACATCATCAAAGAAGCGAAGATGGCAAACGCCATCGTCCAGGAAGTGCTCGACTTCGTGCGGCCCATCCGTCTGCAGGTGGAACACACGACTGTGGCCGACGCGGTTCAGGGAGCGATTCAGCTCGCGGATACGAAAGCCCGCCGCGGCAATGTGCAGGTCTCTGTGGGCATCCCGGAGGGACTGCCGCAGATCCAGGCCGACCAACATCAGCTCACGCAGGTATTCACCAATCTCCTGATGAACGCGTACGAGGCAATGGGCGGCACCGGGCACGTCAGCATCAGTGCGAGCCGCCTCCGGCTCGAGGACGGTGTGGAATCCCATGAGGCCGTGCTCGTACAGGTCTCCGACGACGGCCCGGGCATTCCCGCCGACGTGGCGGAAAAAGTATTCGACCCATTTTTCACGACCAAGCCCCAGGGGTCAGGGCTCGGACTGGCAATCGTTCGGAAGATTGTCGACGCACATGACGGACGAATCGACTTGCGCACGGCGGTAGGGCAGGGCACGACGATTCGAGTGACGCTGCCGGTGACTGGCAGCGACGAGGACTAGGTTTATGGGAAGGATACTGATCGCTGACGACCACGACTCGCTCCGCCGGGGCCTCGCCCAGGCGGTGGCCGAAGCCGGCCACGACGTCGAGGAGGCCCCTAACGGTAACGCCGCGATCGAGAAGCTCCATGAAGGCTTCTTCGATGTTGTCGTCAGCGACTTGAAGATGGGAGGCAGCACCGGGCTGGAAGTCCTCAAGACGGCAAAGACCCTGCACCCGTCGACGGCCATCATCCTGATGACGGCGTTCGGCTCGGTGTCGACGGCGGTCGAGGCGATGAAGTCGGGCGCCTCCGATTACGTGCAGAAGCCGTTCGAGATCGAGGAGATGGAGGTCAAGATCGAGAAGGCGCTCGAAATGCGCCGGATGCAGAATCAGATCGATTACCTCCGCCACGCCGCTGGCGACATCTATGACTTCGATCGCATCATCGGGTCCAGCGGCGCACTCGAGAAAGTGCTCACTGTCGTCCGCAAGGTTGCGAAGAGCAACACGACCGTCCTGGTTCGTGGCGAGACGGGTACTGGCAAGGAGCTCATCGCCGGTGCAGTGCACCACAACTCGCTGCGCGCTGCGCGCAACTTCGTGAAGGTCAACTGCGCCGCGCTCCAGGAGAACCTCCTCGAGTCCGAGCTGTTCGGGCATGAGAAAGGGGCGTTCACCGGCGCCGACAAGCAGCGCATCGGGCGGTTCGAGCAGGCCGACGGCGGCACCCTCTTCCTCGACGAAATTGGCGACATGAGCGCCAACACGCAGGCCAAGATCCTGCGCGTGCTCCAGGAGCACGAGTTCGAGCGGCTGGGTGGCACCCGCACCATCAAGGTGGATGTCCGGCTGATCGCCGCGACCAACCGCGATCTGCCGACCATGGTCGAAGCAGGCCAGTTCCGCGAGGACCTCTACTACCGGCTCAACGTCGTGACGATGGAGATGCCGCCGCTGCGTGAGCGCAAGGACGACATCCACGAGCTCGCGAACTTCTTCATCCGGCGGTTCTCGGGTGAGCTGAAGAAGAAGATCGTCGGGCTGGAGCCGGAGGCGTTGAAGCTGCTGATGCGCTATCAGTGGCCGGGCAACATCCGCGAGCTCGAGAACGCAATCGAGCGTGCGATGCTGCTCGCCGAAGGCAGTCACATCGCCGTCGACGATCTGCGCCTCGGTGACTTCGGCACCAGCGGATCGCCGCGCGAGGGCGCCTCGGTCGTGAAGATTCCGCCGACCGGTATTCCTCTCGAAGAGGTCGAGCGCATCGCGTTGATCGAAGCGCTCAAGATGTCGAACTGGGTGCAAAAGGATGCAGCGGAACTCCTGTCGATCAGCCCGCGCGTCATGAACTACAAGATCAAGACGCTCGGCATCGATTTCCCCAGGAGCCGCAGGGCGGCAGCCATGCAGCAGCACGAGGCGAACGCGCTCAGCGCGTAAGTCCTCGCTGAACGTGAAAAGTCAGAAGTTCCTCACGTCCTCTTCGCTCTCGGATGTGCCTTGCGATAGACGTCGAGCAACTGAGCCGCGTTGACGTGCGTGTAGCGCTGCGTGGTGGACAACTGCACGTGCCCGAGCAGCTCCTGGATCGCACGCAAATCAGCGCCCCGCTGCAACAGGTGCGTGGCGAAGGAATGCCGCAGCGCGTGAGGACTGATGCCAAATCGCGTGCTGCAGGATCCGACGTAGCGGGCGACGAGCCGCTGCACGCTGCGGCCGGTGAGGCGCGCGCCGCGGAAGTTCAGGTACAGCGGCTCTCGGCTCGCCGCCGTTCGGCTCTGGCCTCTCGGCTCCCGCCCCTCAGGACGACGCTCCGAGCTCGGGTTCGCGCGTAGCAGGGCGCGAGCCTTCAGCCACTCGCGCAGCGAGCTCTCCGTCGCCGAGTTGAAAGGAACCAGCCTCTCCTTGGCGCCCTTGCCCATCACGCGCACCATACGCGCGCGCAGGTTGACGTCGTCGAGGTCGAGCCCGACGAGCTCGCTGAGGCGAAGGCCCGAGGCATAGAACAGCTCGAGGATCGCACGGTCACGGCAGCCCAGAGGATCTGTCACGTCGGGCATCTCGAGTAACCGCGTCATCTCATCGATCGACAAATGAGCCGGGATCTTCCGCTCGCGTTTCGGTGACGCGGCGAGAGCAGCCGGATCCGAGTCAATCAATCCCTCACGTCGCAGGAAGCGCCCGAAGGCGCGGAGCGCCGACAGCTTGCGGGCGACGGATGCGCGCGCGTGCCCCTGCCGATACAACTCCGCCATGAACGCGCGAATGGTTCCAAGCTGCAGATGCGATGGTTCCAGGTCGGCGGTGTCGAGGTGCTGGGCAGCGAAGTCGAGAAACTGCGAGATGTCGCTCTCGTAGGCCGCGGCCGTGTGCGCCGACGAGTTGCGGTTCAACCGGAGATGCTCGAGGAACGCCGCGAGCTGGGATCTCATGCGACCGACGTCATCCCGATCCATTCATCGAGCGCGGCGAGCGCCCTCATCGACGTCGCCGTCTTGCGTTCTTCTTTTTTCAGCCGGCGTCCACCCGAGCCTGCGTCGGGCGGCGGCATGATGCCGAACGTGATGTTGGTCGGCTGATAGCCACGCGCGTCGGCGTGAGACACGTAGTAAGCGAGCGCACCGATCGCCGTCGTCCTCGGCGGAACGCGGGGCTCCTCGCGCCGCACCAGTGCCGCCGCGCTGCGCCCGGCGATCAGCCCCGATGCCGCAGACTCGACATAACCCTCGACGCCAGAGATCTGTCCCGCGAAGAGCAGGTCGGGCCGCATTTTTGTCTGCCACGTCGCGAGAAGCACGCGCGGGCCATTGATGTAGGTGTTGCGATGCACGATTCCGAAGCGAACGAACTCTGCCTGCTCGAGGCCCGGAATCAACTTGAGGACGCGCGCCTGCTCACCCCATTTGAGCTGCGTCTGGAAGCCGACGAGGCTGAAGTGATCGCCAGCGAGGTTGTCCTGACGGAGCTGCACCGCGGCGTACGGCGCGCGCCCGGTGCGCGGATCGACGAGGCCGACGGGCTTCATCGGGCCGAAGCGCAGCGTGTCGCGTCCGCGATGGGCCATCACTTCGATCGGTAAGCACCCCTCGAAGAATTGCTCCTTGTCGAGATCGTGAACGGTCGCAGATTCCGCGGTCACGAGCGCGTCGTAGAACTGCGCGTACTCCTTTTCGGTCAGCGGGCAGTTCAAGTAATCGCCTTCGCCATCGTCAACGCCGCAGGCGACATCAGGCGAAGAAGAATCAGGCGAGTCTGAAGACTCGCCTCTACCTCTCAGACTCCGGCCCCATCGTGACGCGCGGAACACCTTGCCCATGTCGAGGCTCTCGGACAGGACGATGGGACTGATCGCGTCATAGAAATAGAGGTGTTCAGCTCCCACCAGCGACGCAATGTCGGCCGACAACGCCGGCGAGGTCAAGGGACCGGTCGCAATGATGAGCGGATACATGGCAGCGTCTGCAGGAATGGCCGCGATCTCTTCACGCGCAACCGTGATCCTCGGATGCGCGTGAATAGCCTCGGTGACGGCCTGCGAGAAACGTTCACGATCGACTGCGAGTGCGGCACCAGCAGGCACGCGATTCGCGTCGGCCGCCTTCATGATCAGCGAGCCGAGGCGCCGCATTTCCTCCTTGAGCAGACCGACGGCGTTGTCGAGTTTGTCGCCGCGGAACGAGTTCGAGCAGACCAGCTCGCTGAGCCAATCGGTCTTGTGCACTGCAGTCGGATGCACCGGACGCATCTCGTGCAGGACAACGGACACTCCAAGCGAGGCAGCTTGCCAGGCCGCCTCGCTGCCAGCAAGACCGCCTCCGATGATGTGAATCTTCACGACCGTCCCGGAGCGGCCTGATTGAGACCGCACATCAAGCGTGTCAACTCCCACTGCCAACCCCCAACTCCCAAATTATCCGGATTGGGAGTTGACAGTTGGAATTGGGTCTTGAGGATCTCACGCCCCAACCGCTTTTCGACGCGACCGGCCTGTCGCCGCCGTCGCTTTCACGGCCCGTGGACGAGAACGTCCGCGGCGTGCTGCCGGCGCGGCATCCTTGCGCGCCGCAAGGAGCTCCACCGCCTGCGCGTAGGTCAACACCTCAGGCGCCGTCGTCTTGGGGATGGACGCGTTGGTCGTGCCGTCAGTGACGTACGGACCGTATCGTCCTGCGAGCACTTTGATCGTCGTGCCGTTTTCGGTGAGCTCGCGAAGCACTTTCTTCTGCGCGGCAGGTCGGCGGCGAGACTGCTTGGGCGCCCGTACCAACGCCAGCGCGGCATCAAACGAGATGTTGAACACATCCTCTTCCGACTCGAGCGATCGGAACTCGTCGCCGTGCTTCAAATATGGACCGAAACGACCGAAGTTCGCCGTGATTGGTTCGTTGTCGTCCGGGTGGATCCCCACGACTCGAGGCAACGACAGCAGCTTGAGCGCTTCTTCGAGCGTCACGGTCGAATCGGTCATTCCCGCCTGCAGCGAGGCTCGCTTCGGCTTCTCCGCCTTTTGCCCCTTGCCCTTGGCTTCCGGCGTTTCTCCAAGCTGAACGTACGCGCCGTATCGACCGTTCATCACGTAGACGTTTTGACCGGTTGCCGGATCGACGCCGAGCGTTCGCGGGCCCTCCGCCTTCGCGCGCACGAGTTCGAGAGCCTTGTCCACGGTCAGATCGGCCGGCGCCACGTCATCGGGCAGCGATGCAGTGCGCCCGGGCCCGCCTTCGGCGACCTGGACAAACGGGCCAAAGCGTCCGATGCGGATCCGAACGGCTTCGCCGCTGTCTGGATCGGTCCCGAGATCGAGCACCGGATAATCCGCCTTTTCGGCGCCGTGCTCGACGGCGCGAAGCAGGCCGCGGCGTTTGCGGTCGCCGTAGTAGAACTGCTTCAGGAATGCGATCCATTCCCGCTCGCCGCGCGAGATCTCGTCGAGATCTTCCTCCATCTCCGCGGTGAAGTCGGTCTCGACGAAGTCGCCGAAGTGCTCGCGGAGCAGCTTGGTCACGGCAAATGCCGTGAAGCTCGGAACGAGCGCCTTGCCCTGGCGGAATACGTAACCACGCCGGACGATCGTGGCAATCGTCGGCGCGTAGGTCGACGGGCGACCGATGCCCAATGTCTCGAGCGCCTTGATGAGTGACGCCTCGGTGAATCGCGCTGGGGGCACCGTTTCGTGGCGCTTCGGCTCAGCCTTCAGCAGAGTGATCGGGGTGGAACCATCGCGATGAATGCGATCGCCCACACTGCACTGCGGCAGGATGGCTTCCTGTTCCTCGAGCTCGGCCGCCGGATCGTCGCTCCCCTCGACGTAGGCGCGGCGAAAACCGGCGAACTCGATCGCCTTGCCGCTGGCCGTGAACACGGCGGTTTCACCGGCGGGTCCTTGCGCCGAAATTTCCAGCGTCGTGCGCAGCACGCGAGCATCGACCATCTGCGACGCCATCGTGCGCTTCCAGATCAGTTCGTAGACGCGCAGGTCGTCGGGATCGAGGGCACCTTCAAGCTGGCTCGGGGCGAGACGGAAATCCGTTGGTCGGATCGCTTCGTGCGCTTCCTGCGCATTCTTGACGCGTGTCTGATAGCGACGCGCACCGTCGTAGTACTCGCTGCCGAACATCTCACGAATGACGCGCGCCGATTCGTTCAGCGCCTTGTCGGACAACGTCGTCGAGTCTGTTCGGTGATACGTGATGAGACCTTCCATCTGACCGTTGCCGATGTCGACGCCCTGAAACAGCCGTTGCGCGACCTGCATCGTCCGCTCGGTCGAGAATCCAAGCTTGCGACTCGCTTCCTGCGTGAGGGTCGACGTCGTGAACGGAGGCGCCGGGCGTTCAACGCCAGGCTTCTGCTCAACTGACGTCACAGTCCAGGGAACGTTTGCGCGAACCGCGTCGACGAGGCTGTGAGTTGCAGACTCGTTCAGCAGTCGAACAGCCTGGTTCTTCAGGGCGCCGGTTTGCGCGTCGAAATCCTTTCCTGTCGCGATGCGCTGATCGTTGATGCGGACGAGAGTGGCGACGAACTCGCGGCCCTCCCCTTTGAGCGGCGCCTCGAGGTCCCAGTACTCGGCCGAGCGAAACGCGCGTCGTTCTTCCTCGCGCTCGACGATCAGGCGAACCGCGACGCTTTGCACGCGCCCGGCGCTGAGCCCCGTCTGCACCTTCTTCCACAGGACCGGCGAGAGTGTGTAGCCGTAAAGCCTGTCGAGAATGCGCCGGCTCTCCTGCGCGCGAACGAGGTTCTCGTTGACGTCAGCAGGATTGTCGAGCGCCTCCCGCACCGCATCTTCCGTAATCTCGTGAAAGACGATGCGCCGGACGGGGATCCGCGGCTTCAGCACTTGCGTGAGATGCCAGCTGATCGACTCGCCTTCACGATCCGGGTCAGTGGCCAGCAGCAGCTCGGATGCGTCCTTCACGGCCGTCTTGAGATGCGCGACCTGTTTGCGCTTGTCGCTCGGGACGACGTAATACGGCGTGAAGTCCTGCTCCACGTCGACTCCAAGCCGGCCCCAGTCCTTTCCCTTGATCTCCTTGGGTACGTCGGATGCCGACTCCGGGAGGTCACGAATATGGCCGTAGCTCGCCTCAACCCGGTATTTGTCTCCCAGGAATCGGCCGAGAGTCTTTGCCTTCGCAGGTGACTCGACGATAACCAGCGGTTTTGCTGCCATTCCTCAGTGCCTGTTAGTTCCCCGATGACACTAACACGTTCAGATCGCTCGTAAGAAACGACCGCCACCTGCGCGTCGAACAAATCCGCGGAGCTCGAGATCGAGCAGCCGGGGTAACAATTGCCTTGGTTCGAGCCCCGAGAGCTTCGACAGCTCGTCCACATCGTAAGGATGGCCTGGCGTCATCTCCTGTATCAGGGGATCGCCAGAAACAGCTCCGCGACAGTTATTTATGTGACTTTCGTCGGTCGCCGCACACACCGGCGACCAGCCGAGCTCCCTAACGATATCGTCCGCATTCTCCACAATCTTTGCGCCGTCCCGCAGCAGAGCGTGGCCGCCAGTGTTCCGGCCACTCAGTACATTTCCCGGGACGACCATGACATCCCGGCCCTGCTCCAACGCGCACGAAGCCGTGATGAGCGACCCCGATTTCTCTGAAGCCTCGATGACCACGACCCCTTGAGCCAGCCCGCTGATCAAACGATTGCGCATCGGGAAATGATGCGGAAGGGGTGGAGCTCCCGGTGGAAACTCGCTCAGGACCAGCCCGGTCCGTGCAATCTCCTTCGCCAGCGGCGCGTGCTCTGCGGGGTAGACACAGTCAAGCCCGGATCCGAGCACCGCAATCGTGCGACCGGTTCGCAGCGCCGCTCGATGAGCCACCGAATCGACGCCGCGAGCCAGGCCGCTGACGACAGTGATCCCGGCAGCTGCCACATCAGCTGCCAGCCTCGATGCCGTCTCAATCGCGACCGCCGAGGCGGCACGTGATCCGACGATGGCGATAGCGGGGGCCTGGGCCGTCGCAAGCTCGCCTTGGAACCACAACGCCGGCGGAAGGTCCGTCAATGTGGCGAGAGAAGTCGGGAAATTCCGGTCATTCCATGCGATCACGTGAATTGCTGCGCGCTCGGCGCGCGTGCGTGCGGCTCGAGCCTGGCCGAGCAGCGACACGGCTTGTTCGACAAGCCCGGGGTCGTTCTTGAGCCGTTCAGTGAGATTGACCCTGGAAAGATCTTCGAGAAGTGAAAGCGCGACGGCGTGATCGAGCGTCATGCACTGCGTCCTCCCGGCAGACAGGCCGAAGGCCGTGCACCCAACCCGATGTCGCGAATTATAGGCAGTGCATCCTCGATTGGCAACGCCACTAGCGAGAATCCGTGGACACTTGTGACGTCGCGTTCCGGATCCGCTGCAAAAAGTCCTTATTTTCCGTGGTACATGGCTTGCTCTACTACTCTAGCCCTCGATCGGTAATCTACTTGCACGCTGCGAGAGCGAGTGACTATAGTGAGGCCACCTCCAATGCGCACTGCGGCTGTTCCGCTGGTCCTCTTGCTTCTTACACTCGTGAGTGTTCCGCTTCAGGCGGACGCGCGCGCAGATGCGAAGAAGCAGGTCGAGTTCGGAATCGCGGTTGCGCAACGTGGGCTCTGGCGCGAAGCGATCTACCGCTGGGAACGCGCGGCGCAGATCGATCCGACGTATGCGCCCGCTCACAACAACCTGGCTATAGCGTATGAACACGAAGGCGATCTCGCGAAGGCGCGGGCGGCGTATGAACGGGCGCTCGAGCTCGAGCCCGGCAACGCCCTGATCAAGCAGAACTACGAGCTGTTCAGAGAAATCAATGATCGCACGACCGGTAAGAACACTCAGTAGTCTCGTTGCAGTTCTGCTGGCAACGGCCTGCACGAACTCCTTCGAGATTCCGATCGAAACGCCCATCCGGGCAAAGCTGGACGTGGCGGCCTTTCAGCGCGTGCTCGTTGCCGGGTTCATCGCTGGCGGCACCGAGGACGTCGACGGAAATCTTGAAACCACGCGCTTGCTGCGCAGTCAGTTGCGTACGAAGTCTCAGCTCCGCGTGATCGATTCGGACGTTCTCCCGCTCGTCGACGTCGCCTCGGAGGGGCGCGATTCCGGCGGCGCGCCGACGACACCACCACCGATCAAGGAAGAGAAGGATCTCGAAGCGTACGAGCACGTCTTCGCCAACGTGGAGTACTGGAAAAAGATCGGAGAAGAGTATCAGCAGCCACTGATCGTGACGGGCACCGTGATGTTCACACCGCTGCAGCGCAACAGCATCGTGCAGCGCGAGCAAGAGGTCTACGACTCGTTTGGCCGCCGCCGCGTGGTGCCGGTTCGAACCTACATGGAGCGCAAGGGATTCAGCCTCGATGGCCGTTTCATCTTTATCGATGGCCGCAGCGGCGCGACATTGCATTCGGAGAGCTTCGGCGAGCAGATTCTGTACAACGCGAACCAGACCACACCTGCTCTGTCGTCGTACTTCGAGCTGATGGATCGCCTCATCCCGACCTTCCTCAGCACGCTGAGCAGCCAGAAGATCAAAGGCACGCGCATCCTGCTGCAGTAGCCGACCGATGGTCGACGGGTCTTCCGCGGGTCTCTAAGCAAAGACCCGCCGCTACGACGACAAGGCAAACGAGGCAGGTCGAGGCGGGTCTTCAGACCCGCCTTGGTAAGTCCACCGCCGGTATCGACCGAAACTTGCCCGTTCGCGCCCAAATCTGCTAGTCTCAATAGGTTGTGCGGATGGAGGAAGTGCCCGTGTACGCGATCGTTCAAACTCGTGGCCGACAAATCAAGGTTGCTCCCGGTTCGATCATCGAGGTCGATGGGACGTTAGGCGAACCAGGCGAGACATTCACCCTCGAGCAGGTGCTGCTCGTCGAGAAGGACGCGGGCGAGATCATTGCCGGAGCGCCTTACGTGGCCGGGGCGAAAATTCACGCCGTAGTTGACGGCGAATCGCGCGGCCCGAAGATTCGCGTCTTCAAGAAGAAGCGGCGCAAAGGTTTCCGCAAGACGCGCGGGCACCGCAGCGTCTTCACGCGCGTGCGGATCACCGAGATCGTGGCGTAAGGAATCATTCCATGGCTCATAAAAAAGGTCAGGGCAGCTCTCGTAACGGTCGCGACAGCAACTCGCAGCGGCTCGGTGTGAAGCGGCACGACGGCAATCTCGTCACTGGCGGATCCATTCTCGTGCGGCAAAAGGGTCGTCGCTTCGAGCCCGGTTTGAACGTGGGGCTCGGCAAGGACCACACGCTGTATGCGAAGGTGGCGGGCAAGGTCCGCTTCGAGGATCACGGTCAGCACGGCCGCAAGATTTCGATCATCCCCGTCGAATAACCGCTCCCGGGAACGATGTTCGTCGACGAAGTCGACATCCACGTCATCGCCGGTTCCGGTGGCAACGGCTGTCTGAGTTTTCGCCGCGAAAAGTTCGTTCCGCGAGGGGGACCCGATGGTGGCGATGGGGGGGGCGGCGGATCGGTCTACGTCGCCGCCATCGCGACCAAGAACACACTCGTCGACTTCCGCTATCACCCCGACTTCAAGGCACGCCGCGGCCAGCACGGCCAGGGGTCCAATCGAACAGGACAGACCGCGTCAGATCTCGATGTGACCGTGCCCATCGGCACGCTCGTCTACGAGAAGAGCGATGGCGTCGCGCGGTTGCTCGCCGACCTGGCCGAAGAAGGACAGCGCGTGCTCGTCGCGCGCGGTGGACGAGGCGGGCGCGGAAACGCGCGATTCGTGAGCTCCACCAATCGCGCGCCCCGGCGCACCGAACCCGGAGAGCCCGGTGAGGAGAAGGTTCTTCGCCTGGAGCTCAAACTGCTCGCCGACGTCGGGCTGATCGGGTTCCCCAACGCTGGAAAGTCCACGCTCATTTCGCGCATCTCGGCCGCGCGTCCCAAAATCGCTGACTATCCGTTCACGACGCTGGCGCCAAACCTCGGGGTCGTGAGCCTGAGTGACGATCGCAGCTTCGTCGTTGCCGACGTTCCCGGATTGATAAAGGGGGCGCACGAGGGCCACGGGCTCGGCGATCGCTTCCTTCGGCACGTCGAGCGCACCAAGGTGCTCGTGCACCTGGTGGATGTCTCTGGGGCGTCGGGACGCGATCCGGTCGAGGACTTCGATACGATCCAGGAGGAGCTGCGACTGTTCGATTCGGAGTTGGCGGCAAAGCCACAAATCGTCGCCGCGAACAAGATCGACGCGCTCGACGATCCCAGCGCCCTGAAGCGTCTGACGCGGCACGTGCGCGCCCGCGGGCTCCCCCTCATTCAGATTTCCGGCGTGCGTGGCGACGGCCTGCAGGAGTTGCTGGAGGCCGCCTGGCGCGAGATTGCGGCGGCTCGCACAGTTCCCGCCGACGTCGACGAGAGGCAGGGTCCGGCGGCAGGGGAGATTGACTTGATCACCCCTTCGCGCATGCGAAGGGCCCCCTCGCGCATGCGACGGGCCCCGTCGCGCACGCGACGCGATGCATGACGACAGCAGGCACGATCGGCGTTCTCGGTGGCACCTTCGATCCGATCCACTTCGGCCACCTCGATGCGGCCGAAGCTGCCCGCATGGCGCTGCAGCTCGATCACATGCGCTTGCTGCCCTCGCACGATCCACCGCACCGCAGCACGAGCCCGATGGCCAGCGCGTTTCACCGGTTTGCGCTGGTCGCGCTCGCGATCCAGGGCCGTCCGGCGTATCGCGTCTCCGAAATGGAGCTGACGCGTTCCGGACACTCATACACAGCCGACACGCTGCGGGCGATGCATGCCGAGGGCTGGACGCCGTTGCAGATTTTCTTCATTCTCGGCGCAGATGCCTTCGCGGAAATTGCCACCTGGCGCGAGTTTCCAACCGTACTGAACGGGGCGCATTTCGTGGTGATTGCACGCCCGGGCACCAGTCTGGAGACGGCAGCCGCGCGGACGCCGGAGCTCGGTCAACGACTGCATCGCTGCGGAGAAGCGATCCCACACGATGGTCAAACTCGAATCATTCTCGTCGAAGCTCGCACGCGCGACATTTCGTCGACGATGATCCGCGCGCGGCTCAGCGCGGGTCAATCGATCGACGACCTCGTGCCTGACGCCGTCGCCAGGCACATCGTGAACCATCATCTCTATCGGGCGGTAGGCGGCTTGCATGGCAACGACTAAGGGGCGCGAGCGCCCACGCAAGACAAAAACGAGTCGTGCGGGTGACACCAGAAAGCCACGTCTCCCCAAAGACGTGGCGGCCGCAGTGATCGCGGTCTGTGACAAGAAAGCCGAAGACGTCGTCGTGCTCGATCTCCGCAAGACCGGCGGCTTCACCGACTTTTTCGTCATCTGCACCGGCGCGAATGCGCGGCAGATGACCGCCATCGCCGACTCGGTTCAGGACATGTTGCGGCAGTCGCTCGATGAGCGGCCGGCGCTTGCCGAGGGCGTGGACAAGTCGGAATGGATCCTGCTCGACTACTTCAACTTTGTCGTGCACATCTTCAGCCGCGACTGCCGCGCCTTCTACGGGCTGGAACGCCTGTGGGGCAACGCGGAGAGACACGAAATCACCGACGAGAAACGCTGATATTCGCGGTCGACGCCCTCCTGGCCGTCGTGCTCGCGCCGCGATGCGCGGCATGCGCCGCACCGCTCGCGCATCCGACACACGGCCCCGTGTGCGACGGGTGCTGGTCGAGCGTGGACCTCACGAGACCGCCGTTGTCGCCCGTGATCGGCGGTGGCGCGATCGACGATTCGAGATCGGCCGGACGCTATGAAGGTGCGCTTCGGCACATCATCCACGCCTTCAAGTACGAGGGGCGGCGAACGCTGGCCGTCAGGCTGGGCGCGAAGATGCGTGCGGCGGGCAGCGACGTGTTATCGGATGCCCACTGTGTCGTGCCGGTCCCGTTGCACCCATGGCGTCGCCTCACGCGAGGGTTCAATCAGTCAGCGGACCTGGCGGCGCAACTCGATCTGCCAATGCTGCACGCGCTCTGGCGAACACGCGTCACGGCGCCGCAGGCAGGACTCACCGCCCCAAGCCGACGTCAGAACGTCCGCGGCGCATTCGCGATGTCGCCGTTCATGTCGTCGCGAGTTCGCCGGACGATGCTGATTGGCCGGATCGTGGTGCTGGTCGACGACGTACGGACGACCGGCGCGACGCTGGACGCGTGCGCTCGCGTGTTGAAGGAAGCCGGCGTTCGAGAAGTCCGGGCGCTTACTCTCGCCCTCGCGGAATGATCTCGATCTCGAACAGCCGCGGCCACAATTTGCCGGTCACGAAGAGACGATTGCGTGCCGGGTCGTGCGCGATGCCGTTGAGCACGGCCTCCTGATCGAGCTTGTAGCCGCCGGACATCAACCCTCGCAGATCGATCCAGCGAACGACACGCCCTGTCTCCGGCGAGATCCGGGCGATTCGGTCCGTGTGCCACACGTTGGCGTAGATCTCGCCCCGGATGTATTCGAGCTCGTTGAGATCACGAACGGGCGCCTGCCCATCCATGACGGTGACGCGGCCCAGCTCACGAAACGTCTCCGGATCGAGAAATCGCAGCTGACTGGTGCCATCGCTGAGAATGAATCGCTTGCCATCGTGCGTGAGGCCCCAGCCCTCGCCCGAGTAATTGAACGTTCGACGCGGAGCCAATGTCGCCAACTCGTAGACGAAGGCAACGTTCGACTGCCAGGTCAGTTGCACGAGCTGATCGTTCCAATCCGCCAATCCCTCGGCGAAGTGCGCCTGCTCGACACGACGCTCCTGCACGACCTCGCCGGTTTCCAGCCTGACTTTCCGCAAGGTCGATCTGCCATTCAGCCCGGTGCTCTCGTAGAGGAACCCGTCCCGATAGATCAGGCCTTGTGTGTACGCGCTCGTGTCGTGCGGATAAGCTTTGACGACGCGATAGGTATCAACAGGGGGTGAGCCTTGTGCGGCGGTTTGACGACCGAAGACCAGTACGAGATAGCACAGGATGCACAACGTAGTGCCGTAGAGACTTGCTTTCACAGAGTCAGTTTAAAGCAACCGCTTTACGGCTTCGAATACGTCGGCGGCCACAGCGTCCCGATCACGGTCGGCATCCAGACGCACCCAGCCACTGGACGCGGCCTGCCGCAGGTAGCTTTCCCTCACGCGCCCCAGAAGCGCGAGGTCGCGTTCGAACTTGTCACGATCGACAGCCTTGCGCCGCGCCGAGACGTCGGGCGCAATGTCGAGGAGAAATGTCAGATCCGGTTGTGGCAGATGGCGCTGCGCATCGCGAAGCCACGACGCGTCCAGCCCCTGCGACTCGCCGTAGGCGATGCTCGACGCCATGTAGCGGTCGCACACGAGGATCGTGCCCTCAGCCAGCTCGCTCTCCATGAGTGGCCTCGCCTCGTAGCGATTTGCGATGTACAGGAGCTGCATGACGTCGGCGCCCCAATCGCAAGCGCCGGCGAGTCCCTGGCGAATCTCGACGCCAATTGGCGTCTCATACGCCGGAAACGACAGCAGCCGCACCCGACGTCCGGCCTCGATCAATCGATCGCGGAGCCACTCTGCCTGTGTCTGTTTGCCGCTTTGATCGAGGCCTTCAAATGCGATCAGCAGTCCGCGCATTACGTCTCTAACGCGAGAACATCGTCCAGCGTTTGGCGGCGGCGAATCACGTCAAATCGATCGTCATCGACGAGGACTTCGGGCGCGAGCAAGCGCCGGTTGTAGTTCGAGGCCATCACGGCGCCGTAGGCGCCCGTGTCGAGCATCGCCACCAGATCGTCGACGCGCAGCTCGGGAAGGCATCGGTCGCGTGCGAACACGTCGCTGCTCTCGCAGATCGGCCCGACGATGTCCCATGGGGTTTGGTCGCCGGGACGTGGCGACACAGGCACGATGCGATGAAACGACCCGTACAGGGCCGGGCGCATCAACTCGGTCATGCCGGCATCAAGGACGGCAAACTGGCGGCCGTCGGGAAATCGCTTCACGTCGACCACGCGCGAGACGAGCGCTCCTGCCGTGCCAACGATCGACCGGCCGGGCTCGAGGACGACCGGAATGCCCACGCGGCGCAACTCCGGCAGCACAGCTGCCGCGTACTGCGCCGGTGTCAGCAACGGGCGCCCTTCGTAGCCGATCCCGAGCCCACCACCAAGATCCACGTGTTCGAGCAGCACGCCGTCTGCGCAGAGCTCACGGGCGAGCGACACGAGCACGTTCGCCGCCCGCGCAAGCGGCCCCGCGGTCGTGATCTGAGATCCGATGTGCACGTGCACGCCAACGAACCGCAGGCTGGAAATCGCCCGGCGCGCCGCGTAGATGGCGCGTGCGTCCTCGATCGGCACGCCGAACTTGTTGGACTTCAGTCCGGTGGAAATATTCGGGTGACTGCGCGCATCGATGTCAGGATTCACGCGCAGCGCGACCCGCGCCACGCGCTGTTGTTGCCCGGCGATTGCCGCAATGCGGTCCAGCTCCCCGGCCGACTCCGCGTTGATCGTGCCGACCTCGAGCGCGATCGCCGACTCGAGCTCGTCGCGCGTCTTGCCGACGCCAGTGAAGACGATGTCTTTGGCGTCGAACCCGGCATGCCGGGCTACTTGAATCTCCCCCCAGGAATTCGCGTCGACACGGCTGCCGAGCGAGCGCAGCAATCGCAGCAGCGCAAGAGTCGAGTTGGCCTTGAGCGCGTAATGAATGGCGTGGGGGTACTCGGCAAAGGCGGTGTCGATCTCGCTGAAAGCGTTCCGAATCGCTCGCGCGCTGTACACGTACGCGGGCGTACCGACGGCCTCGACGATGGAGTGCACGCTGACGCGGTCGCAGAGGAGACCCGCAGGAGAGGGCTGGAACGGTAGGTACACGAGCCTTCGCATGTTATCATGCGCGCATTTCCTGCATTTCAGGCTCGAGCACCGTACATCGCATCAACCACGACTGCCCGTTTCGCGGTTCCTCGTTTCGCGCGCGAGTTCACGCGCGACTTCCTGCCAGTGATGTCAGCTGACGCGCCCTCACCACACGCATCTGACGAAATGATCGAACGGTGCCTGAACGGAGATCAGGCAGCGTGGGAAGCGATCGTGCGCCTCTATCGCCGCAAGGTCTTCAACGTCGCATACAAGTTCGTCGGGCGTCACGATCAGGCCGAGGATCTCACGCAGGACGTGTTCCTCAAGTTGTACAAGTCTCTCGACACGTTCGATCGTCGCGCCAACTTTCAGACATGGCTGATCAGCGTCAGCCGCAACCTGTGCATCGATCACTACCGCGCGGTGCGCAAGGAACGCGAGACCATCAACCGCGACGTCGACCCGGCCGACTACTCGCCGGCCGCGCCTGATACGCGGGCGGACACCCAGCTCGAGCAACGCGATCGCGTCAAGCTGTTGCGGCGCGCGCTGGACAAGCTCGCCCCCACGCTGCGGACCGCGGTGATGTTGAGGGACATCCAGGAACTGACCTATCAGGAAATCGCCGACCGCCTCCATTTGCCTGAGGGGACGGTCAAGTCGCGCATCAATCGCGGGCGGACTGAACTTGCCCGTCAGATCCATCGTCTGCGAGAAGAGCAGGACGCTGTGCCGAAAACCGGAGTATCAGGATGAATCTGACCACCGACCGCAGCCAGAACGTGTCCATCGTCCGCGTCAACGAAACCCGATTGATGTACCCCATCCTCTCCGAGTTCGCGAGCACGATTACGTCGCTCATCGGGAGCGGCGACAACAAGCTGCTCCTCGATCTGTCGACGGTCACCTACGTGGACAGCGCCACGATTGGGTGCCTGATGGACTTGTACCGCCAGGCGAGCGCCGCGGGCGGGGCGTTGAAGCTGTCGGGCGTGCAGAAACGCGTCGAAACCATGCTCTCGATGACGGGAGCGCAGAACTTCCTCGAAATTCATCCCGACGAGGCGTCGGCGCTCAGGAGCTTCGGGGTATGAGCACTCGAACCATCAAGACAACGACCGGGGCCGAGATCCCGCTCGACGGCGATCTCCTCGCGATCATGGAGGCCCTCTACCGCGAGGTCACTGCCCGGCGCGACCTCGAGCGATCCTTCGAGGACATGGTCAGAGAGATCAACCATCTGATCGAGCAGATGGACGACTCGGAGCGCCGCGCCTACCTCCTCGAAAGCCTCTTCCTGAACACCGTCAAGTACGAGAACGACAAGCTCGAAGCCTACATGCGGCGGATCGCCAAGTAGCGGCGGACCTTTAGCGCATTTTCCAGAGAGACGTAGAGTGGGGGCTTATTAGCCCCCGTCGAGATTCCGCGCAGGCTAGAGCCTGCGCTCTACGCAATTAATTGGCCTGGATTGGCTTTGGCGTTGTTAGAGGTACTGCCTTGGCCCCGTCGACAGCTCCCTCAACCAGCACCCACGCGTCCGACTCTTCCAGAATCCTGGCCGCGAACGCGGTGTGCAGCGCGTGGCCACCACGATGGGCCACGAGATGCCCGATCATCGGATAACCGACGAGCGCCATGTCGCCGATCACATCGAGGATCTTGTGGCGCACGAACTCATCGTCGAACCGCAATCCATTGTTCAGGACGCCGGTATCCGAGATGACTATGGCGTTTTCGAGCGAGCCGCCGAGCGCCAGCCCCTGCTGGCGGAGCATCTCGACTTCCTTGAGGAACGTGAATGTGCGCGCCGGCGCGATCTCGTCGACAAACGCATCGGACGTCAACCGGATCGTCCGCGACTGATGCCGCAGGAGCGGATGGTCGAAGGCGATGCTGTAAGTCACCTTGAAATGGTCAGACGGATAGATCGCGATGCGCTTGTCTCCGCGCGTCAGCGAAATCGGCCGAAGGATCTTCAGGTATCGACGCGGCGCGTCGAACGTCTTCACCCCCGCTTCCTGGATGAGATACACGAACGGCGCGGCGCTGCCGTCCATGATCGGAACCTCGGGGGAGTTCAACTCCACGGTCACGTTGTCAATACCCAGGCTAACCAGGGCCGCGAGCAGGTGCTCGACCGTATCCACCTGGACGGCGTCGCGCATCAGCCCGGTCGCGTAGTTGATGGCGCCAACGTGATTGACTTGCGCCGGGAGCTCGAGACCGCCGAGGTCCGAGCGCCGGAAACGAATCCCCGATCCTGCCGGAGCAGGACGGAGAGACAGGGTCACCTTGCGACCCGAATGAAGTCCAATGCCTGCGCAGGAAATGCCGCGGCGAAGCGTTCTTTGAGAGTAGAAACCTGTCACGTGTTAGAGGTCCGTCTAGCAAGCCACATACCAGCGCAGAAATTGGCTGTGAATCTGGAGCAACTGCTTGACGATCAAGATATTGCCGCTACTCAGCGTGCCGGAGGCAGTGACTCCAAACAAGTCAAATGTGGCCGTTGTGACACAAGTCTGCCCCCGGGCCCTGTGGCCCGGGGGCCACATCACGCCGAGTGGCCGTTGAGGAGTGGCGTCAGGAACTGCCCAGTAGCCGACTTCGACACGGAGGCGACCGCTTCGGGTGAGCCAGAAGCGATGACATGACCGCCCGCCGCGCCGCCCTCAGGCCCGAGATCGATCACGTGGTCGGCGCATCGGATCACGTCCAGGTTGTGCTCGATCACCACCACTGTATTGCCCTGATCGACGAGCTTGTTCAGCACATCGAGCAGTTTTCGCGTGTCCTCGAAATGCAGTCCCGTTGTGGGCTCGTCGAGAATGTAGACCGTGCGGCCAGTGCTGCGGCGCGACAACTCGCGCGCAAGCTTCACGCGTTGAGCTTCCCCGCCGCTGAGCGTCACGGCTGACTGTCCGAGCTCGATGTACCCGAGGCCGACATCCTGCAGCGTCCGCAGCTTGTTGGCGATGGGCGGGAAATTCTCGAGCAGGGGTAACGCCTGGTCCACCGTCAGGTCGAGGACCTCGGCAATCGACTTGCCGCGATACTGAATGTCGAGCGTCTCCCGATTGTAACGCCGCCCCTTGCACTGCTCGCAGGTGACGTACACGTCCGGAAGGAAGTGCATCTCGATCGCGATCACTCCATCGCCCTGACATGCCTCACATCGTCCGCCCTTGACGTTGAACGAGAAGCGCCCCGGTCTGAAGCCGCGGGCTTTGGCCTCGGGCATCATCGCGAACAACTCGCGGATGAAGGTGAACATCCCCGTGTAGGTAGCTGGATTGGATCGCGGCGTCCGTCCAATCGGCGACTGGTCGATCTCGATGACCTTGTCGATCAGCGAGATGCCGTCGATGCGATCGTGCGCCCCCGGCTCGGCGGCTGCGCGATAGATGGTCTTGGCCAGCGAGCGATACAGGATGTCGTTCACCAGCGTCGACTTGCCGGAACCGCTCACACCTGTCACCGCCGTCAAGGTGCCCAGCGGTATGGCCACGTCGATGTTCTTGAGATTATTGGCGCGCGCGCCGCGAATGACGATCTCCCCTTTCGACTTGGGACGACGGGCGGTGGGCGTCGGAATCGACCGTTCGCCGCGAAGGTACGCCCCGGTGAGCGAACCATGTCCGTTCGAGAGCAGTTGCGACGGCTCTCCCTGGAAGATCACGTGTCCGCCATGCTCGCCCGCGCCGGGGCCCAGATCCACGACGTAATCGGCGGTCCTGATCGTTTCTTCATCATGCTCCACGACGACAACGGTATTTCCCAGGTCGCGAAGGCGCGACAGTGTCGTGAGCAGCCTTCGATTGTCGCGCTGATGCAGGCCGATCGACGGCTCGTCGAGCACGTAAAGCACGCCGGTCAGGTTGGCGCCGATCTGTGTCGCCAGGCGGATGCGTTGTCCTTCGCCGCCGGACAAGGTGGCAGCGCTTCGATTGAGCGTCAGGTATCCGACGCCGACGTCATCGAGGAATCGGAGACGCTCGCGTATCTCCCGCAACACGCGCCCGGCCACGAGCGCTTCGCGTTCGCTCAACTCGAACGACTCGAACACGGCCAACGCGTCGCTGATCGGGAGATTGACGTACTCGGCGATGCCGCGACGCTTCACTTTGACTGCCAGGCTCTGTGGCTTCAGCCGCTGGCCGTGGCAGACGGGACACTCGCGCAGCGTTCGATAGGGCTCGAGATCCTCCTGAACGGCCCACGATCCCTCTTCGTACCGCCGCCTGAGATTTGGAATGACGCCCTCGAAATTGCGGCCGAATGGATCCGATTCAGCCGCCGACTTTCCCGATGAGCGCCGCCGCGGCAGCTCGAACTCGTCGTCTTCCTCGTCGTCATCCTCGGCCACCGCGCGAACCGCCTTCGCCGCTGCCTTCTCCTGTTTGGCCGCGCCCGCCGGTCCGAACAACACCAGCTCGCGATGTTTCCGGGGCAGCTTGTTGAAGGGCGCGTCGGGGTCGAGGCCGTACGTGCGCGCCAGCGTCGTAATCGCTTCTCTCACCAGCTTGCGATCGCCGCGGACCCATGGCGCGATCGCACCGCCGAGCAATGAGAGCGACTCGTCCGGCACCACCAGTCTCGCATCGAAGTCGTAGGTCGCTCCGAGACCCTGACATGCCGGGCACGCGCCGTGCGGGGAATTGAACGAGAACGCACGCGGCGTCATCTCGGGCATCGAAATGCCGCACCGCACGCACGCCAGGCGTCGCGAGAAGAGCTGGTCGCCTCCGTCAAAGGTGTTGACGACGACGATGTCATCGGCGAGCGAGAGGGCGGTCTCGAGCGATTCAGACAAGCGGCGCTCGATGCCCGACTTCACGATCAATCGATCGACGACGACTTCGATGGTGTGGTTGCGTCGGCGATCGAGTTTGAGGTCTTCGTCGAGCGATCGGAATTGACCGTCGATGCGGGCCTTGCTGTAGCCGCGCTGGCGCAACGCCTGCAGCTCCTTCTTGAACTCGCCTTTGCGGCCCCGCACGATGGGCGCCATGATGTTGATGCGCGCATCCGTGGGATACAGCATTACGAGATCGAGGATGCGCTCGAGCGACTGCGACGAGATTTCGCGCCCGCAGTTGTAGCAATGCGGCGTCCCGGTGTTGGCGAAGAGCAGGCGCAGATAGTCGTAGATTTCGGTCACCGTGCCGACAGTGGAACGAGGATTCGAGCCGGTCGTCTTCTGTTCGATTGAGATCGCCGGAGAGAGCCCGTCGATCAGATCGACGTCGGGCTTCTCCATCTGCTCGAGGAACTGCCGCGCGTAGGCCGACAGCGATTCGACGTAGCGCCGCTGGCCCTCGGCGTAAATCGTGTCAAACGCCAGCGATGACTTGCCGGACCCTGACAGGCCGGTGATAACGACCAGCCGGTCACGCGGCAGATCGACGTCGATATTCTTGAGGTTGTGGACGCGCGCCCCTCGCACCGCAATCCAGTCGTGAGCCATGGCACCCAGTAGGGAATTTCCGAAGAACTCGAAACGACCATTTTATCTGACGGCGGGTCCGAAGAACAGGACCCGCCCTACGCAGCAGAGAGTTGGAGTAGGCCGGGTCCTGCCTTTGGACCCGGCGTCACCGTAGGCCGGGTCCTGTTCGTTGGACCCGGCGCAGCTGCGAGTTCCGATAGCCGTAGAAGGCGTAGATGAGGCTTCCAATCACGAGCCAGATGCCAAAGCGCTCCCAGGCGGTTCGCGGCAGTCCGAGCATCGTGTAGAAGCAGGCAAAAGCCCCGAGCAGGCTGACGGCCCAGACCGCAGGCACGCGAAACGGGCGGGGGCGATCGGGCTCGGTGTATCTGAGCACCAGCACGCCGATGCAGACGATGGCGAAGGCGGACAGCGTCCCGATGTTTGTGAGGTCGTAGATCTCGTTCTCGTCGGCCACGAGTGCGCCGAGTGCCACAACGATCCCTGTTGCCCATGTGGTGATGTGCGGCACGCGCCGTTTCTCGCTGAGCTTCGCCGCCCACGCGGGAAGCAGGCCGTCGCGCGCCATCGCGAAAAAGATGCGCGGCTGGCCGTACTGGAACACCAGCAGCACCGCCGAAATCGAAATCACGGCGCCAAAGGACACGATCCATCCCGCCGTCTTCAGCCCCGCGACGTCGAGCGCCTTGGCCAGCGGGTCAGCAGCTCTGAGCTCCATGTACGGCACGAGCCCGGTGGCCACGATGCCAACAATCACGTAGATCAGCGTGCACACGGCCAGCCCGCCGAGGATCCCGATCGGCAGATTTCTCTGCGGATTGCGCGTCTCTTCCGCCGCGGTCGAGATCGCGTCGAATCCGATGTACGCGAAGAAGACGATGGCGGCGCCTTGGTGAATGCCGGCCCAGCCGTTCGGCGCGAACGGGACGTAGTTGGCCGTATCGATGTGCAGGGCGCCGACGACGACGAATAGCGTCAGCACCAGCAGCTTGATGACGACCATGATGTTGTTCGCGCGCGCGCTCTCGCTGACGCCGAGCAGCAGGACCCAGGTCACCAGCATCACGATCGCGAACGCCGGAAGGTTGAGCAGGATCGGAATCCCACCGAGTCGAGGGGCCGTGTCGAGCAGCGCCCGCACCGCCGGATCGGCACTCACGCTGACTGCCCGGTATCCGTGTGTGAGCCATTCGGGGAACGTGATACCGAAGCCGCTCATGAACGACGTGAAGTAGCCACCCCAGGCGACAGCGACCGCGATATTTCCAACCGCGTACTCGAGGATCAGATCCCAGCCGATCACCCAGGCGACGAGCTCACCGAGCGTGGCGTAGGAGTAGGCATAGGCGCTGCCGGCCTGCGGAATCATCGCGGCCAACTCGGCGTAACACAACGCGGCCAACCCGCACACGATGCCAAGCAACAGGAACGACAGGATCAGCGCGGGACCCGCGGCGGCGCGGACGATCGTTCCGTCGGGACGGATCTCGCCGGCGGCGGCCGTGCCGATCGACGAGAAGATGCCGGCGCCGATCACGGCGCCGATCGCGAGCATGATCAGATCGCCGGCGCCGAGGGCGCGCTTGAGGGAATGCGCGCCTTCGACAGGCTGTAGATCGGAAATGGGTTTACGAGCGAATACGCCAGAACTCGCTTGTGTTCCCATTCCTATTCAGGTGACAACGACCCTACGTACGCGGAGATGTTCAGGATGTCCTCGTCGGTGAGTCGAGCCATCGGTTTCTTCATGAGCGCCGAATCAGCGCCGTTTCGATCGCCGTCCTTGAACAAGTGCATCTGGCGCGCGATGTAGATCGGATGCATACCCGCGATGCGAGGAACGTTGGCGAGTCCCTTCAAGCCGTCGCCGTGGCAGATGTTGCAGGCGATCGTCTTGCCACCGGAGCCGGTCTCGACGAGCGCCTTGCCCTTGTTCAGGCTGCCAGGTGGCACATAGGAGACAAAACCCGACCGCGGATCGCGCATCCGCGCTTTGTCCTGATCCTCGGGGACCGTGATGATCCGGCTGCCGATCGGCTCCATGCCTTTGTCTTTCGGATCGAGGAAACGCATGCGTCCCTGGCCTACGAACGTCTTCGGGACCATTGCTGCTTCGACAACTCTCGACCACTTCTTGCGCGGCAAGGAGGCAAACCACTCTCCCGCCTGGCGCGCTTCCTCGTCTGACACTTCCTTCGAGATGCCATTCATCCGTGCGTAGTCCTTCCGCGTGCCGGCCTTGAAGTCGAGCATCTGCTGAACGATGTAGTCGGCGGTGAACCCGGTGAGATCGGCGGACTCGGGATGGCCGAGACCTGACATCAGGTGACAGGAACCGCAGGCAAGCGCGGCTCCGTGACCCTTCTGGACGATCGACGGCGCGGGCTTATGCGCTTCGGGAAACCAATCCGGTGGATTGAGAAGATCGTCGATTTCCTTCGACGTGTACTTCTTGCTGCTGCCCTCGACGGACCTCGGCTCCGGAGATTCAGGCGGGAGCGCCCCGGCCTGCACTGGAAACGCCCACGCCGGCTCGCGCGGGGGCGGCGACGGAAGCGCGCTGGCCGGAGCCGTCGGCTGTTGTTGCGAGTGAAGACCTGCCGAAGCCGCCGCCACGACCGCAGTCACAACGATCCAAAGACGTGTCTTCATCGCGTGTCCCTCCGCGCGAGTCTTCTGTTTTTTGATTGGTCTGCTTCTGTGGGGAGGCGCAGAAGAGGGAGCGTGATCTCCCTCCTCTCGTGTTGCGTCTCCCGGTCTAGTGTCGAATCTGGGAGGTAATATCCTCCAGTTCGTAAACTTCGCAGTTGCCGCGCTCTGGCAGAAGTCCCGCGTCCGCATTCGAGTTGAGCCGCAGAATCTTCGGCGACATCACCCACGGCTCTACGAGCACCTCGGGATCCTCGACCGTGACTTCGTACTTGATCTGACTCCCCTGTCGCGTGAGCTTCTCCACCACCCGCATCTGATCGGAGTGGAAGAAGCCGCCGCGCGCCAGCCAGGTCGAATCGACGAAGCCGATAGAGTCGAGCACCAGCGTGTCACCCTCCCAGCGGCCCACGGTATATCCCATATACGTGGTCTCCAACCTGCTCGGGTTGTGCTTGCGGCCGTCGGTCGGGATGATGCGATATTCCCCTTGTCCGCCACCGCCATCGGCGTACTGCGTGTAGAAGAAGATGACGTCGTTCGCCGTCTGGACGATACGCCGGGGCGGGCCGTGGCGCGGAATCCCCAGTGGCTGACAGGTCATCACCGGATCTTCCTTGTTAGTCCACATATCGAGCTGCTGAACCTTGTCCCAGAACTCAGGCTTGTAGAGCGGACGGCTCGGCCCGAAGCGGGAAGGCGCTTCGAATTCGAAGTCCATTGTCTGATTGATCTGGCGTGTGCACTCGACCTGAGTCGGGGCACAGCGGCGATTTCCATAGCGCCAGTTCATGCCGTTGGAATTCCAGTTTCCGGTCAAGTCAGGTTTTCCGTTGGCCGCACGCGGCGTTGCTTCCTGCCCTGCGGCAGCCGCTGCCGGCGCCAGCGCTGCCGGCTGCGGCACCGCCTTCATGGCCTTCTTCACGCTCGCCGGGATAGGCATCACGACGTACACGCTGCCTGTCTCCGTCTCGGTTGTCGTCAGTTCGCGGACGACGGTGCCATTCTTGCGCTCCACGGTCTTGCCGGCATACCACACTTCGACCTTGTTCAGCGGGTTGTTCCAGTCGGCGTAGTCGCTGTAGGCGAACTCCGTAATCGTCGCGCCCTGTTTGACCACGACGCGTTCGGCCATGTACTTCGCATCGAGCGTGGCGGTGGCGGTCGCGTCAGGAATGCCGGGGATGGGGAACGTCACGACGGGCTTGCTTCCCTCCCACGTCAGCGACGTCTTGCCTGCCGTGTTCGTGCCGTCAGTGAGAAGAGTGCCGGGGTTGGGACCGAGCTCCTTCATTTCCGCCGCGGCGAGAAGCGCCGCCTTCGGCGCGCCTTGCGGGCTGGCCCAGAAGCGGATGATCCGCTCCTGTACCGCGGCGGGCATGGGCGTAGCCTTTCCCTTCCCGGCAACGATCTCAGCTCCGGGAATGTCCTCGTTCCAGGCGTAACCCTCGCTGAGCACCTCGATGGCCGAATACGCCTGTCCATTGGCCCGGGTGCAGGTGTACTGAATTCGCTGGCCAGGCAGCTGGTAGTTGGCGCTCACACGATACTTCGTAGCCGTGCAGGGCTGTCCGTCGACCTGGATGGTGCCCTTCCCTTGATACTCGAGCGACACGATCAGTTCGTGCTCGTCGACGCCGCGCAGCATGCCCAGGTACCAAGTCCAGTTGAACAGCACCGACCGCAGATCCTTGGCATCCTTCGCCGGTCGGTAAGGCGGCGGTGGCTCGCGGACGCCACCACGCCCCTGCCCACCTGCCGGGGCCTGCGCGCCGGCCGGCGCCTGCGCACCCGCTGGCGCCTGGGCGCTGGCCGTCACGAGCGCGCCGATGGTGACAATCGCGCCAATCGCGACCCCCGTCCAGATGTGCCTTCGTCGAAAGGCCGTGATGGCCCCTCGCTCATGCCTAATCATTGGCATTGCCAGCGGAGATCTGAATCACGCGCCCGTCGGGCATGGTCACAGACTTGAGGAATCCGAGCGGACTGCCGTTCCTCGCCGGGATGAACTTCACGCTGATTTCGTCGCCGGCGTGAAGGGCGTTCTCTCCGGTCTTCCCGATGCCCCGCTGCGCGAGCGCGGTTGCGGAGCCGAGCGTAAATACCCACTCGGTCTTCGTACCATCCGGGTTCTTGACCGCAAGCGTTAACGACCCGTGGGGGTTCACGAACTGGATCTTCTCGACCGAACCCGAGACCTCCGCTTCCTTGTGCATGTCGTACACGCCGGCAAGAGAGTGATGAGCCTGCAATGAGACACCGGCCATCAGCCACCCGAACATGACGACGCATCCGAGAATTCGCCTTACCATTGCTGCGCCTCCGTGAACTTGTGAACGGCACCCGGTGCCATCACGTCGCCCCGAAAAAGAATACGAACGCCGGCCAGAGCGTACCACTGCGCGCGTCCAGGCTCAAATCTGGACTGAATCTCACTTTAGGCGAGAGCCGGGAGTGACGAATCCCGGATCTGGCAGGCAATATCCTATGATCGACGACCTGCTGCCGCTATGGGGGAACCACCGGAACAAAATTCACACAACGAGCCGCACGGCGGTCCGGTTGAGAAGCCACCTCGAGGACGACTGAGTGCCTTCTTCCAGTGGCTGACGGGAGCGTCTTCGCCGCCCGACGTTTCGCCCAGCGCCGCCGCGCCACGCGACCCGTCGCATCCCGATCGCATCGGACACTATGCAATCGCGCACAAGCTGGGAGCCGGCGCGATGGGCGTCGTCTACGCAGCGCGCGACGAACGGCTCGAGCGCACGGTGGCCTTGAAGACGATGTCGTCGTTGGCCGATGACGAGACCGCACGCAAACGGTTCTGGCGCGAAGCCCGAGCGGCGGCGAGCGTCAATCATCCCAACGTCTGCCAGATTTACGAGATCGGCGAGGATCGTGGTGAGCTGTTCATCGCGATGGAGCTGCTCGAGGGCGAGCCGCTCGCCGAGCGATTGCGACAGGGCCCGATGAGCGTGTCTCACGCAGTCCCGATCGGCCTCGAGATGCTGGCCGCGTTGTCGGCATTGCACAGCCGCGGCATCGTCCATCGCGACCTCAAGCCGTCCAACGTGTTTCTCACGCCACACGGCGTGAAGCTCCTCGACTTCGGCCTCGCCCGCCCGGAGCCGACCGAGACGATGAGCCCGGAGATCGAACTCACCCGCACCGGATTCGTGATGGGCACGCCGCGGTACATGGCGCCTGAGCAGGTCATGGGCGATCCCGTCGACGGACGCGGTGACCTCTTCGCGGCGGGCGCGATCCTGTTCGAGATGCTCGCCGGCCGGCCGGCGTTCACGGGCCGCACGGTTGGCGAGGTGCTGCACGCCACGATGTCCGAGCAGCCGCCGGCGCTCACGGGCTCTCCCGCCATCGCTGCCGTGGACCGCGTGATCCGTCGCGCCCTGGCGAAACGCCCGGCGGATCGACCGCCGACAGCCGACACGATGGCCGAGGAACTGCGCGGCGTGCGTGGGACGGACGGCGATGGCACGCGAGCGCTGGCCCAGGCGCTCACTCGCATCGTCGTGTTGCCGTTCCGTGTCCTGCGACCGGATCCCGAGACCGACTTCCTCGCGTTCAGTCTGCCGGACGCGATTGCCACGTCGCTATCGGGAGCAGGGTCGTTGATCGTCCGCTCGAGCGCGACAGCCGCGCGCTTTCCCGGCGATGCGCCCGACCTCAAGGCGCTCGCGGCGGAAGCGGACGTCGACCGCGTCGTCATGGGCACGCTCGTGAGATCCGGCGATCAGCTGCGTGCGACGGCGCAACTGGTCGAAGCGCCAAGCGGCACCTTGATCACGTCGCAGACCGTGCAAGCCTCTCTGGGTGATCTGTTTCGACTGCAGGATGACATTGCGCAGCGCGTTGTCGAAGCATTGTCACTTCCGTTGACGGGAGCACCCGCACCCGCTGCCGACGCGCCTGGCAATGCCCGCGCGTATGAGCTCTACCTCCGCGGAAACGAGATGGCTCGCACGTACGACGGGATGGCACGCGCGCGCGACCTGTACCGGGAGTCGTTGGATCTGGACTCGGACTTTGCCCCGGCCTGGGCGCACCTCGGGCGTTGTCACCGTGTGATCGGCAAGTACGTCAGCGGCTCCTCAGACAGTGAAGTCCGTGCCGAAGAGGCTCTTCGCCGCGCGCTCGAACTCAACCCGCATCTGTCCGTGGCCCACAAGTTCTACGCGAACCTCGAAGCGGACATCGGTCTGGCGCAGCGCGCACTCGTGCGTCTGTTGAGCGAAGCGAAGCGTCATGGCAACGATCCCGAGCTTTACGCGGGCCTGGTTCACGCCTGCCGGTACTGCGGTCTCTTCGATGAATCGATCGCGGCGCATGCCGAGGCGCGCCGACTCGACCCGAACGTGCCCACCAGCATCGAGCAGACGTGGCTCATGGACGGCAATCTCGATCAGTTGCTCGCGTTCGAGCCCCCTTCACTTGTCGCAGGCGCCGATGAAGGCATCAGGGTCATTGGCCTTGGCCTCGCGGACCGCCGCGACGAAGCCCGCCGCGCGCTGCTGCGCATGCGACGGGCACACATTCCGGCGTTCCAGTCGTGGACCGAGTACCTGATGGCGTGGCTCGAGCGCCGCACGGAGGACATGCGTGCCAGGATGTCGGTGTTCGATGGACTGAAAATTCGTGACGATCCTGAAGCGATCTTCCAGGAAGGACGGTTCTTCTGTGACGTTGGCGAGTATCGACTCGGACTCGACTACCTCGGTCGTGCCATTTCGAAAGGGTACTGGCCACTCGCCACGCTTCAACACGCTCGCGAGTTCAACGGAGTGCGCGGGGACGCGGCGTTCCAGGCGCTGGTGGCGGATGCAGCTGCAGGTCGCGATGGTGCACTGACGGCTTTCCGCGAGGCCGGCGGCGAACGTCTGCTCGGCTCGCCGTCATGAAAACAATGGCGCGTCCGCGCGACAAGGCCGAGATCGTCCGGCGCTTGAAGATGGTGCGCCCGGACTGCAGGCGCAAATGGGGACGGATGTCAGCTCACCAGATGGTCTGCCATCTGAGTGATTCGTTCCGGATGGTCACGCGTCAGAAGGCAACCAGTCCAGCGACGGGCGTCCTGCAGTCGACATTGATCAAATGGATTGCGCTGTACGCTCCGCTCCCCTGGCCTGCCGGCGTTCCTACACGGCCGGAAGTGGATCAGGAAGTCGGCGGCACCTCACCGGGCGACTTTGCCGCCGATCTGGCAGAGCTCGAACAGCTGCTGGAGACTGTCACGACGCCGGTCAGCGATTTTCGCTGGCCGGCGCATCCGATCTTCGGACCGATGTCCGAAGCCGCGTGGCTACGGTGGGCTTATCTGCACACAGACCATCACCTTCGCCAGTTTGGGCTGTGAGCGCTACCTGCCCTCGATGATGAATTCCGCGCGACGATTGAGCGCGCGCGTCTCTTCCTTCGAGTTGTCGTACTTGGGGCTCTCCTCGCCCTTACTGAGCGTATCGAGACTCGACGCCGGGATGCCGCGGCTCACGAGGTACTCACGAACTCTCGCCGCTCGCCGTTCACCAAGAACCAGGTTGTACTCGGCCGTCCCCTCGAAACTCGCGTGCCCCTCGATGCGCAGCCGCGTTCCCGGGTTCTGCTTGAGTCCATCCACGAGACGATCGAGTACCGCGATGGCGTCCGGGCGCAATTGATCCATGTCGTAATCAAAGCGCACTTCGTCCAAGGCGAGCGCCTTTGCCGCGGCAGGCTCGGCGCCCCTTGCCGGAGCCGCTGCGGCCGCAGCCGGAGGAGGTGGTGGTGGTGTGGGTTTCGCCGTCGTCCCCGGCGCCGCCGGTGCCGCTGGTGCCGCGTCAGCAACACGCGGTTGAGCAGGCGGCACATACATCCTGACCCCGTTGTGGAAGCCAAGCCGGAACTGCATGCCCACGGCGTGGCCGGCGCCTGAACTCTGACCACTGAGGGCCTCGACCGTACTCTCATCCTCCAATCCAAACTGGTATGTCACCCCCGCTCCGAGTGACAGGCCGTTGGAGTGCTGCCACGTCAGCCCTAATGCGGTGGTGACACCTCTCTTGATCTGAGAAAAAACCGGAGCGAGCGATCCGTCAGTCCCGGTCACGGCTCCGGGCACCGTGATCACGCTGTCGTCGTTCAGATGCTCGCCAAACATTTCGGCGGTGACGCGCAGATTCGAGCGGGCACCGAATGCGGCACCGAGCCCCCAGCGAACGCCATCCGAGATGCTCACATCGTCAGGGTCGCCCCTGAAGGCGTAACCGGTGTAGCCGCTGATTTCGACACGCTGACTGATCTCTCTGCTGATCACGGCGTCGGCGAAGTAGTCGAATTGCCCCGTGCTCGCACCGCCGTCCTGGTCGCCAGTCGGCAACTTGACCGTACCTCGAAAGGCCAGCGCGAACGGCTGCTGGCGATGCTCGGTGAGGAGGTTGAATTTGCCGCCGAGAAGCAGATCGCCGAACTTGTTGCCGGTCCACGTATCGCGCACGAATGGGTTGTCGTTGTTAACTCCCCCATCCTCCTGGTTGCCAGGTTCAAACAGCGGACGGAGATCGCGGTCTATGCGGGTCACGACGCGTAACGCGCCGAAGATTTCAGTTCGCGGGCCGGCGCCAACCGCGGCGGTGATCGGCCAATCCGACAGATCGGTCACCCCTTGTCTGAAGTCGAACTCAGTGCGATACACGCTAAACGAAAAGCCACCTGGCTTTACGGTCTCGGCGGTGGGCACGAACCACAAGCCGGTGTCGCCCCAGTACGTGGCGGTCGCCGGGCGCTCCGTTCGAGCCGCTGCGGAGTCTTGCGCCGAGGCGGGCACAGCCGTCAAGGCTCCGGACAGCGTCAGCATCAGTATCAGGTGTTTCATGTAAATCCCCCTGCGAGCAACTCGTGACAACGGATCAGGCAAATACAGCGAGAGACTGCAAAGGTTGGTGAGCCTGTCAGGCGCTTACGGCCTCGGCCATTACAGGGATGCCGACAAGCGTCGACAACTGCGCGGCAAGGATGGCCGCCGCGGCGCGCACACATTCAAGCCGTTCTCCCCCATGGCATAGTTCGAGTGCCAGCACTCCGGCACATCCGGTCGGCGTGAGCAAGGGAACGACGACCGCCCCCGTTGCCATCTCTCCGCGATCAACGACCCGGGCCTCTGCGTTTCTGAACGCCGACCCGATGGCGTTATCGGAATCGCGCGAGACCGACCCGAGTTGGGACATTGTTTCGTTCGAATATCCATGGGCGTATACCGGGGTCAGTTCACGACCCCGTTGGTCACGCACCCATAGGATCAGCCCCACGGCGCGCAACACCGCGACGGCTTCTTCCAGTACCGGGGTCACTTCGTAGACCTCGAGCGCGCGGCCGAGCCTGGTGCAGAGTTGCGCCACCGCGGCGAAGTTCACGCCGCTCGATTCTTCCGCTAACGCGGCCGCGAAGAGAGGCGCTGGCTGGAGTTCTGGCTCGAGTTCGGGCTCGAGCGCTGGCGCAAGCTCAGGCACGGGCGAAGGATCGGTGATCACCCGTGTTTCCGAAAACTCCGGCTGTGGACGACGCTCCGGCTTGACGCCCGATGGCGGACTCTTGAAACTCTGCTGCATGTGAAACGCCGGCAAAGCGCTGACCGCTGAATCAATCAGACATCGAAGCCTGGTCGGCGGGCGCCGATGGCCGTTCAGCTGGCGTGCCTGCGTCAGTACCTCGGTGATGTCCTCGGTCGCTTCCGGATCAGGGTAGAGGGCCTGGAACTCGCGCAGCATGCGGTCACCTTCAAGGCCAATCGCCTTGGCGTACGCACGGAAATACGAACGGCGGAAAATTCCCGTAGGCCATCGCGACACATCGTCGCGCTCCAATCCCTCGAGAAGTGACAGCTTGATCTTGGTCTGCTCCGCAATCGTCGCGAGTGGAATCTGCTGTTCCTCGCGCTGCAACCGGAGCTTGGTACCAAAGGTTGAATCCATTGCACACCCCGCCGGACAGAGACACGGCCGGCATCAATCATTGTGTTTGGGGGAGAACTGATCCGCCTCCGCCACAGGCTTCGGCGAGACTCGCCGGAGCGCGCGTTGCGCGCCTTGCACGCGAAGACGGAATTCGCGGGTTCGTGGCCTATGGGAGATGGGTGCCGCACGACCTCGAGCGGGACGAGGCGCCCCCGTGCGGTTGGGCCACGAAGTTTCGTCAGAGTAACAAGAGCGACACGCAGTCGCAAGCGTTTATCGCATGAAATCCCGGCGCATCTCATCTTTTACCGTTCGCTGTGCCCCATTCGCGATTCGAAGATCGGTCTTCGAAGCAGTTGGGAGTTGGAAGTTTGAGATCGAAAGAAGAATGTTGTGCACATGGTGTTCCGACGATAGGTACCTGGCGTTACTAGCTGGTGCGACGGTTCCGAGCGACGAGCGCTCTCTGATCTCCGTTGCCGAGGAGCGACGCCATGGCAGTGCGGTTTGACGGTCAGGTTTTCACGTTCAGCCAACCCGACGGCACCCCTATTCAGGTACGTGGTTGGGGAGACCAGTACTACGCAGTCTTCGAGACTCTCGACGGATACACCGTTGCCAAGAATCCCGCTACTGGCTACTGGGAAGTGGCACGCTTGTCGCCGGATGGCGACGCGCTGGAACCCGCAGCCGGTACATGGCCCCGCCTCGATGGCGCGCGCGCTGGCGTCCCGAAGGGTTTGCGCGTCCGTCGAGAGAGCGCCATGGCGGCGGCTCGGGAGTCGGCCCTTCGCGCCTCGGGCCGGCGCTGCGAGCAGCGTCGACGGGAGCGGCGAGAGCAACAACGTGCCATACGAGCCGTGGCGGCGGCAGGCGGCCCTATGCTCGCACCGCCTCAGCGACAGACGGTCGGGACCTTCGTCGGTCTGTGTATGCTGATCGACTTCAGCGACTCCCCGGCGGCGATCCCGCGCGAAGAGGTCGAGCATTTCTGCAATCAACCCGGGTACAGCGGGTTTGGCAATCACGGCTCGGTGTCGGACTTCTTCCTGGAGAATTCCATCGGCCGCTGCAACTACACCAACATCGTCCTTCCCTATTACCGCGCGCAGCATCCGAAGACGTATTACACGGACCGCACGATCCCGCAGCCGCGGCGTGCCTACGAGCTGATGAACGAGGCGCTCGCTTATCACAAGGCGCAGGGATTCGACTTCTCACCGCTCACCGCCGACAACCAGGGGTTCGTGTACGCGATGAACGTCTACTATGCCGGACCGGTGACCAATAATTGGGCCGAGGGACTCTGGCCCCACTCCCATCATCTGGCAACGGCCGTGCAGCTCCGGCCAGGCATGAAAGCGTTCGACTATCAGTTCACGGCGATCGGTGCCCAGTTGGATTTGGGGACGTTCTGCCACGAAAACGGTCACATGTTGTGCGACTACCCCGACTTGTACGACTACGGCTACGAGTCGAGCGGTGTCGGCGGCTACTGCCTGATGTGCGCGGGAAACAACGTCAGCGAGAAGAACCCGATCCCGATCAGCGCCTATCTCAAACGCCTGTCCGGCTGGGCGCGCAACGTCACCACGATCACGCACGGCGCGACGATAACGCTGGACGCGGGCACCAACGACTTCGCGATCTACTCCCGCGGAGGACGCGAGTACTTCCTGATTGAAAACCGTCGCCGGACCGGCCGCGACGGCTCGCTCCCCGATGAAGGGCTGGCGATCTGGCACGTCGACGAGGACGGCGATAACAGTCACGAGCAGATGACCAGCGGCAGTCACTACGAACTGTCGCTCGAGCAGGCAGACGGCCTTTTTCAGCTGGAGCGCCAACGCAATCAGATCGGCGATGCCGGCGACCTGTTTGCCGGCCCGCTGGCAGGCTTCGGGGACGGTACCCTGCCGGACAGCAAGTGGTGGAATGGCACCTCGTCGAACCTGAGGATCGAACAGATCTCTGCCGCCGGTCAGTCGATCACGTTCCAATGCTTTCTCGCTGATGTGACTGCGCCGCCGGCGACGACGCTCACGCGAGCATCGACGCCGAATCGCGCCATTCCTGAAAACGATCAGGCCGGCATCACCGACACGATCGAGATCTCCGAGGCCCTGCCTATCTCCAGCTTGAAAGTGGGCGTGGACATCACGCATACCTATCGCGGCGATCTCAACGCGACACTGACCACGCCGTGGGGAACGGTCATCGAGCTTCATCCCAAAGGACGCGGCGGCAACGCGCATGACTTGAAGGTGACCTACGACGCCGCGACGCTGCCGGCGCTGGCGACGCTGCGCGGGCGCGACGCCCAGGGCACGTGGCGGTTAATGGTGCGCGATCTCGCACCCGGTGATACCGGCCAACTGAATCAGTGGTCGCTCGAGTTCTCGGCGGCTGCCGTCCCGGCAGATGCTGCTATCGAGCTGAAGGAGTCACCTGGATTGAAGATTCCGGACGCCCCGAACGGGGGCATCGTGCGTTCCCTCGCCGCGACGAGCGCCGCGACGATCGGCAGCGTCGAGGTGTCCATCGATATCACGCACACCTGGATCGGGGATCTTCGCGTCAGCGTGCGCGCGCCCTCGGGCACCGAGGCGGTCCTCCACGACGGCACGGGTGGATCCGCGGACAATATCGTCAAGACGTTTACCGCCGCCAACACTCCACCGTTGGCGGCATTGACAGGGCAGCCGGCAGGCGGCACGTGGCAGCTGAACGTCGTGGACCTCTCCGCTCAGGATGAGGGCAAACTCAACGAGTGGAAGGTATCAATCAAGCCGTCCTTAGTCCCTGGGCCTTAATCTGCACGGCTTATTTCGTAGTCCTGACCAGGGGCGGTTCGTTCTTGACGACGAAGCCGCCCTTCATCACGAAGCGGACTCGCTGCATCTCGCTGATGTCGGTCAGCGGGTCTCCCGAGACCGCGATCAAGTCGGCGTACTTGCCCTTCTCCACGCTGCCGATGTGATTGACCCAGTCGTAGTTCAACATCCGTGCTGTAGGCAGGAACGGCATCGACAACGCCTCACGCGTCGTCATCCCCCACTTCATGAAATAGGCAAATTGATCGGCCTGCTTGCCGTGCGGAACGTCAGCCGATGTGGCGCCGCTGCCGAACACGAACGGCACACCGGCTGCCTTCGCCTTCTTGAACGCCTGTTCCGCCATCTTAAGGCGGCTGTTCTTGCCGCCGGTTCGTTTGAGATCCGCGGCCTCGAGCCCGACAAGGTCGTCGACCGTCAGCTCGAACGGCAGTTTCTTGTCGATCAGCAGCTTGAGTGAGGCGTCGTCGAGATCGGTCAGGTGATTGGGAGCATCAACGCCGGCCTTGAGGCAACTGAGCTGTCCTTCACCACCGTAGGTGTGACACGCCACTTTGAGACCGAGCCGATGCGCCTCGTCGACGACCGCCATCACTTCTTCTTCGGTCAGGGATGGACTGTTCACCAGCGTGCCATCCGGCTTGAACACGCTGTACTCGTCGCCCACAAAGTCCTGGGTTGTGTAGATCTTCACCCAGTCCACGCCGTGCAACTTGGCCTCACGCACAGCCGCGCGCGCGAGCCAGGGAGAATTGGGGTTCTTGCTTTCCGTGAAGCGATCCTGGAACCGCTCGAAAAAGGACGGATACGACGTGGTCGCGCGCTGGTTGAGCGACTGACCAACGACCTGCATGCGCGGTCCAAGCAGCACGCCACGATTGATCGCGTTGCGCAGGTCGACGGTTCCGTACCCGCCGCGCGAATCCATGTCGAGAACGGTCGTAAAACCGGCCTCGAGATCGGCTTGTGCATTCGCCACCGCGACGATCGTGCGCGTGGATTGCGACAACTCGTCGGGCGGATAGACGTGGACGTGCGCGTCGATCATCCCGGGTAGAACGGTCGCGGCGCTCAGGTCGATGACCCGCGCGTCCGGCGGAATCGGGATCGACGGGCCAACGTCCGCGATGCGATCGCCGCGGATCAGCACGATCTGAGTGGCAGCCATCATCCCGGACCGGCTGTCGAAGAGACGGCCCGCGCGAATCGCGATGACTTGCCCCGCCGGTACGAGGAACTTGGCGGGTGCGCTCGCAATGCCACCCTGCCCCCGCAGTACCGCCGAACCGACGAGGACAAGCGCGATCGCAGCGATGACGCGCGTTAGGAGTCGCATGATCCCTCCAGGCTTCTGCCTCTCAACGGGTCTCGCCCCGGCTTCCCCAGCTCCAATGATCCGCTCGCCGCTCGATTCGCTTCAGACGGACGCGATTGTCATTCGGGTTCCGGTTGGGCGACGCCCAGATGCGTACCCAATCGCCCTCGCGGAGAGTACGTTTGCTGACGCCATCACGCTCGAGCCTCGACACGCTGGCCCACTCAGCAGAATAGACCTTCGACCTGCGAAAGGAATCTTCTCCCTGGACGTGGATCCACGAGTGCGGATTCTTGTATTGCACCTCGAGGATCTCACCCTCGATCTCGATGGTGTCATCCTCGATGTAGTACTCCGCGAACGAATGATGCCCCACGAGCGGAGTCGACAGGCTCACGATTCCGGCGACCACCAGCGTCCACAACTGCCGTGCCACCTTATTGTCCTCCCTTAGCGAGTGCCAACAGGTCTGCTTTCGTCATCCTCCGATCCGGGTTGGGCGCGTGCACCAGCACGTGGGTATCGAAATCCAGCTGCAACCGTTCGATATTTTCGATCAGCGTCGCAATCGATGGACTCACCGGCTGTCCCGGCGCCGGCACATTGAAGTCGGCGCTGAACAGGATGCGCTCCTTGGGCAGATAGGCAATCAACATCCCGTCGCTGTGCTCGAGATCATCGACGTGGTGCAGCTCGATGCTTCGAGTGTCATCCTTGATCACCATCTTCTCGATGACGCCCTCGACCTTCGGCTTCTTTCCCGACTTCGCGAGCGAATCTCCGACAAGCGTGCGAGGAGAGCTCAGCGCCTGCGTGAGGAAGTACTTGTTGTTGTCGTCGGTGAGGATGGTGATCCCTTCGGCCGCGAACGGGCCAAGCCCGCTCGCATGATCGAAATGCGGATGCGTGTTGACGACGTATCTGATTCGCTTGGTGGGAATCAGGCGCTTGGTTTCAGCGAGAATCGCCAGGCCGCGTGCCTCGCTCTGCCCACCCTCGAGGACGACGACGAAGTCCTTGAATTCGACGGCGAGCGCCACGTACCCGCCAGTGATTCGGTATACGCCTTCAGCGAGTTTCTCGGAAGCCACGACAGCCGGCGGCTGCGGTGCCCCGCCCCGACCTGCCGCCGGAGTCACTCCAGGGGGCGCGGTCATCAACTGCGTGAGGTTGGGCGGATTGGCTTGCGCGGCGTTGATCGACGCCACGAACGTTTCCATTCCCTGTTGCCGCTGCGCCATCCTCATGGGCACTTTGAGCCCGCCAAAATCCTGGTAGTTGCTGTACAGGAACTCGACGTGCATGTCCCCGAAGATCGGATGCTCGACCCACGTCTCGACTCGCTCGACCATGTTGCTGTCGTTGATGTAACCGTTGAGCCGATACGGCTGACCGGAGGGCGCCTTCTGGTCGGGGCTCCAGGTCACGACGCGGTAGCTGACGCCATCAATCTTGCGGGACCGCACGGTGGCATTGCGGGCAGCAGCGCCGCGTAAGAATCCCCATGGCGTCGCCCAGATCTGCATCTGCTGCGCCCACGCAGGATTGGCCGGACCGATCGCCTGATCGAAGATGCCCGGTTGTGGAGGCGGGCCGCCACGGGGAGCGGGAGGCAGTGTTGCGCCGGTGGCACGCGACGCCGGCTGCATGAAATCGATCGTGCGTGCGTAGCTTCGGATCGACGTCGAGGCCAGGCCGAACGAGATCGTCCGGCTCTGACCGAAGTTGGCGTTCGCGGCCAGCCCTGAATATGTGACCGATGTCAGGCCGGCCGAACCTGCCGCCTTCATCGCTTGCTCAACGACCGTGTTCGCGTCCTGTGCCAGCGCGGCGGCGGGAACGAGTGTCCAGGCGAGCGCGAGAGCCGCACATGTCCTTCGCATGTTCGGACATGCTCGGACCATCGGCCGGGTTCGTCAAGAGCGAACTGTTCAGAAGGATTTCCCGGCAAATGGCAGTGACGGCGGGTCTAAGACCCGCCGCTAGATGTGCAATCGCGCTCGCCGGGTCGGGATTGGAACGGGGGTGGACTGGTGTAAGTCTTACCTAACCGGTCGGGCGCCGTAGCCCCGCGCGCGCCGAGGCCGGCGCGCGAATCGCCTTGACAACTCCCGCAACCCACGATATCCACTGCGTGGATTTCCGGCACTCTCGTCATCACCGCATACAGACATCGCAGGCATCGGCAACTCGGAGCCAGTTAGGGAATGGCAAAAGGAGGAGCCAATGGTACGGACCCGGGGAGGTTTGGGCGTCATCGTCGTCATGTGCGCGTTGCTGCTGCCATCAGTTGCGTCGGCACAGCAGACATCGGCCAGCGGAATCGCAGGGGTCGTCAGAGACACGTCAGGCGCGGTGTTGCCTGGCGTCACCGTCGAAGCGTCGAGCCCCGCACTCATTGAAAAGGTCCGCAGCGTCGTCACCGACACCGAGGGCCGATACAACATCGTCGATCTTCGTCCGGGGGTCTACCTAGTGACCTTCTCGCTCGCGGGCTTCAACGTGTTCCGGCGCGACGGCATCGAGCTGACATCAGGGTTCACCGCCACGGTCAATGCGGACATGCAGGTCGGAGCCCTCACGGAGACGATCACCGTGACGGGAGAGTCGCCGCTCGTCGATACCCGCAATGCCCGCAAGCAGATCACCGTCACGGACGACCTCCTCAACGTGCTTCCGAGCAGCGTGAAGAACCTGAACAACCTCGTGACCCTGACGCCAGGATTCCGGGGCAATGAAGGGTTTGATGTGACTGGCGCTTACACCGGTCAGATCGGCGGGTCGTTTCACGGCAAGGGCGGCACAAACGTGCAGTTCGACGGCATGGGCATCCAGCACGCCTC
>Ga0111539_10000540_pt1 | contig 48115 bp, 40 predicted proteins | sample RhiMethybrSRZTD1_FD_79667 | JGI IMG/M metagenome (GOLD analysis project Ga0111539, IMG submission 79667) | Populus rhizosphere microbial communities from Tennessee, USA - Rhizosphere MetaG P. TD hybrid SRZTD1 (version 2) (version 2) | ecosystem: Host-associated > Plants > Roots > Rhizosphere >... | reverse complement strand
GGCTGGAGGTTCGTGATCTGCCACGTGTCCTCGTCGGGACCGTGGCCGAACTCCCAGTTGAACTGGAGCGGCACGCTCACCAGGTCGCTGACGGGATTCGAGAGCTTCTTCGCCAGCTCCTGCGCGTCCTCGCTCCGCGCCGGAGCGGCGCAGGAGGCGAGGACGGCACACGCGACAAGGCTCCGCGCAAACGGATTCATCGCGTCACCTTTGCAGTGGGATCGAGTCTAGTGGCCGAGCTTGAGGGTCAGGCCGACCGAGACCTCGAACTGGTCGTAGAACTCACCGGTGCTGGTCGTGTAGCACGGATAGAAGGGGTAATAGTACGGGTCACACCAGATACCCGTGCCGGTCGTCACCCACACCGGCGTCCACACGCCCTGGATTCTGAGCGCGGCGGTGTCGGACAGATCGCGGCGGATGCCGGCGCCGATGTCCCAGGCAAACCGTCCGACCGTCTCGATGCCATCACCCGAGAAGATCGACGCGCCGAGGCCGGCGACGATGAACGGAGCAGTCGCCCCCTGGCGATACGCGTACCAGGTTCCCTCGAGCAGGATGTCGTCGCGCTTGATCGTGAATGGATCGCTGCCCGGCCGCGGAAGTTCGATTCCGCCGCTGGTGGTCGCGTTGACATCACCCTCGAAATGCATCCAGCGGATCGCTCCCGAGCTCTGGCGATTGACCGTCCGGCCGAGCGACACGCCATAGCTGTAGGTATCCTCGGTATCGAGCTCCCGAAGTCCGGTAACCGTCTCGAGCCCGCCGCCCCAGCGATAGCCGAAGTACGGGGTGATTTCCATGCCCGCCAGCAACTGGGCCTGGGCGATCCCCGCCGTACACACCAGCACTGCAACCACCATCAGCACCTTCATCCAGCGCATTCTGCCTCCTTGTCGACCCAGTCAGCCCGGGGGATGCAAACCGTTTCGCAACGTCAGGTGCAACTCATACCGCAAGATACAGGAACGTCCCGAATCGCGCATGGGGGCCCCCCCGTATGGCGTTTCGGAACGTTCCATCGACCGGCCCCGGGAGCCGATCTCCGGAAGGCCTTTCCAGCACTCATCCGGCGTTACCCCGCGGACGTCAGTTGGCTCCGGCGGTCTGGTCCTTAGTGACCGGGCGCAGCCGGATCTCGATCCGGCGATTCTTCTCGCGGCCTTCGGGACTTTCGTTGCCTTCGCGGGGGCGGCTGTCGGAGTAGGAAACCGCGGACAGGCGATCCTTTCCGACGCCCGCGTCCTCGAACAGGCGGACGATGACGGCCGCCCGGGCCCCGCCCAGTTCCCAATTCGACGGATACTTCTTCGCCAGGGCACCACCGATCTTCTGGTTGTCGGTATGCCCGTTCACGATCACCTGGTAGGGGGAGGTCTTCAGATTCTCCGCGACCTTCAACAGGATCTCCTTGCCGCCCTTGTCGAGATCCGCAGAGCCCGACTTGAACAGAATGTCCTGGGCGAGGCTGACGTTGATGCCGTCGCGCATCTGCTGGATCTCGATCTTTCCGCTGCTCAGCTCGCTCTGCATCTGGCTGACCATGCCGTCGTACTGCTTCTTGGTCTCGTCCAGCGCCGCCTGCGCGGCGGCGGCGGTGGCCTCCATCTCCTTCACCTTGGCGTCCATCGCGGCCTTGTCGGCCTCGAGCTGCGCCTTGTCCTTGTTCGCCTGGTCGAGGTTCGTCTGGAGCTGCGCACTCTTCGCGATCGCGTCGTCGCGCTCCCTGGTCATGGCGGTGTGCTTGGACTTGGAGACGCCGCAGCCGGCGATCAGGGTCACGGCAAGGATCGCAAGGACGCAGCGCACCGGCAGGTTCGGGAATCGGGATCTCGTGTTCACAGGCTCCTCCTCGGGATGAAGGAGAACGACGTGACGGGGGCTCCAGCGGTCGTTCGCGGCGAGCCGGGCGAGATCGGAAGGTGTGGGTTCTGAGGATGTACCCCACTCGCGGGCGGATCATACATTCGCGTCCCGGTCCGGTCGATGTCGGCGTCGGCAACCCGGGAAACAGCCGTGACCCGGCTCAGAAGCTGGTCCCGATTGCGAGGTGGAATTGCCAGCGCCGGTTCGGGTGGCGCGGAAGGGTGTCGACCGGAATCCCCTGCGATTCCCCGCGAATCAGATCCTCGGCATCGACCACGTCGGTGATCGAGGGGTTGAGCTTGTAGCCGGTGCTGACCTGGATGGGTCCGACCGGGGTGTTGATCGCGAGTCCGGCGCCGGCGGCCGCGAACCACGCGTCCTGTCCTTCGGCCACGCCCTGCGCTCCGAAGCGGTCGTCGCGGGTCCAGACCCGCCCCCCGTCGAGAAACACGACCGATCCAAAATTGGGACCGAGCAACGGCACCGGAAGACGCAGTTCGACGGAATACGACGCGCGCGCAAATCCTCCGTACGCGTCGTAGCCCTCGGCGTGCGGAATCAGAGAGTCACCCGATTCCTCGAACCGGATGTCGGGGACCTTGGGGCCGAGCAGCCGATTCTCCCAGCCGCGCACGTCGCCGGTACCGCCGGCGGTGAACGCGACATCGTGGAGCTGGAGGAACTTGGTGGTCGGATCGTCGCCCGGACCGGGGACGCTCTTTCCGAACGGGAACAACCGGCCGGCACGGACCCGGCTTGCGAGCACCACCGAGCCGCCGAGCGGGACGAACGCATTCGCCGACACGTCGGCGCGCCAGTACGCGACGCTCGAGATCGCGGTCGGTGCGGTGACCTGGAGCGCAGGGCGCAGGATCAGGCCGCGTCGCGGATTGGCGGGATCGTCGAGCCGCCCGGTGTTGCTCGTTAGGGTGAACGTGCTGGTCAGCAGGTCCTGGCCGAGCGAATCGAGCAGCCCCTGCGCGGCCTGGGTGAGGAACGTGAACAGTCCGATGTCGCCCGACGCGAGGTCGCCGAAGCGGTACTGGTCGATGTGTCGGACGGCGATCTGGTAATCGAGCGAGACCGTGTTGAACCCGGTCAGATGTTGAAGCAGCGTCGCATTGGCGCCGACCTGGGTGGAGAGATCCTGCGTGTCGTCGCGATGCTCGATGAACGGAGAGATCACGAGCGAGGTGCGGCGCGTGAGCACCGACGGCTGCTTGAGCGACACCGCGAACCGGTAACGCTTGTCGGGATCGTCGGTGAGCGCGAGCCATCCGGTTTGCGCGAGCGCGGTGAGGGTGAGCGTGCGCCCGCCGCCGGCGAAGTTGCGGTGGGCCCAGCGCGCCTGAGCCGACAGGCCGGCGTCCGTCACGTACCCCAGATCCCCTCCCACCAGTCGGCGGTCGGCCTCGGTGATCCGGACGCGCGCCGGCAGCACCCAGTCTCCGGTCGCGACCGCGGCCGCGTCCACCGAGTCGGACGCGCCGGCGCCGGTCACATCGACGCTGGCCACGCGCACGATGTCGAGTTGCTGGAGATCGGACACCGACTGGTCGACCGCCGCCTGCGAATAGGGTGCGCCCGGCTCGATCTCCATCTGCCCGCGCAACGCCGACTCCGAGATCGTCTGGTTTCCTTCGACCCGGACCTCACCGAAGCGCGCGAACGGGCCCGGTGCGACCCGGTGGGTGACTCGAACCTCGAGCCGCGCACTGTCGGCCGCCAGGCTGGTGGTGCACGTCGCACGCGGATGGCCGTGATCGCGCCACCACTTCGCGAGCGCATCCCGGTCCCTGCGTGCCTCCTCCGCCTTCAGGCGTTCCCCGGCCTGGTCTTCGACCGAATGCGCGAGCTTGCGCCATGACTTCTCGTGACCGTCCGGGACCGGAAACGGCGTCAGACTGTCCGCGGCCTGCACGGTCACGCCGGACACCACGGTCGGGCTCCCCTCCTCGATCACGAATGTGATGTCGAGCAGGTTGTCCTCGTCATCCCGTTCGACGTCGTACCGCACGGTGGTCTGGAAGAAGCCGGCCATCGCATACGCGTTGCGCAGCCGGACCACGTCCTCCTGGAGCGTGAGCGGCACGAACGGATGACGGTCGGGAGCGGGTACCAGCGGAATCCTGCCGAGTGCCACGCGCAGGCCGTAGGCCGAGCCGCGCGTCCGGGTCTTGATCACCGCGGTGAGCCGCCGCTTCGGAATCGAGTGCGCGCCCGCGAGCTCGATCTTCCGCACCTCGGTCAGGGCGTCGACCCTCACCTGCGCGAACGCCGGGGCGGCCAGTGCCACGGCACACACCAGCGCGATCGGCAGTGCCGTGCTAGTACGCATGACGAACCCGGATGAACGACCGGACCTTCGAGGTCTCGCCCTGCAGGTTCAGGACCAGCCACTTGTGAATCGCATACTCGACTTCGACACTGGTCTGGTTGGTGACGTCGGAGTTCGAGGTCGAGCCGGTGTCCTTGTACTGGAGGGGCTGGCGGAAGCCGACATAGAGTTGCGGATCCACGTATCGCCCGGCGACCAGCGTCGCTCCCAGCAGGGCGTCGAACCGCACCTGCAGGACGTCGAGTCCGATCGCATCCTGCGCACGCTCCTCGGCCAGCCCGGTGACCTGCGACAGCCCGATGTCCTTGGCGAGGTTCGCGTCGGAACCGGACGACGACGGCTGGTTCTTGGTCTTCCCGGTCGCGATGAAGTCGATGATCTCGACCTCCGACATCGCCGGCTCGGAAGACAGCACGAGGCGCAGCTTGTCGATCGTGCCGTCGACGTCGAGGTTCACCACCGTCTCCGATTCATCCGAGTCGGAATGCGAGCCTGGTTTGTACTGGGCCTGGAGGTCGACCCGGTGGCTCTTCATCGGCCCGTTGAGCAGCACCTCGCCGCCGGTGATGTCGAAGCTGCGGGCGAACTGTTCGACGTAGCCGCGATTGGGGATCGGCGAGACCCGGCCGAACAGCTGCGGCTCGCCGTGCGGAGCCTTCTTGAGCTGGAAGTCGCCGGTGAGCGCAACCGACATCTTCGGATGCACCCGCTGGCGGACCCAGTTGTTGCGCTCGAGCGTGACGGCGAGGTCGAGCTCGGACGCGTCGTAGAACGCCAGCGCGGCGTTGGGGGCCGCGGTCCCGGTTTCGCCGAAGTTCTCCTCGAGCATGCGGAGATCGGCGGGCGTGAGCTGCACGGTCGCGGCGGCCGCAAGATCGGACTGCACGACGTAGAAGTTGGACTCCCCGATTGTCACCTTGCCTTTCATCACCGGGCTGGTGACCGAGCCGCTGATGTCGACGCCTCCGGAAGCGATCGCCCGCAGGTCCTCGGTGTCGACGAACACGAACTTCTTCATGTCGACGCGCAGCCGGGGCTCGATCCTGGAAACGCCGATGAAGCGGATGTCGCCGGCGGCGTCGAGCGTTCCCTTGCCCGAGGCGGAGTGGGTCCGGCTCAGCACCAGACGATCCTCCTGGAACGCGCCGTGCAGCTCGATGTCGCGGTAGATGACGCCGAGACCCGGCAGCGGAACCGCCCCGCCCGCGACATCGATCCGGCCATTGCCCGTCACCGAGCGGCTGGTTCCGCGCAGGCGCAGATCGAGGTCGAGGGTGCCCGCCATCGGACCGACCGTGCGCGGATCGAGCACCGGCGCGAACCCGGACAACGGGAAGCGGCTGGCCGACAGGCGCACATCGACCTCACCTTCGACCACCTTCACCCGGGATGCCGCGGTGGTGTCGGCGACCGCGAGCGAGAGCACGAGCGGGAGCGTGCCGCTCCATCCGAGCGAGTCGCCTTCGGGGGTCGCAAAGCGGCCGCCCAGGTCGAGGCGCCGACCGTCCCACGCGCCGTGCGAGCTCATGGTGCCGGCCGGATGGCCGTCCACTTCCAGGCGGGCTTCGATCCGGCCGTTGCCCTGGGGCGCCGCCGCGGGACCTGCGAGGCGCAGGTTGCCGTTGAGCGTTCCGCTCAGGTTCTCGCGTCCGAACAGCGTCGACAGAATGTCGAGCTCGACGTTCTGCAGGTCGAGACGGAAATCCTGCTCACCGTGCCGGTCGATCACCCCCTGCGCGTCGAGCCGCCCCGTTTGCGAACGCAAATCGAAGTGATCGACCGCAAAGCGGTCGTGTCCCAGATCGATCCGTGCGGGACGGGCGAGCTTCCACGCCATCGAATCGGTCTGCGCGTCGACCGTGTCGAACAGGATGTGGCGTCCGGTCGAATCCGCGTGCGATTGACCCGTCACGTGCAGCCGGTGGGTTTCGTCGCGGATCGCGGTCACGTCGAACGCGGCCGCCGGGCCCGCAAGGTCGAGCCGCCCGTTCGCCTCGCGGATCGACAGGCCGATCCCGCGCAGCCGGCGCAGCGACGCCTGCGCCCGCGTCCGGACCGGCCGCCACGACGCATCGAACTCGCTCTCGGCGGTTCCGTCGGCGCCCAGCAGGTGGACGTCGTTCCAGGCCAGCGACCGCAGCGAGCCCCGGACGTCGAGGGTTCGCCTGCCCCCGGTGCCGCGCAGCCGCACGTCGAGCGTGGTGGTGTCGACCGAGAGCGTGTCGGCGCCGAGCAGTTCCGCGAGTGGTGTCGCATCGATCACGCGCAGCCGGGCGTGCAGGTCGGACGCGGCCGTCGAGTCGAACCAGGCGATCTGCCCGGCGCCGGCGGCCGAGAACACGTTTGACAGCGCCAGCAGCGTGTCGACGGTGACGATGCCGTCGTGCAGATGAAATCCGGCGTACAGCGAGTCGAGCCGTGCCCGCCCCACGGCGCCGCCCCCGCGAACCTGTCCCGCCGCGGTGGCGGTCGCGGGCGTGACTCCGGTGAACGCCAGGTCTGCCCGGAGGCGTCCGCGGGACGTCAGGGACTCGCGTCCCGCGAACGCGGCGATCAGACGCATCGGGACCGACACCTCTGCGTGTCCTTCGTGCTCACCCGCTGCGGATCCCATCTCGAGCCGGGCCGACACGGTGTCGGCGTGGGATCGCAGATCCGCAGTGATCCGGGCGCGGCGCTCGGACCACGAGCCGCGCGCGTCACCGGCCAGATCGATGCCGGCCATGCGCGAAGGCTCGAGGCGCAGGGCCCCCTCCCACGATGCGCCGGTGGTTCGCGCAAGCGTTCCGTGTCCGTCGATCGACCCGGTCAGTCGCGAGCGCAGCGAGGACGATCCGGTCCACGCAGCGAGATCGAGGTCGGTGAAGCGGCCGCGTTCGAGCGCATAGCTCGGGCTGGCCGCGAACGGGTGCCCGCGGCCGCGCACATCGACGTTGCCGGCCGGGCTCGCGAGCGTGCCCGCGACCGCCATGCCGCCGTCGGCGAGACGCAGGTGCAGGGCGCTGCGTTCGATCGGCTGCCCGCGGAACTGCGACGCCGTGAGGTCGAGCTGCGCGTCGCCGCTCGCGCGTCCCTCGCGCAGCGCGGCCACAACCCCGCCCCGGGAGGCGGTGCCACGCAGTCGTCCCTGGATGCGCCCGTTGAGCCGGCTCGACACCGCTGCGCTGCCGGTCAGTCGCGCGAGGTCGAGGTCGTGGAAGGACGCCGACCGCACGCGCCACTCGCCGTCGCCGTCCCAACGCATCGTCAGAGAATCGACCTGGATGGTGCCGGCCGGCGCCACCAGATGGACGGATCCGCCCAGCGACGACCCGCGCACCGATGCCCGGGCGCGCGCCTCCTCCACCTGCCACTCCCCGTAGTGAGACCCTTCGAGCACCAGGCTGGCGTGGGCGGAGGTCGGCCGGGAACCGCCGCTGCGCCCCGACGCGGTGAGCGTTCCGGTGAGCGCGCTCGACACGGTGTCCCCAGCCAGACGGGCGATGTCCACGTCTTCGAAGTCGAGGCGCTGGATGGACCACACCAGGTCCCGGGTGCGATCGATCCGACCGTCGAAGGTCACACGTCCCGCATCTCCTTCGGCGGCTCCGGTGACCCTGGCGACCGGACGCGCGTAGCCGGCGCCCTGCACGTGCGCGTCGAACCGCGCACCGGCCAGCCCGACCACCACCGGCCACCATGCGCGGCCTGGGTTCCGTGCGGGAAGCCGCGCGGTGCGGACCTCGAGGTCGTACGCGGGGATCGCATCGAATGGGCGGATCCAGCCGCTCACCTCGGCGGGCGCGCCGGCCCACGTGGTCGTGAGACGGGTGTCGGCGCGGCCATCGGTCACCTGGGCCGCGAGCCGGAACGCGTCGAATGCGAGTTCGCCCCAGCGCGCACGATCGGCCGACAGGTCGACGGTTCCCGAGACCTGCGACGCGCGTGGCCCATGGAGATCGATGTCCGCGTTCACGGTCCCCTCGAGCGCGAGGCCGGGAAGGAACGCCCGCAGGTCGGCGAGGTCGAGCCGCCCCGCGGTCACCCGGATGCGCGCATCGGTCAGCGAGTCGGCGGCGTCGAGGCCCAGCTCGAAAATGCCGTCGATCGTGCTGCGATCGGTGTGGAAGCGCAGCGTCCGGGTGGCAAGCCGGCCGTGCTCCATCGACGCGGCGAGCGCGACCTCCATCGTCGCCACCCTCCCGTCCGGCGTGTGCCGTCGTGCGGTCAGCGAATCGATGTGGAATGCGAACTCCCGGCCGAGGCGCAGACCGTGCGCGCGCAGGTCGACGTCGGTCAGCACCAGATTCGAATCCGGCGCTCCGTACCGCCCGCCATAGCGGCCGCGCCGGATCGCGATCCGGTCGACGGCGATCGGCGGCCCGGTGTAGAAGCGTCCGCGCAGCACGTCCGCGAGCGTGAGCGGCGCGCGCCGGGTGTTCGGCGAACGGCGTCCGGTGGTCGAGGTGTCGATCAGATCGGTGGTCACGATCACGCCGGCGAGCTCGAGATGCGCCACATCGAGCCGCCCCGCCAGCAGCGAAGGCATTCGATAATTCACGCCGACCGTATCGACCGCGACCAGCAGAGTCTCGCCCCGTGCGAGACGGAATCCGGTCAGCTCGAGACCGGTGATCCAGTCGCCGCGCACGCGCGTCACCTTCATGTCGGAGCGCGCGAGCGCCGGGAGCCGGCCGAGCGCGAAGTTGACGAACCGGGTGGCGACCGATGAATTCTGGAGCGCCACCACCGCGACGACGATCGGCAGCACCAACGCCAGCAGCAGTGCGACCAGCCACCGGACCCATCGGCGGCCGGGTGGGCGCGGGGGTACGGAAGTCGCGGCGGGACCGGGTGCGGGGGAACCGGCTTCGGTCATGGGGATCAGCCGCGCCTCACCGGGGCCCCGCGGGAACGGAGTTCATTCACCGCCGCAGTATACCTTCCCCAAGCCCCACGAATGCCGGTGCTTAGCGGGACCGGATGGCGCCGCGATCAGCCCTCGGACAGCAGCGACCGGCGGGCCTCGATCAGTTCGGCCCGATGGGCCTTGGTCATCTTCGGATAGGCGAGGTCGAGCGATTCGAGCGCCTCGACCAGGCCGGCCGCCACCACCATCCGGGTGAACCACTTGTGGTCGGCCGGGATCACGTACCACGGGGCGTGCGGACGCGCGGTCGCACGGATCATGCTCTCGTAGGCCTTCATGTAGTCCTTGAACCGTGCGCGTTCCGACAGGTCGGGCGCCGAGAACTTCCACTGCTTGGCGGGATCGTCGAGTCGCTCGAGGAACCGGCGCTTCTGCTCGTCGCGCGAGACGTGGAGGAAGAACTTCACGACCTTGGTGCCGTTGCGGCTCAGGTGGCGCTCGAACGAGCGAATGTCCTGGAACCGGCGCTTCCAGAGATCCCCCTTCACCAGCTCGGGTGCAAGGTGCTGGCCGGCGAGCAGGTCTGGACGCACCCGCACCACCAGCACCTCCTCATAGTAGGACCGATTGAAGATGCCGATCCGCCCGCGCTCGGGCAGCATCCGCTGGCAGCGCCACAGGTAGTCGTGGTCGAGTTCCTCGGTCGAGGGCGCCTTGAACGAGGCGACCTGGCAGCCGGCCGGATTGATCCCCGACATCACGTGCTTGATCGCGCTGTCCTTGCCGGCCGCATCGAGCGCCTGGAACACCGCGAGCACCGACCACAGGTTCTGAGCGTGGAGCATGTCCTGGAGACGGACCAGCGCCTCGATGCCCTGTTCGAGCATCTTCTCCGCGTGCGACTTGTCCTGTTTGGAGAAATCGGCGGTGTCGTCGGGATCGAAATCCGCCAGACGGAACTTGTCTCCGTTCGTGACGCGGTACTTGCGGATCAGTTTGTGTGCATCCTGGAATGGCTGCTTGCCCTGCTTGCGACCCATCGATCCCCCGCGTGGTGCTACTCGGTCAGCGCGATGTCGTCCCCCACCCGCACCTCGCCCTCCGCGGCGACCCGGGCATAGATTCCGGCGATGTGGCGAGTCTCGTGCACCAGCGTGCGCATGATCCGGTGATCCTGCGGCACGTCCTCCACCGGCTGCGTGGTCATCACGCAGCGCGGACAGCCGGTCACGATCTCGATCACCGCGCTCCCGACCTGGACGCGGCGTCCGATCCAATCCAGTTCCGGGTATCCGTCGGCAGCGTCGGTCTCGACCACCAGATTGGGCCGGAAGCGCCGCTCGTCCCACGACGACTCCGGCGCGATCCCGGCGAGCGTGCGGAGCGTGGTGCGTGTGAGCAGATGGAGGGGAAGCGCGTCGAAGAAGTTGCCCTGGCGAAGCAGCTGCAGCCGCTCGGGCGGAAACGCGCTCATGTCGGGCATCGGCTCGCCCGGCAGCAGGCCGTTCAACGCGCGGATCGTTTCTTCCGATTCATCCGCCGACGTGAGCCGTGGGTCGGTCTCGCTGCCGGCCGGTCCGAGCGCGCGAAGTGAGACCGGGCGCCCGAACGCGTCGCTGAGCCGCCGCGATCCATCCTCCGCGTCGGAACGGAACGTCGCGCCATTCGGAAGCGTGATCTCGGCGGGTGGCGACGCCGCTCCGGGGACCGGTTCCTGCGCGTAGCGTGCGCCACACGAGCGCAGCGGCGGCAGACGCTTGGCGCCGGTGATGCCCCTGCGCGTTTCGTCGTAAACCGCCCAGCCGCGATCGCCGGGAATGCCGCGCCAGGTGAACGCGGCCGAGGACATGCGCTCGCCGGCCATGCTCTTCACCGGATAGCGCCACAGCTGAACGATGGTGCCGACGCGCATGCGATCACCGTAGGGGTGGCATGCGCGCCGGTCAACCGTGGCTGCCGACTCACGCGGGCAGCCGGTTCCGTCCCGCAATCGCGCGATAGATGAACAGCAGCAGCATTGCTCCCAGGATCGAGGCGATGAATCCTGCCCCCTCGCCTTCCCGGTACCAGCCCATCGAGCGGCCGATCAAGCTGGCGACGAACGACCCGGCGATTCCGAGCAGCATCGTGATGATGAAACCACCGGGATCACGGCCCGGCATGAACATCTTGGCCAGCAGGCCAACGATGAGTCCGATGAGAATGGTCCACAGCATGGTTCTGTCCCTCCGTCACACGACCTTGAAATAGCGACCTGGGCAGGCCGTTCGCAAGATGCCGGCCATACGGGACGAAGGCTCCGGCGAGATGTCATGCACCGCGTCGCGGGCGGCCAAATGAGGGTTTGACATCCCCGGCGGCCGGGGCGGACCAACATCCAGGCCGCGTCTTCTACAAAGGGATGTGCGGTTCTTCTGGTCGGGCGCGACTCAGCCCGCTCGATACACGTCGGTGTTCAGGTACTTGAGTCCCGAATCCGCCATCAGGGTGACGACCGTGTTGCCGGTCCCGAGCTCCTGCGCGACCCGGATCGCGGCGACCACGTTCGCGCCCGACGAGGTTCCGGCGAACAGACCTTCCTCGCGGGCGAGCCGCCGGGTCATCTCCTGCGCCTCGTCGGACGAGACCGCCACGATTCCGTCGGCCAGCAGCGGATCCCACAACGGCGGCGTGTATCCGATCCCGACTCCTTCGATCGTATGCGGTCCCGGCGTGCCGCCCGACAGGACCGCCGACTCGGCGGGTTCGACCGCGACGATCCGGGCCTCGGGCTGATGACGTTTGAGCGCGGTGGCGATCCCGCGCAGCGAGGCCCCGGTGCCGACCGAGTGCACGAACGCATCGACGGTGCCGGCGGTCTGGGTCCAGATCTCCTCGCCCAGCACGTGATAGCCGGCGAGACTGTCGAGATTCTCGAGCTGGTTGACCCAGTACACGCCGGGCTCCTGGCTCATGCGGCGGGCCGTCTCGATCATGTCGAGGATCAGCTGCTTCGTGGTCCGGCCGCCTTCGCTCGGGACGATCGTGAGTTCAGCCCCGAACGCGCGCATCTGGTCCAGCTTCTCGCGGCTGAACGCGTCCGAGGTGGCGATCCGGATCCGGTAGCCGCGTGCGGCGCACACCAGCGCGAGCGAGGCGCCGGTGCTGCCGCCGGTGTATTCGACCACCGTGCCGCCGGGGCGCAGGCGCCCGTCCGCCTCGGCCCGCTCGATCACCGCCTGCGCCATGCGGTCCTTCATGCTGCCGGTCGGATTCTCCCACTCGAGCTTCACGAGAATCCCGGCGCATCCCGGCGGCACGACCTTCCGCAGGCGGACCAGCGCGGTGTTCCCGATCGACTCGAGAACGTCCATCGAACGTGCCACCGGTTTCATGGTGGCGATCCTAGCAGACCCGCGCATGCATTCGGCGTCCCCCCGACAAAGCCGAACGGCGGAGGGAGATCCTCGCTCCCTCCGCCGCTTCGGGTGTTGCAGCAATCTACTTCAGGAACGTGACCCGGACCTGCCGTGCCTGGCTGCCGACGCGCACGTGGACGAAGTACATGCCCGCGTGCACCCGGATGCCCTGCTCGTCACGACCATCCCAGGTCACGAGGTGCCGCCCCGCCGTCTGGGCGCCACGCGTGAGGCTGCGGATCGGGCGACCGGCGATGTCGAAGACGGTGACCTCGACGTTCTCACCGCTGGTGCCGACCGCGTAGGCCAGTCGCATCCCGTCGATGAAGGGGTTCGGCGTCGGACGATAGAGGGAAATCCGGTCCGCCTCGTCGGAGCCGTTGTTGGCCGGTGCCATGCTCGACTGGATCACGCCATCCCCGCCCCGGTTCGGAAGCGGCATCGGATTGCCATTGCCCGCGCTGGGATCCACCGTGGTCTGCAGGCTGTTGGGCTTGCCGATCTGCATGCCGTCCCGGTCCCAGTCGACCACGATCCCGTCGATCAGGGTACGGAAGTCGTAGTGGCAGCCCATGTTCTCGTCCATGTAGGTGCCGACCAGGCCGTCCTTGAGGTTGTACTTCACGCTGATGATGAACACCTGCCCGATCCGCGCGTCGTGGACATCGATGCTCGAGACGCCGGTGCTGGTCTCGGTGCCGCTGCCCACCTGGTTGCAGTCCTGGTCGTAGAGATTGATCTGTTCCTGGTGGGTCGGGATCATCGGGAAGCCGGGGGCCGACAGCACCTGGTCGATGATGACCGTGAAGTCCGGCCGCGGCGCGACGATCTTCGAGTAGTAGAAGAACACGCCCGGTGCGACATTGCTGATGACGTTGTTGGTCACGTCCACCTTCGGATCGCCGAGTTCCTCGCCGAAGTCCTCACCGGCGCCCGACATGAAGGTGGCGCAGGTGGTCGCCGTGTGGGCGAGCATGCCGTTGCAGTCGCGGTACCGGTATCCACCGCTGCCGGTTGCCTGGCAGCCCTTGGAGTCGGTGATCGTGACCGTGTAGGTCCCGGTATCGACCACCGCGATGCACTGACTGGTCGCCCCGTTGTTCCAGCGGTAGGTGTAGGGTGCGATCCCCTGCGAGGGATTGGCGCACAGCTGCACCGGCGTGATGCCACTGCACACCGTGCGAGTCGGAACCGTGACGACCGGCGCGTCGAAGATGATCTTCATCGCGTCGTTGACCGCGGGGCACGGACCCGCCGGATCGTTGGTGGTCAGCGTCAGCGTCACGCTGCGAGCCGCGACTTCGCCGGCGGTCGGCGTGTAGGTCGCGTTGAGCGTGTTCGAGTTGGGATTGAAGATGCCGTTGCCGCCGCTCCACGTGCCGCTGGTGGCGCCGCTGCTGAGCACGCCCGCGAGCTGGACCTGCGGAGTCGCCGCGCACGTGATCTGATCGGGACCCGCATTCACGGCCACCGCCTGGCTGATCGCGATGGTCACCTGATCGCTCGCCGCCGGGCACGGACCGGACGATGCGACGCTGGTGAGCGTGAGCGTGACGGTGCCGGCCGCGATCTCGGCAGCACTCGGGGTATAGGTCGGATTGAGGGACGAGCGTCCGGGATTGAAGTTGCCGGTGCCGCCGGTCCAGTAGCCGCCCGACACGGTTCCGCTCACCGAGCCGTTGAGCTGCACCTGCGGGCTCGAGGAGCACACGGTCACGTTGAGTCCGGCGTCGACCACCGTGATCGGATCGATCGTGATCTTCACCTGGTCGCTGAGCGGGCCGCACGGTCCGGCCGGATCATTGGTGGTGAGCGTGAGTGTCACACTGCCGGCCGCGATCTCGGCGGCGGTCGGCATGTAGGTCGCGTTGAGCGTGGTGTTCTTCGGGCTGAAGCTGCCCGCGCCGCCGCTCCAGGTGGCGCTCGACGCACCGCCGCCGATCGAGCCGGCGAGCTGCGTGGCCGGGCTGCTGGCGCACACCCGGAGGTCGGCACCCGCACTCACGGTCGCCGCCGGGTTGATGGTGATGTGCACCTGGTCACTGACCGCGCCGCACGGGCCGGACGGGTCGTTGGTGGTGAAGGTGAGCGTGACGCCGCCGGCTGCGATCTCGGCGGCGCTCGGCGTATAGGTCGCGGTCGGAGACGAGGCGCCCGGGTTGAACGAACCGGTGCCGCCGGTCCACGTCCCGCCGGTCGCGCCGCCGCCCAGCGAGCCGCCGAGCTGGACCTGCGGGCTGCTCGAGCACGCCATCAGGTCCGCGCCTGCGTTCACGGTCGCCGCGGGGTTGATGGTGATCCTCACCTGGTCACTGACCGGGCCGCACGGGCCGGTCGGATCATTGGTGGTGAAGGTGAGCGTGGCGATTCCGGCCGCGATCTCCGCCAGGCTCGGCGTGTAGAGGGCATTCGCGGCCGACGCGTTCGGGCTGTACGAGCCGCCGCCGCCGCTCCAGGTGCCGCCGGTGGCCGCGCCTCCGAGTACACCCGCGAGCTGCGCCTGCGGGCTGCTCGAGCACACGGTCAGGTCGGCGCCGGCATTCACGGTCGCCGCCGGGTTGATCGTGACCTTCATCGCGTCACTGGCCGCGTCGCACGGACCGGTCGGATCGTTGGTCGTGAAGGTGAGATTGACGACGCCGGCCGCGATCTCGGCGAGGCTCGGCAGATACGTCGCGTTCGCGGTCGATGCATCCGGGTTGAACGACCCGGTGCCGCCGGTCCAGGTGCCGCTGGTGGCCGCACCGCCGAACCCGCCGGCCAGCTGGACCTGCGGACTCGTCGCGCACACGACCTGATCGGCGCCGGCGTTCGCGGTCGCCGCCGGATTGATCGTGATCCGGATCTGGTCGTTCACGGCGCCACACGGGCCGGCCGGATCATTGGTGGTGAGCGTGAGCGTGACGCCGCCGGCGGTGATCTCGGCCGCGCTCGGTGTGTAGATCGCGTTCACGGTCGAGGCATTGGGGCTGTACGTTCCGGTGCCGCCGGACCAGCCGGCGGTCGCGGCCGCGCCGCCGATCACGCCCGCGAGCTGGACCTGAGGAGCGAGCTTGCAGACGGTCTGGTCGACCCCGGCATTCACGGTCGCCGCCGGGTTGATCGTGATCTTCATCGCGTCGCTGGCCGCGTCGCACGGACCCACCGGATCATCGGTGGTGAACGTGAGGTTCACGATCCCCGCCGCGATCTCCTCGGCGGTCGGGAGATAGACCGGGTTTGCCACGTTCGCACTCGGCGTGTACGTGCCGGCGCCACCGCTCCAGCTGCCGCCGGTCGCGGAGCCGCCGAAGGTGGCGGCGAGCGTCGCCTGGGGCGCGGTCGCGCACACGACCTGGTCGGCGCCGGCATTGGTGGTCGCGACCTTCTGGATGGTGATCTTGACCGCATCGGTCGCGGCCGGACACGGCCCGCCGGTGACGGTGCTGTTGAGCGTGAGGGTGACGATGCCGGCGGTGATTTCGGCCGCGGTCGGCAGGTAGGTCGGGTTCGCGACGTTGCGCCCCGGGGTGAAGGTGCCTGCCCCGCCGGTCCACGACGGGTTGCCGTTCGCGACGATGCCCGCCAGCTGCACCTGCGGAAGCGCCGCACACACGGTCAGATCAGCGCCCGCGTCGGCGGTCGGAGCTGCGTTCACCGTCACGGTGCCCTGGCACTGCTTGGTGAATCCACTCGCGCCGGTCGTCACCATCAGTCCGTAGCTGCCGCCGGTGGTGGTCTGCACCGTCACCGACGCTCCGGTGTCCGTGCCGACGATCACCGCGCCGGCGGTGTTGTCGAACAGCGTCCACTGGTAGGACTCCATGCCCGCGGGCGCCTGGTGCGTGTTCGTCGATCCGGCGCAGAACGGTCCGAGATTCGTGACACCGCATTTGGGGACCGGGAACACCGCGTCGGTCGACATCGAACGGTCCTGGCTGCCGAGGCTGCCAAGGCTCCAGCCGATCAGGCGCATGTGGTACGAGGAACCGCTGATGCCGCCGGCCGAGCGCGGGACGCTGCCGTTGAATCCCCACTCCCAGCGCGACGCGATGTGACCTCCCCACGCGAGCACCGCCTTGGGGCTGGTCGCGGTGAAGCGGACCCGGACCTGCGATTCGGACGATTTGAGGGCAAGGGCGACATCGGCTTCCGTCACATACGTCACGTCGATCAGGGTTCCGCCGAACAGCGTCATCGAGCGCTCGGCATCCGGGAGCGCGGCTGCGCTGGTGGCCGGCTGAAGCGCGGGCGGATCGGATTCGGCGCCATCGGGATCGATCACGATGCTGCGGGTCGGGATCGGGATCGTTGCGGTGGTGAAGGTTGCCGGGACGCCCGAGACCCCGACCAGCGGATCGAACACCTCCGGCTGCTTGTGCCCGAACAGCACGTGCGGAAGCAGCCGCTGGTAGTGGGTCAGGTAGTCGAGTGCGTAGGAGCCGCTGCGCTTGACGTCGTAGCCGATGATCAGCTCGACCACCGTGCCGTCGGTCGGCAGGCCGTCCATGACCGTGCGGTACGAAATCGAATGGCTCTCGAGGTAGTGCGAGTTCGACGCGCCGGCGTTTCCGGTGGTGTACGCAGGCGTCGGCGTGAAGGTCTCGGTGGCCTGACCATTCCTCACCTGTTCGATCGATGCCGAGGCCGCATGGGCGGCTCCGGCGGTGAGGACCCCGAGCGCGAGGAGTGCGATCGCGGCGAGGATGCGAGAGGGGCGCGGCGAATGAGACACGAAAACTCCAGTGGTTGGGGGCGGCCACGGGAAGTCCCGGGCGACCGTTGTGCAATGACGGACGACGACGTGGTGTGGGCGGTCGGGACGGGGCGTTGTGCAAGCGCAGTGCAAGCAACTTGCCAATGTGGGTGACGCGGTGAGTGAGACGACCATCCGTTCGGTCGCGAGCGGAGAAATGTCAGGGAGCGCCGGATCGTTCGGCGCTGCATCGTGCTTGCCCGACGCGAGAAGCAGGCTTCACCGATCCCGATTCCCCACCTCGGGCGCTTCGCGTCGATCGCGCCCACCATTGCGAAATTGAAGTGGAGGATCGGACGCGCGAACCGGGTTCGGGTCGCGGACCCGGGGGAAATCACCGTGGGTCCTGGGGGAAACCCTCCAGTTCCGCGCTGCGCTGCGGGGTGCGTGTCGTCCCGGGTGCGGGTGACGTAGACTGCCGCGCTCATGATCGTTCACCTGGTCGATGGGACGTACGAGCTGTTCCGGCACTTCCACGGCGGCCGCCGGTTTCGCAAGGGAGCCGATCCTCCGCTCGGCGCGGTGCGCGGCGTTCTCGGAACCGCGCTCCAGATGCTCGAGACCGGCGCCACGCACCTGGGAGTCGCGACCGATCACGTGATCGAGTCGTTCCGCAACCAGATGTGGAGCGGCTACAAGACCGGAGAGGGAATCGAGCCCGCGCTGCTCGCCCAGTTCCACCCGCTCGAGGACGCGTTGACCTCGATGGGCGTGAAGGTGTGGGCGATGGTCGAGCAGGAAGCGGACGATGCCCTCGCCGCAGCGGCACTGCGGGCATCCGCGGATCCACGGGTCGAGAAGGTCTGCATCTGGACTCCCGACAAGGATCTCTCCCAGTGCGTGCGGGACGGACGCGTGGTCCAGATCGATCGCCGTACCCAGGCGATCCGCGACGACGCGGGGGTGCGTGCGAAGTTCGGCGTCGAACCCGCCCTGATCGCCGACTACCTCGCCCTGGTCGGCGACACGTCCGACGGCTATCCCGGAATCCCGGGCATCGGACCGCGGACCGCGGCGACCCTGTTGAACCGGCACGGCCGGATCGAGGACTGGCCTCCCGAGGTGCTGCCGGGACAGCGGGCCACTGCGCTCCAATTCAAGGAGCTGGCGACCCTGCGCACCGATGCCCCGGTGTTCGCGGACGTCGAAGAACTGCGCTGGCGAGGTCCGGCGTCGGATTTCCCCGCCACCGCCGAGCGGCTCGGGGACCCGCGGCTGGTCGAGCGATGTGAAGCGGTGCGGGCGGGTCGCGCGAGCTGACGGCGGTCAGCGCGCGGGCGTCCGGCGGACCAGCCCGGCCACCACCAGTGCGAACTCGGCCGGATCGACCGGTTTCGACACGTGGAGCTGGTACCCGGCGATCAACGCACGCAACCGGTCCTCTCCCCGTGCATACGCGGACAGCGCAATCGCGGGAACGTGTTCCCCGGTTGCGCTCTCGCGTTCCCGGACCTGGCGGATGAGGGAGTAGCCGTCCTCCCCCGGCATGCCGATGTCGCTGACGATGACGTGCGGGGACCAGTCCTCGAGTTGTGCCATGCCCTGCTGGACCGAGTCCGCGTCCCGCACCTCGGCGCCACAGGCATCGAGAACGTGACGGATGAGCTCGCGGGCATCCGCCTCGTCGTCGACCACCAGAACCCGAATGCCTTCGAGCCGGGGCAGCGACCGGTGTGCGTCCAGGCGTGCGCTCGCCGCCCCGGTGGCGGGTGTGTTTTCCGGCGGGGACCGCAGCTCGGTTTCCATGCGCAGGGGCAGCCGGACCGTGAACGTCGATCCCTGCTCGCGTCCCGGACTCTCGGCGATGACGATTCCCCCATGGAGCTCGACCAGATGGCGGACGATCGCCAGTCCGAGGCCGAGGCCGGTCGACGAGCGGGTGGTCGAAGCGTCGGCCTGGCGGAAACGATCGAACACGTGGGGCAGGAACTCTCCCGGGATTCCCTGGCCGGTGTCCGCGACCGCGATCTCGATGCGAGACGGCAGGCGCGTGAGCCGGATCTCGACCTGCCCGCCCTCGGGCGTGAACTTGATCGAGTTCGAGAGCAGGTTCCACGTGATCTGCTGAAGGCGCGCGGGGTCGGCGGTGATCGGCCCGGCGGTCGGATCGAGTGCGGCACGCAGACGAACCCCCTTCGCCTCCGCCGCGGGACGCACCGACTCGAGCGCCGCCTCGACCGCCGTGACCGGCATGATGGTCTGCGCATCGAGCCGGAGCTTGCCGGTGATGATGCGCGAGACGTCGAGAATGTCCTCGATCACCTGGGCCTGCGTGTGGGCGTTGCGCTCGATGACGTCGATCGCATGGCGGGCCCGCTCCGCGTCGAGGGTGCCCATCTGCAGGAGGTGCGCCCACCCGAGGATTGCATTGAGGGGCGTGCGCAGCTCGTGCGACACGGTCGCGAGGAAGTCGTCCTTGAGCCGGCTCGCCTCCTCGGCGCGCGCGCGCGCGGTCTGTTCGCGCGCGAGGAGTTGCTCGCGCTCGGTCACGTCGCGCGCGGTCTTCGATGCGCCGATGATATGACCGGCGTGGTTGCGGATCGGGGAGATCGTCAGCGCCACGCTGATCGGGCGGCCGTCCCGGGTCACGCGCACGGTGGTGAAGCCTTCGATACGCTCGCCGCGCCGGAGCAGCCGCAGGAAGTGCTGCTCCTCTTCCATCCGGTCGGGCGGGATGATCATCGTGATCGACCGGCCGATCGCCTCGGCCGCGGTCCAGCCGAACATGCGCTCGGCGGCCGCATTCCAGCTGGTGATGATGCCGTCGAGCGTCTTGCTGATGATCGCGTCGTTGGCGGAAGTGACGATCGCGGCGAGATGGGCGTGGTCCTGATCGATCTGCCGGTGCTCGGTGAGATCGCGGAAGCTCCACACGTGGCCGGCGGTTCCGCCGTCGACGCGGATGGCGGTGAACATGCACTCGACGACCCGCCCGTCGATCAGCTCGAGCTCGTCGCAGGTGCCGTCCTCGGTGGGCCGCGAGGCGCGATCGATGCACGCCTGCAGAGCGTGCGCGTCGCTGACCAGCGGCTTCATGCGATCGAACAGTTCGCGCACCGGGCAGCCGGCCAGGGATTCCGCCGGGATCGTCCACATCTCCGGAAAGTGCCGGTTGAAGTCGACGATCCGGCCCTCGCTGTCGATGACCAGGATCGCATCGCTGGCCGCGGCCAGGAGCGCGCGGTTGCGCGCGGCCCAGTGGGCCAGGGCGGGATGGCGCTCGCCGTCGATGGGGTGGGTCCGATGGGTCATGCCGCCTCTTCCCGCGGGGTACACGGAGCCGATGGAAACGCCAAACTACCATTCCCGACCGATGGTTGCCGGGCCACGGCCTTGACCGGCGCGGGCGCGAACCCGGACGATGAAGTGTCCCCGGACGTCCCCGCGAGCGGGTGCCGTCCCGATTTCCGCTGACGCGACGTGGCCGAGGTCGTCTCACCCATGAACCGGATTCCCTCCGAGGACATCCCGGACGATGCCCTGCTCGCCACCTACCGGCGCGGGCCGGACACTGACGACGGACGGTGCGCCGCCGGACAACTGCTGGGCCGTTATCGCGGGCGGGTCTACACATGGTGCTACCGGGTGGTGGGAGATCACGACCGTGCACTCGATCTTGCGCAGGAAGTCCTGCTCAAGGCGTGGCGTGCACTCCCCGGGTTCGGCGGGCGGAGCCGTTTCTCGTCGTGGCTGTTCGCGATCGCGCGCAACGAATGTCTGACCGCGGTGCGGCCGCGGACGCTGCGCGTCGATCCGCATGTCGATCCGGTCGAGCTGCTGGTCGAGCACGAGGACCCGCCGCTGGTGCTCGCCACCCGCGAGGAGGAGGCGGCCATGGAGGCGCTGCTGCGTGATCATCTGAGCCCGGTCGAGCAGGAGGCGATCTGGCTGCGCTGCTTCGAACGGCTGCCGGTTCCCGAGGTCACCCGCCTGCTGGGACTCACGAACGTATCGGGCGCGCGCAGCGTTCTGCAGAGCGCGCGCGAGAAGCTGCGCACGGCACTCGCGCGGCGGAGGACCGGACCATGAGCGATCGACCTGTCGATCCGCTCGAGCCGGAGGATCTGGCCGGCCTCGAGGATCTGGCGCCCGACGATCCGCGCGTCGTCAGTCGCGGCCCGCGTGCGCGTGCCCAGCTGCGTGCCTACCACGGTTTCATCACTCCCGGCGAGCTGCCCGAGGGCGCGCGGGTCGATGAAGCCGAGGAGCGCCTGGGACGGGTGCTCGAGCGTGAGATCGGCGCACCGCTCACCGGTCCATCCGGTCCCGCCGCCAAGCCCGTGCATCCGATCGCCCCGTCGGCGCCCTCGCAGGACGGCTTCTGGAGCTGGCTGCTGGGTCCGCGCATGCGGCCCGCGCTCGCACTCGGTGCGCTGCTGATCGTGCTCGGCGGGGTGTGGCTGGTTCGCTCCGGGCGCCAGGCGGAAACCCCGGTGATGCGCGGAGGCGAAACTCCGGTCGCCCCCACCGATCTGGCATCCGTGAGCGTGACCCGCGACGACGGTTCGGTGCGCCTCGAGTGGCTCGCGGTGCCCCGCGCCGCCCGCTACACGGTCGTGTTTCTCTCCCCCGATCTGAACGAGATCGCACGCGTCTCCGATCTGCACACGACGAGTTTCGACCTGCGTACGGGCGCTCTCCCGGCCGGGCTCGCCGCGGGCGCCAGCGTCTTGTGGCGGGTGCATGCGATGAGTGGAAACGACGAGATCGCGCGTTCGCGCACCAGCTCGATCCGCGTTCCCTGAGCACCGTCTCGCCATCGTCCTCATCCCCCAGCAGTCTGCCCCGCCGTGCGAGGGCGGGGCAGACCGAAGATTCATTCGCGAGCGGCGTGCCGTTCAGCGCCCTCCGTCTCCATACTCACCCCGGTAGGTGATGCGCACTTCGTCACGATCGCCAGGCGTGGACGCTTCGATGCGATAGCGTCCGTTGCGAATTTCGAGCGTCGTGCTCCAGCGGCCATCCCGCACGTCGATCGACGCATCCTCGACCACCCTGCCTCCGACGTCGTAGACCTGCACGCGAACGTTGCGGTCCGCGCTCGTGCCCTCGACCGCCAGGGTGCCCGCGTTCACGATGCTGCCGTCCTGCGGATAGATGATGGCAACCCGATCCTCGCCCGGGACTCCGCCCCCGCCTGCGAGGCCGCCGCGGTAGGTGATGCGGACCTCGTCGCTCTCGGTGCCGTCGGGCCGCGAGGCGCGGATCCAGTAGCGTCCGTCCGCGACGTCGAAGCGGGCGTGCCAGCGCGACTCGACGACGTCGGGCGACACCGACTGCACCATCCGTCCCGCGTCGTCGAACAGCTGAACGCGCACCCGGCGGCTCGCACTCGTCCCCTGGACGTCGAGCGTGCCGGCGGTCAACACCTCCCCGTTGCGCGGCACCGTGATCGCGATCTGGCGACCTCCCCAGCCGGTGCCGTCCCGGAGGCTCTCGTCGCGGTACGTCACGCGAACTTCGTCGACGTCGCGATCCTCTTCGGTACGCGTGCTGACCCGGATCCGGTACCGGCCGTCGTGCAGATTGAAGCTGGTCGCCCAGCGCCCGTCACGGACCGCGAGCCGGGTGCGCGTCACCAGCCGGTCGTACGGATCGAACACGGCCACCTGCACCGAGCCCTCGGTGCTGGTGCCTTCGACGTCGAGATCGGCGTCACTGATCTGCGCGCCGTTCTCCGGATGGGTGATGGCAACGCGCTCGTAGCGCCCTTCGCCGATGCCATCGTCGTAGATATGTGCACATGCGCCCACCGCGAACGCGCAGGCGACGATCAGCAACCCCAGACCCCAGGTTCTCTTCATCACTCGTTCCCCCTTCCGGCCCCTGAACGATCTCGCTCTCGCTGCGGGGGTACGAGCTTTTCCAAGGCAAGAACCACGCCCCGCGCCGGAAAACGGTGAGAATCCGGCCAGACTGCGCGCAGCACGCGAGTTGTTCGTGCTCGCGTCGACGGGAAATGCCGGGCCGGCTCGCCAGTCCTGTGAAAGCCTTGCAAACAAGCGGTACGGCTTTACAAGTCGAGGTACGAATGCCTCGAACCTGGCGCATGCGTGGTGAGAGTCGTGCTCTCGCCGAGGTCGGGGACGACCACGTCGGCGGAACGCGCGCCGTTGTGCCGGCACGCGTCGAGATGGTTGCGCGTTCTCAGCGGTGGTTGCGAACTCAGCGCGGAGCGGCGTGTCCGGGTCGACCGGGCCGGTCCAGCAGCTTCAGCAGCGCGGCGGGATCGACCGGTTTCACCAGGTGGTGGTCGAACCCGGCCTCCCGCGACTGCTCCTTGTCGCTGGGTTGACCCCAGCCGGTGGTCGCGATGAGCAGCAGCGTGGCGCCGCCGGGACGACGCCGCAGTTCCCGCGCGACCTCGTACCCGCTCATGGTCGGCAATCCGATGTCGAGCAGCACCACCTCGGGATGGAACTGGGACGCGGTCGCCAGCGCCTCGCGCCCGTCGTAGGCGACCCGCGCGTCGTTGCCCATCACTTTCATCAACATGCCGAGGCTGTCGGCCGCGTCGCGATTGTCGTCGACGATCAGCATGCGCTGACCGGGTGGCTTCGCGCGTTCGGGTTCGCGCGCCGGATCGGTCGGTGCTTCGGGTTCGGAGGCAGACAGCGGGATCGCAAACTCTGGCCTCATCGCCGGCTCGCTGTTCGCACGGACCGATCCGCCAGGAAGGATCGGTGCATCGGGTGGCATCGGATTCACCTCCGCAGAGTCGGGCGGGAGTTCATGAAAAACATTGATTTACAAGCCTGTCGCTGCCGGATTCTACAAAGTACACATCCGCCAGCATTCACCAATGAACACGGATGGATCGGGAACGAGTTGATGGCAAAGCAGATGACAGAAGCGGAGGCAGATTCAGAAGCAGCATTCCGTCCGCGCACCGCAACTCCCGGGCCAATCAGCGGGACCGGGCGCTCGGAGGTCTGCAGGGCCCTCCTTCCGTGGCTACCCCGCCCGCCGGGGATGCTTGGCGCGATGACGCGAATCCGCCTCCTCGATCGAATGCGAGCGGGTGATCGAATCATCCTGCTGGGCCAGTTCGGAGAGACGCTGGTAGTGCTGGTGAACCGCGTCCAGCTCCTTCTCGGTCAGCGATTCGACGTCGATCAGACGGTTGCTCGCCCCCTCCATTGCCGCGATCAGCTCGTTGAGCTTGGCCTCCATCGCGCGGGCATCCTTGTTCTGCGAGCGCTGGATCAGGAACACCATGAGAAACGTGATGACGGTCGTGGTGGTGTTGATGACCAGCTGCCATGTGTCCGAGAAATGGAACAGGGGTCCGCTCGCCGCCCAACCGACCACCAGCGCGATTGCGGCGACCAGCGCCGCGCTGGTGCCGGCCGCGTCGGTGATCACCCGCGAGAACCGCTCCATCATTCCATGCCCGGGCGAGCCCCGGTGCCGGACCGGAGAGGAATCATTGTCCCCCCGATCCGAAGCAACCCGGGCTCGCGCCGGTCGTGGTACCCGACCGGGCTTATTGCTTGGTGATCTTCTCAGCCCCGCAGGCATCGAGGACGTCTTTCGCCAGCCGCGAGCGATCGTCGTGGACGTAAACGCCGACCAGAATCCCGCCCTTCTCGATCTCGCCGTGCAGGAACTTCGCCTCGTGCTCGGGAATCCCGAGACCGACCAGCGCACCGGTCAGACCACCGGCCGCCGCGCCGGCGCCGACGCCTGAGAGCGCCGCGACGATCGGCCCCGCTGCGACCAGCGAGAGTCCCGGGATCGCCAGCGTCCCCACCGCCGCCAGTCCGGCCGCGATGCCGCCCAGCACGCCGCCGATGGTGGCGCCGGTGGCTGCTCCCTCCGGCGCCTTGGACGCCTTCTCGACCGTGAATTCCCGACCGCGGGTGGTGTCCGACATCAGCAGGCTGACGTCGTGACGCGAGAATCCCGCCCGGACCAGCTCGTCGGCCGCATGTTCAGCGCTCGCGCGCGATTGAAACAGTCCACTCACCAGACTCGACATGATGTGCCCCCTGGAATGACTGTGCCCCGGCGATCCTGGGGGAGCGGATCGGACCGGCGCTGGAAATCCGCTCAGCGACTGCGTGACTTCGAAGCCGAGCGGCCACCGTTGCTGCGCTTGACGGGAACCTTCTCCGATTCGTCTGCGCCGTTCTCCATCACCTCGTCGCCATCGTTCTCCATCGCCTCGATGTTGAGCGATTCGGCGATCTCGCTCAGCTTGTGATCCGCCGCGCCTTCCTCGTTGAGGGTGGTCTGCAGGATCCGCGATGCCTCGTCTTCTCCCAGCAGGTCGGCCCAGGTGCGCAGGCATCCGTAGGTCGCCATCTCGTAGTGCTCCACCTTCTGTGCCGCCGCGATCAGCGCTGCATCGCGAACATTCTCGTCGCCCTCGTTCATGAGCTCTTCGCCCTCCTCGAGGAGGCCGACGATCGCCTTGCACGGCTTGCGCTTCGCCGGCTCGTCCATCGATTCCAGTACCTGCTCGAGGCGGGTGACGTGCTCTTCGGTCTGACGAAGGTGCTCTTCGAATGCCATGCGCAACTCGTCGGACGTCGCGGCCTTCGCCATCTTGGGAAGGGCGCGGGTCAGGCGATGCTCGGCGTCGTAGACGTCGCGAAGTTGATCGGTGAACAGTTCGCGAAGGGTGTGGACAGCCATGATGACCTCCTGGTCGGGTAGTTTGAGTTCGGCCTGCAGATGGCCGTTTCGCAAGCGCCACGCCATCCCCACGTCCCGTTCAGACAAGGTTCCGGTTGTGCGCTGGCAAGTCATTCCGCGGTCCGGCAGTCACGCGGAACACGTGCGGGTGCGCGCCCGGAGTCGAATGGGGTGCGCCCGCTTACAAGCCGCGGAGACTTCTACACGGGGGTGCAGCCGCGTCGCATTGCGTGACTCGTCACTGAGCGAGTGGCGCCGCACTACTCGTGGACGAATGCTCGGCTGTGCATCCGGGTCTCGTGCACACCGTCGAACGAGCGGGCCGTGTTTTCTGTTCCAAATGTCAGTTTTTTGCTAACCAGGCGCACTCGGAACCATTTACCTTTCCCCTTCTGGCCCTGTCGTCCCTTTTCACCCCTAGGAAAAGGAGTCGAGATGAGACCGGTTGCGAGACATCTTGGATGGGTGGTCCTGGTTCTCGGGGCATGCGCGTTGATGGGCGCCGCGCCGAAGAAAGCGCCGGCCGCCAAGCCGGCAAAAACGAGCACCAGGGCGACCTCCGCCAAGGTGACGGCCGCCGTCCCCGCGAAGACCACCGCGAATGCGAAGTCCACCCCCGCTGCCAAGGCCGCCCCAGCGTCCGCCGGCATGCGCATCTTCCGTGAACCCGATGCAGGCGCGCCGGTCGGCGGCTCGACCGGTGCCGTGATCGAATACGTCGAGCCGATCGTCGAGGAAGTCGGCGTACCGGTCCTCAACGTGAAGGCAGACGGATCGCTCGAGATGATCCTGAACGGTACCGGGCAGGACTACACCACCGTCACGCTCGGGAAGGACGGAGCTCGCATGATTCAGTGCGAGAAGGGACACGATCATTCCGCCCGGGCGACCAGGTCCGCCAAGGCGACCCCGGCACCGTCCGCCCAGCCCGAGGAGCGCTAGACATGACCTCCCGCATCCGTCATCTCGCGCTCCGCTGGGTGGTGTCCGCCGCCCTCCTCCTGTCCGCGTTCGGCATTGCCGGCGCGGCCACGCTGACGATCGTGAACAACGACGGCGCCGGCGAAGGCTTCAACGACGCGACCGTGGTCGCCCCGGTCGGCGGCAACCCGGGCACCACGCTCGGACAGCAGCGCCTGAACATCTTTTCGCAGGCAGCCGGAATCTGGGGCTCGATCCTCCCGAGTGCGGTGACGATTCTGGTTCGCTCCCAGTTCAACCCGCAGACGTGCACCGCCACCAGTGCAACGCTCGGCAGCGCGGGTCCGGTCACGATTCACGCCAACTTCGTCGGCGCGATCCTGCCGAACTACTGGTACTACCAGGCGCTCGGGAACCGACTGTTCGGCGCTGACCTCAATGCCGCACAGCCGGACATCAACGCGACGTTCAACTCCAACATCGACGCCGGTTGTTTCGGGCCCGGCAACACCTGGTACTACGGGTACGACGGCCTCGAGCCTCCGACCGGGATCGAGCTGCTGCCGGTGGTGCTCCACGAGATGGGACACGGCCTCGGCTTCAGCACCCAGACCAGTGGAACCACGGGCAACTACAACGGTGGTCTGCCGACCATCTTCGACCACTTCCTGTACGACGATACGAACGGCCTTCACTGGGACCAGATGACTCCGGCGCAGCGCATCGCCTCGGCGATCAACACCGGTCACCTGACGTGGGACGGTCCGAACGGCGTGCTCGGCGCGCAGGCCTATCTCGGGCCGCGTCCGGTTCTCAAAGTGAACAGCCCGGGCGCCATCGCCGGGACCTATGCCGTCCAGACCGCTTCGTTCGGCGCGGCACTCACACTCGCTGGCCTGAACGGCAACGTGGTGCTCGCCGACGACGGCATCGCGCCGATCAATGACGGGTGCGAGCCGTTCGTCAACGCCGGAGCGATCGCGGGCAACATCGCGATCCTCGACCGCGGGCTCTGCACGTTCGTGATCAAGGCGCAGCAGGCGCAGGCGGCCGGCGCGATCGGCCTGATCGTGGTGAACAACGTCGCTGCCGGCCTGCCGGGTATGGGCGGGGCCGATCCGTCGATCACGATTCCGTGCGTCGGCATTTCCCAGGCCGACGGGAATGCAATCAAGGCGCAGCTCGGCGGCGGTGTGAACGTCACCCTGCAGCTCGACCCGACGCTGAAGGCCGGCATGACGAACGCCGGTCTGCCGCTCATGTACGCGCCGAATCCGTTCGCGTCCGGATCGTCGGTATCCCACTGGGACACCTCGCTGGAGCCGAACGCGCTGATGGAGCCGAATGCGACCGGGAGCCTGCACAACACGGTCGATCTGACGGTCAACGTGTTCCAGGACATCGGCTGGTTCGGCTTCCCGACCGCCACCACCCTGGCACGCTTCGATGCCGAGGGCCGCGCGGACGGCATCCTGGTCCGGTGGCAGTTCACCGACCCGGCGAGCGTGGCAACCATCACGCTCGAGCGGTCGTCCGAGGAGAACGGCGTGTACAGCGGGATCCCGGCCGAGATCGGCGGCGAGTCCGGCATGACCACGGCGCTCGACACTTCGGCCGAACCGGGTACCACCTACTACTACCGGCTGCGGATCACGGATCGTTCGGGCGAGGGCCAGACGATCGGTTTCGCCTCGGCGCTGCGTCCGGTCGGCATCGGTGCGACCGCGTTGCTGGCGCTTCCGCATCCGAATCCGACCTCGGCCGGCGCGACCGTGTCGTTCCGTCTTGGACAGCCGGAGTACGTGCGCCTGAGCGTCGTCGACGCGACCGGTCGCACGGTTCGCTCGCTGCGCGAGGGCATGATGGCCGCGGGTGACTACAACCAGTCGTGGGATGGACGCGGAGAGCGGTCGGGCGACGTGCCGGCCGGTGTCTACTTCGTCCGCCTGCAGACCTCGAAGGGCATCAGCACGCAGCGCCTGGCAGTCATGCGGTAGCGTTTCGCTGGTTGCGAGCGGCCATCCGGTTTCCACCGGGTGGCCGCTTCGCAATTCGGCGGTACACTCGCCGCGACCCCCGTACCATGGTTCTTCGCGAGGTGCTCATGAATCCCGTCACGTCCGTACAGCCGATCTCCGCCGCGTTCCTCGCCGAGCTCGACACCGAGATGCCGACCACCCGCCGCCTGCTCGAGCGGGTGCCCGGCGATCACGCCTCGTGGAAGCCGCACGAGAAATCGTTCTCGCTCGGACATCTCGCCCAGCTGGTCGCACGCATGCCCGGCTGGCTCACGCACACGCTCCGGCAGACGCGTCTCGATCTGGGTGGCGCTCCTGCCTACAGCCTGGAGACGACCGAGTCGCTGCTGGCGGAGTTCGATCGCTGTGTCAGCGAGGCGCGCGCGGTGCTCGCGGAAACACCCGACGCCGAATACCACGTGCCGTGGTCGCTGACGATGGGTGAGCGCGTCCTGTTCACCGCGCCGCGCCTGGTGGTGATGCGCCAGAACGTGAATCATCTCGTCCACCACCGCGGGCAGCTGACCGTGTACCTGCGCTTGCTCGACGTCCCGCTGCCCTCGATCTACGGACCGACTGCCGACGAGCACTGGTAGGCGTTCCCCGTACGTTCCGACTCCGCACGGCGCAATGGTTTTCCAGCAGTAAACGAAACCGGGCCTGATTCGCCGAAGGCAGCGCGAATTCGAGCGATGTCGCGTGAATTGCGCTCCCATCGCGGTCCGCGCTTCGGATAGTCTTGGCGTGGCACGCGTGCCGCCAAGCAACGCGTGCGGATGTCCATCCGGATGGCCCAACAGAAGGAGAGCAAGCATGAACATGACCGGTACTCAGTTTGCTCAGCCGCGCCGCCTCTTCGCCCTGGTCCTCGCCGCTGCGCTGGGTGGGTTCTCGGTCGCGAACGCCGCAGTCACGACCTACACCTGCGTGCTCGACGGAGCGAGCGAAGCGCCTCCCAATACGTCGCTCGGGACTGGATTCTCGATCGTCGACATCGATCCGGTGGCGCACACGATGCGCGTCCGGATCTCGTTCAGTGGTCTGACCGGGACCACCACCGCATCGCACATTCATGCGGCGACTGCGGTGGCCTTCGCCGGGACGGCGGGCGTTGCCACCACCACGCCGACGTTCGCCGGATTCCCGCTCGGTGTGACGTCCGGCACCTATGACAACACCCACGACATGACGCTGGCGTCGAGCTACAACCCGTCGTACATCACCAACAACGGCGGCACCACCGCCTCCGCCGAAGCTGCTCTGTTCGCGGCGATCGCGGCCGGCAAGGCGTACGTCAACGTCCACTCGAGCTTCGTCCCCGGCGGTGAGATCCGCGGCTTCCCGATCCTCGGCGGTCCGACCCCCAGCCGGTCGAACAGCTGGGGCCGCATCAAGTCGCTGTACCGCTAGCTCCAACTGCAGCTCGCGAAGCCCCTGCGTGATGTCCGCGCGGGGGCTTCGTGTTGTCCCGGGTGGCGTGGCTAGAAGCGCACCTGGATCTGGCCGATCTCGATCTGGGCCTCGGCAGTCCAGCGCAGGCTGTCCCCCGAATCGCGCCCATGCACGAGCCCTTCAGTTGGGAGGCACTCAGCCCTTGTAGTCCTCGTACGCGTTATGCAGAGTCGCACAAAGGCACATTACCGCCACCTGATCCGACCGAAAGGAGTCCCGCGTGAAGACGCTGACCGTGCAGGAGGCAGCCGTGCTGCTCCACCTGAATCTCAAACGCGTTCAATCCCTGGCGCGTTCCGGGCGTCTCCCGGCGGTCCGGGTGGGCCGCAAGTGGCTGTTCGAGCGGGAGCGGATCGAGAGCCTGCTGGGGGTCGGCCGGAACGCCCGGCCGGCGAGGTCATGATCGGCCGGGAGGACGCGTGATGCGGCGCCTCCGCCATTTCCTGTTCGCGACGCTGCTGCTGGTTGCGGCGCCGCGGCCCGCCGTTGCGGCCGAACGCACGACCTCGACCCTGCGGGTGTTCGCCGCCGCCTCGCTGGTCGATGCGTTCGCGGACATCGGCAAGGAGTTCGAGCGCACGCACCCGGGCACCGCCGTGCGGTTCAACCTCGCCGGCTCGCAACAGCTCGCAGTCCAGCTCGAACAGGGCGCGGCGGCCGACCTGTTCGCTTCGGCCGACCAGCGCTGGATGGATTACGTCCGCGAACGGAAGCTGATCGACGGCGAACCGATCGTGTTCGGGCGCAACCGGCTGATCGTGATCGTCCCGCGTACCAACCCGGCGCGGATCGGCAAGCTTCAGGATCTCGAGCGCAAGGGCGTGAAGGTGGTGATCGGATCGGACGCCGTGCCGGTCGGACGCTACAGTCGCCAGCTGCTCCAGAACCTCTCGAGTCTCGACGACTTCGATTCCCGTTACGCCGCGCGGGTGCTCGCCAACGTGGTGTCGGAGGAGGAGAACGTGAAGTCGGTGCTGAGCAAGGTCCAGCTCGGCGAAGCGGACGCGGGGATCGTCTACGCCTCCGACGTCACGCCTTCACTCGCCCGCTATGTGCGCAGGTTCGAGATCCCGGCCGCGGCTTCGGTGCTGGCGAGCTACCCGATCGCCGTGATCCAGGGCGCGAAACGGGCGGGACCCGCGCGCGAGTTTGTCGAGCTGGTGCTGTCCGCGCACGGACAGCAGATCCTCGTGCGTCGAGGTCTGCTGCCCGCTGCGGACGCCGCACCGTGACTCAGAACCGGTAGCCGACCTCCAGCTGGAACCGCTGCGGCGCCGCGACGTAGAACTGTGCGTCGCCGATCTCGCTCTCGGTGGTCACGTGGCGATCGTCGCCCAGGTTGCGGCCCACCGCCGAGACGTGCCAGACGCCGCGATCGAACGACAGCCCGGCGTCGTACTCGGTGTAGGCCTCGGCGAAGAACGTGTTGCGCCGGTTGAACGGGCGCTCGCCCTGGTAGCGCACCGCCACGAATCCACCCAGTCCCCGTTCGGTCCGCAGCGATGCGCGTCCGCTGACCAGGTCCTCGGGCACCATCTCGAGGTGGTTGCCGCTGACGTCACGGAACGTGCCGTCGGGGGTGACGAACGTGAAGTCGACGAACCGCGCGCTGTGGTTCGCGTACCCGATCGCCAGCGAGCTGCCGTGCATGCCCGCGGGGGTCCAGCGCAGCTCGCTCTCGATCCCCTTGAAGCGCTGCTCCCCCGCGTTGGTGAGCTCGGGCAGGCCACCGCTGCCGAGGATCGACACCACCATGTTCTCGAACGTCATGTCGAAGTACGAAACATCCAACGCGATGCCGCGCGCGGCGCGGGTCTTGAGTCCGACCTCCCACGACGTGGTGTGCTCGGGATCCAGGATCTCGGCCGCCTCCGCCTCGGCCAGGTTCGGCGCCGCCGGCTTGAATCCGCGCCGGACCGATCCGTACAGGTTGGCGTGCTGCACGCCGCGCCATCCGGCTTCGGGCACCAGGCGGACCAGCGCCGAGAGGTCGCCCGAGAAGTCACTGTCGCCCTGCTCGTCCTTGACCGGAACCGGTCCGGTCGGGAGATCGGCCTCGGTTTCCAGCTCCTCGTGCACGACATCGACCCGACCGCCGGCCTCCAGTGTCAGGCGCCGGGTCGGCGTCCAGGCGTCGTGCAGGTAGAACCCGTAGAACGTGCGCATGTCCTCGACCTCGCGATCCTCGACGCTCGGGATCGAGCCGGCGTCGGGAATCGACCCGTAATCCGACAGCAGCTGATCGAACTCGAACTCGCGGCCCTCGCCCCTGGTCTCTCCCCACGTCACGGCCGCACCGGCGATCAGCTCGTGTGTGCCGCGGCCGTTCAGCGTGCCGACCAGCCGCAGGTCCTCGTAGATCGAGGTTTCGGTCGGCTCCAGCTCGAGACCCTCGGACGTGACGGTGTCGCCCGAAATCTCGCCGGGAAAGCTGCGCAGGTAGCCCTGCCTGTCGCGCGTCCAGTCGAGGGTGTTCTCGATCCGGAACGTCGATCCGACCGGGTGCGTCAGCCGTGCGTTGGCCTTGAGGATGTCGTGCTCGACCTCGGCGCCCCGAACCGCATAGTTGCGGTCGACCTGGAATCCCGGCAGCAGCTCGCCGGCGTCGAACGGCAGCGGTGAACCCCAGTCCTGGCGATCGTTGAGCGCCGACACGCCGAGCGTCAGTCGGCCACTGCCGAGTCCCAGGCCGAGCGTGGCATCACCGCGACCGACCCTGCTCTCGGTCCGATCCTGCCAGCCGTCGCTGCGCTCGAAGCTGCCCGACACGCGGAGGTCCTTGCCGCCCGACAGCGCGCGGCCCCAGCTCACGTACCCATGGCCCTGCGAGAACGAGCCGCCGCCGAGCGTGATCTGCCCGCCGCTCTGCGACTCGGGCGTGTACACGTGAATCATGCCGGCGAACGCCGACACGCCGTACATGGTTCCCTGCGGGCCCTTCACGACTTCGATCCGGTCGATGTCGCCGATCGGGATCTGATTGAGCGAGGGACTGAACGGCCCGCCGACCGGAACCCCGTTGAGGCTGAACAACAGCGCGTCGAACTCCTTGAGTCCCCACAGCCCGACGTTGGGAATCCGTGAGCCGTTGTCGGAGCCTTCGCCGGTGTCGAGTCCGATCACGTCCTGGAGCGCTTCTGCCAGCGTGCGGGTTCCGCGCCGGCGCAACTCGTCACGTCCGATCACGACCGCGGAATTGGGCAGGTCGAGGGGATTGCGCGGCTTGCGGGTGGCCGACACGATCACCTCCGGCTGCGGAACCACGGCGGTATCGGGCGAGTTGCCCGCGGCCTCGGCGGCGGGAGCGGCAGCGGCGGTCGCCAGCACCGCGAGGATGAACAGGAGCACGGAGTTCGGACGGTGCATCAGGCCCTCTCGGTCGATACGGGTGCGCGGGCATCGCGGGCACATGCACCGCGGATCCACGTGGCGGGTGGAATGGAAAAACGGGCGCGCGCGAGCGCGCACGCTCAGGCGCGCAGGGGAACCGAGCGGGGCGCTGCGAACGAGGGGTGGGTCAGATACGGGGCCCGCGACGCGGGGTGCGTCGCGGGCGTGCGCAGCCGTCCTGCGAACGACCCATCGCTCGCCGGCGGCTCCGGGTCATCTTCGGGCTCGACCGCGTCGGGAATCGTTCCCGGCTGCGCATCGTGCGACGGCAGGCCGGGCATCGACGCGAGCGACATCCGGAAACCGCCGGGATGGGTGATGCGTTCCGCTGGCGGGGCGGTGAGCACCGCGAACGCAATCACGGCCATCACGATCCCGCAGGCGGCGAATCCTGCGACGATCGATCGCGAATTCCATGGCATTCGGAACATGGCTGCGCAGAGTAGCGCGCGGCTTGCTCGTGATCCAGCCGCAGTTCGATGCCGCGCGGCTCATCCGTGCCCTACTTGCACTGGTTCTCGGGCGCGATGGTGGTGATCGCGATCACCGCCTCCCCCGACATGCAGAAGGACGCCTCCGCCACACGGCCGCGCACGCACACCTTGTCGCCGGCGGTGAACGTCTTCAGATCCCCGGCGAGCGAGAAGCGTCGGCCTTCCGCGGTGGCGATCATCGGACACTCGGCACCCGCCTCGATCGCGCCCTGGACCGTCACCGACTGGCCGGGCTTGAGCTTCGCGGGCAGTTCCTCTTTGCAGCCCGCAATCGTGACGAGCGCCAGCGCCAGCAGGCTCGCTGCGGCACATCGGTTCACCACGCTCACTCCGAGCCACCGAGCTTGCTCAGCGATTTGAGCTGCTCGATCCGGCGATCGGTGACCCGCTTGTCCTTCTCCGCCGCCTTGCGGAACTTGTCGGCGGAATCGCGCTGGGCGTCGAGCAGGTTGCGGAGCAAGGTCCGGTACTGCGCTGCCGACTGGGAGTTCGCGAGCGGACTGCGCAGCTCTTCGTTCTTGCTCGACAGCAGCGTCTCGAGTTCGAGCGACTTCACACGCGCCGCCATCGCCGCCTGCTCGGTCTCGACCCGGTCCGCCTCGGCCATCATCGCGTCACGCAGGTGCTCGAGATACTCCTTCTCGTTCCGCTGGCGCTCCGCGGTCGCGTCGAGCGCCTCCATCGCCGGCTTGTCCTTCGCCTTCTTCGCAACCGCACGTTTCGCCTTCGTGGTTTCGATCTCCTGCATCATGACCGTCACGCGGCTCTCCGCCTCGGCTGCCAGTGCGTGCGCGGTGTTGATCTGGCTGGTGGCGGCCATCTGGAACTCGCGCGCGTTCTGCAGCTGCTGCTGGAGGTCCTTCAGGTCGCGCGGAACGTAGACCGACAGCAGCTCGGCGACGGTGCCGCGCAGCAGGGAACTGGTCGAGGGAGCGAGGGTTGCCGCAGAGGCCGGCGGGGTGAGCGTGTCGGCCGTCCCCCGGGCGGGGCCCAGCAGGGCGGCGAGGAGAGTGGCAACGGTCCAGGCAGTGCGTATGCGCATCGACATGAGTTCCTTCTCCTTCATTCGGGGGAGGCAGGGGGACACGATCCCGGCTCGGGGCCGTTCGATCGCGCCGCGCGTCACAGATCCCGTGCTTCGAAACGGGCGGCGACCGCGCCCTGCTCGTCGAACAGCGTCAATTCGGTTCCCAGGACCCGCCACGACCGGGTAGCTTCGAGCGCCGCGACGAACTCGTTCTCGTCGAACGAACCGCCCGGGCACGCCATGCGCGTGGACGCGAGCGGACCGAGGCGCAGCGCGTCTCCGCTGCGTTCGAATGTGCCGTTGAAGCGATTGCATCCGCCGAACCCGGTCACCGTGCGCGAGCGGGCCTCGAGCACGAGGTAGGGTTCGCGGGTTCCCGCGTGCACGGTGACCCGCCGCTCGCCGATCCAGGTCGGCACCCAGCGCGTGGCGTCGAGCGACGACGTCACGCGCCCGGTTCCGCACCGCTCCGCGGGACGGACGTCGACGAATCGCTCGACGATCAGAGCCGCCTCTTCCCCGCTGCCCTCGATGCGCGGCCGCATCGCGATCCGGCCGTCCACCGTGACCTGGACCTCGGCGCCCGGGTCCGGGCGATGGTCGTGGTACGCCCGCTCGAGGGCGGCATTGTCCGCTTCGTCAGCGACCACCAGGCGCTGACCGGTCGCACAGTCCACGAACGTTCCCGCGTCGGCGTAGGAGCGGTACATGCCCTTCATGCGTCCCCGCGGCTCGAGCGGCACCGGGGAGCGGGCGCGCCGGAGATCATTCCGGGCCGACCCCGGATTGCCGTCGTCGTCGAGCGCACGCAGGGTCGTACGATCCACGATCGTGTAGCGCACCGATCGGCCGCGGCCGGTGTCGAGCCGGAGCGCGCGTCCGTCGGACGACTGGTTCCAGGTGCCGCGTTCCCAGGTGGTCAGGTCGTCGCCCGACCGCAGCCGCGTGGTTGCGAGATGAAAGCCGTGGCCGGGCAGCAGCCGGAGCGTCTGGCGGATTCCCGCGCAGTCGGAACACGGCAGCGTGCCGGCGAAGTCGGCGGGCAGATCGGTGAACGAACGCTCGGACGTGCCCGCGTCGCGCGCGGCGCGCACCAGCGTCAGCGCGACGCTGTGGTCGACGCCGCGCTCGAGCACCCGGTAGTCGCGATCGGTCACGAACCGGGGTTTGCCGTCGACCAGAACGCGCGCGCGAACGAAGTACTGATGGCGCGCATCGTAGTTCCCGCGATCGAAGCGGATGCGGAACGAGATCGGAGGCCCCGTGGGGTCCGAGATCTGGACCTGCCCGAACACCGTGGGGGGCGCGTCGATCCGCGCGTAGTCCACCAGGGTGGCTTCGAACACCGCCTTGGGCGGCAGCGCCATGCGCTCGCGGAACACCGCGGTCCCGGAGATCTCGGCAGCTCCGGCGGCAGATGCGCCGCACGCGAGTGTCACGAAGATCAGCGATCGAATCCGCAGGCCAGGGCTCATGGGATCGAAAGGGGCCGCACCGGGCAGGACAATCAGGGAGCTGACGTTGAGCGGCACTTTACCACGACCGGCTGAACCCGATTTGGCGGCGGCGGGGCGACCGGCTAGCGTATCGTCTCCGTTGGGCAGCCCCCGAATCGGGACCTGGAGCGCCGCATTCGTGTCCCTGACACCCCAGTGGTCGACGCTGGATGAACTGTTGGCCGCGCTGCCGGGCGCGTGGAAACGCTCCTGGCAGGAGCACTGGCGGCTGCTGTGCGTTGCGTGGGCGACCGGCATCGCCGCATGTGCGGTCGCGGTGCGGGCCGCCGGGCTCTACTACTTCCTCGACTTCCGGCCGAAAGGGATGGGCCCGTGGGCGGGCTCGTTCAGCGTGCTCAGCGCGTTCATGCTCGCCGGCTGCGGACTGTGCCTGCTCCTGCTCGCACGCCGCTCGTTCCGGCTCCGCCAGTCGCCGGTCCGCACGATTGCGTGGACGCTGGGAGGCGTCGGCGGCGTCTACCTCGGGCTCGACGATCTGCTCCAGATCCACGAGATGATCGCGCGCAAGCTCGCGGCCGGCGGGGTGCCGCGCGTGTTCGGGCTCGGCGATCAGGATCTCTACGTGTTCTTCTTCTACGGTGTGGTGGGCCTGTTCGTCGCGCGTTTCTCGGGGCGCGATCTGCTGCGCTGGAACGACACCTGGCTGCCGGGACTGCTGGCGGTCGCGTGCGCGATGGTTTCGCTGCTGGTGGATCTCGCCCCCTGGGAGCAGCTGACCCCGGGCCAGCGGGCGCTGTGGGGACCGATCGAGGAGATCGCGAAGACCCTCGGTACGCTGAACCTCACACTCATGGGGGTCCTGCTGGTCGAAGCCGCAGCGCGCTGGGACATCGCTGCGGCGGCCGATGCGCATCGGCAGTCGCGCACCGCTCCGACCGACCTCACGCTGGTGTCCGGGTCGTTCGATCCCGGCGAGAAGCGACCCGCCTCCTAGCGCGTCACAGCGCGGGCGTTCCCGGCGCGAGCGAACGCTCGAGGATCGTGGTCATCCGCGCGTCGTCCAGCGCGGCCGGATTGGCGCGCATGCTGGAGGTGCGTCGCGCCCGCGCGATCAGATCGGGAAACGCGGCGCGCGTCACCCCGAACGATGCCAGGCCCGGCATCGCCAGCGACCGGCACAGCCGTTCCATCCGCTCGACGCCGTCCCGGGCTGCCGCGAGGTCCTCTCCCGCGCGCGATCCGAGCGCACGGCCGACCGCGGCGTGGCGGCGCAGCGACCCGGTGTCGCCGGACTCCACGGCAACCTCCAGGTTCGCCGCCATCACGTGCGCAATCACCGCGGCGCACGCGATCCCGTGCGCGATCGGATACGAACCGCCGAGCGGACCGGCGAACGCATGCGCGGCGCCGAGGCCGCAGTGCGCGAGTGCGATCCCCGAGATCATCGCCGCCAGCATCAGGTCGGCGCGCGCGGAACCGTCGTCCGGAGTGGCGAACGCACGCGGCAGCGCGATCGTCGCGCGTTCCAGCGCGTCGAGCGCGAGTGGGGCGATCATCGGATGGATCCGATTCGAGACCGCGGGCTCGATCAGCTGGATGAGCGCGTCGAGACCGGTGCGCGCGGTCACCTCGGGCGGCAGCGAATGCGTGAGGAGCGGATCGAGCAGCGCCACCCGCGGCGCCATCGAAGGATGGCGGAGGCTCGCCTTGGTGGCGGTTGCCGGATCCGCGAGCACCGCGTTGTGGGTGACCTCCGAGCCGGTGCCGCCGGTGGTCGGCACCGCGATCAGCGGCAGCGACGGGCGGGTCAACGGCCGTCCACGCCCCACCACTTCGAGATAGTCGAGGGCTTCCCCGTCGTGAGCCGCGAGACAGGCGATCGCCTTGCCGGTGTCGAGCACGCTGCCGCCGCCGACCGCGATCACCACGTCACACCCGGCGGCCCGGACCTCGCGGGTCACGGCGTCCACCAGCGCGGTGTCCGGCTCTCCCGCCACCGTCGAATGGACCACGACCGGCGCGGCCACCAGGTGCGTGATCCGCTCGTGGACACCGCCCCGCGCCAGGGACCGTGCGCCGGTGACGAGACACACCCGGGTTCCGAACGCCGCCGTGATCGCGCCCAGGCGATCGATCGCCCCGGGTGCGAACTCGATCGTGGTCGGGACCGCGAAGCCGAACTTCACCAGCCGTCGTCCGGGGGGAACAGGCTCTCGTGGCGGACGCCGACCCGCGGCTCGGCCATCCAGTCGGCGACCGCGTCGCGGAACCGGAAGTAGTGGGGTGTCTGCTGGTGAGCGGCGAAATCTGCAGCCGAGCGATAGACCTCGTACAGCAGGAACCGGGTCGGGTCCTGTTCCTGACGCAGCACGTCGAACCGCACGTTGCCCGGTTCGTTCCGCGTGTGGCGCGCGTTGTCGAGGATCGCCTCAGTGAACTCGCGCACCCGCTCGTCGCGCACATGGATCTGCACACTCACCACGTACATCGGCTCGCCCCTCCCGCCGGTCAGTGCAGGTACGCGACCCGGCCCACGCGGCGGCCGAGCGGTGTCTCGAGCACCACGAAGTAGACCCCCGCGCCTGCCTGGCTGCCGTCATCGGTCCGCATGTCCCACTGGACTTCCGAACGGCCGGCCGCGCGCAGGCCGTCGGTCAGCGATCGGACGCGCCGTCCTGCGAGGTCGGCGATCCAGATCCGGGTGCCGACCGGACGGGGCAGGTCGAACAGCAGGCGGACCCGTCCCGCCTCGCGCACCACCCGCAGCGACAGGTCATCGGGCGGCGCCGCGCCGGGAACATCGACCGCACCGACCGCGAGCCATGGCTCGACCAGGTCGAAATGCGGAGGATCCTGCCACGCGAATTCCATGATCTGGATCCCGTCCACCAGCGAGTTCGGCATGTAGAACAGGTCGTGGCCGTCGATCGTGACGTGCTCGGGCCCGAAGCTCGGATCCGTGTAGACCCCGGCTTCCGCGGCGAGCGAGATCTGCGGCGCCCAGCCGGACGAGTCGGCGACCGGGCTGGCCGCGGTCTGGAACCAGATCGGGTGCTCGTCCCAGGTCGTGTACAGCAGGTACCAGAGACCGCCGTGCGCGAACACGTCGGGGGTCTCGACCACCGTGTTGTGCACCCACCGGCTGCTGGTGTTCATCATCGGACCGGCGTCCTGCCAGTGGGTGAAGTCACCGCTCGAGCGCGCCACGCCGATGATGAACTCCCCCTTCGTCTGCTTGTGACGGGCCGTGTAGTACATGAGCCAGTGGCCCGCGGAATCGGGATCCGGGATCACCCACGCATCACGGAAATCACCGCCGCCTTCCTGATTGTGCTTGCACCAGGTCCACGGCACTTCGGCGCACTGGAACACCGGGTAGTCGAGACGCGTCCAGTTCGCGAGATCGGTCGAGACCGCGAGTCCGATCCGCTGATGGCTGATGGTGTCGGGTGGCGTGTGCGTGATCCCGGTGTAAAACATGTAGAACAGGGTGTCGGTGCCGGTGACGACCGTCACGATGTTGGGCGACCAGACCTGCAGGTTGTCCCAGTTGCCGGGGCGATACGGCACCACCGGATCGAGCTCGGTCCAGTGCACGAGATCGAGCGAGGTCGCGTGCCCGAGATCGTTCCACGTCTCCGGGAACGGAACGTCGCGCAGGCCGCGCGTGTAGAAGAGGTGGAAGGTGTCCCGGTGTTTGATCAGGGCGCATTCCTTCGGTCGCCAGGGCGCGGCGGGAATCATGAACACCGCCGCGGCCGGTGACGCCAGGGACACGAGCAGCGCGAGCAGCAGGAGCATGCCGCGCAGGACGAACGACGAAGGACACCGGCCGGGGGCCATGGGGAAAGCATAGACCAATGCGCGGGCGGCGACACCGCCGGGTCGTGCTAGAGTCCGCGGGCCCGCTGCGACCATGGAACCGACTCCTGCACCGCTCACCTTCCTCCTCTCTCCCGCGCATGCCGGTGGCGCGCGGGCGGGCCTGCTGCTGCGGAAGGAGGCGGGGTTTCCGCTGGCGGTGCGCCTGCGATCGGCGGATGGGGTGCCGATCGGCGAGCTCTACGCGTTCATGAGCGGGCTCTATTTCCGCGGCAAGCTCGCCTATGCGAGCGCGTTCGCGCGTCCGCCGGGGTCGGTGCGTGTGATCGTCCCGGGGCGCGGACTGCTGTCGCCCGCCACGCCGGTCACGCTCGACGAACTCGAGGCGATCGCCCGGGTCCCGGTCGATCTCGAGCACGCGGGCTACCGCGACGCACTCGCCCACGCCAGCCTTCAGATGGCGGGCGGCCTGCCCGGCGACGCCCACGTGGTGCTGCTCGGCAGCATCGCGACCGACAAGTATCTGAGCGTCCTCACCGCGGCGTTCGGCGACCGCCTGCGTTTCCCGGCCGAGTTCGTGGGTCGTGGCGACATGAGCCGCGGAGGCCTGCTGCTGCGCCAGGTGGCCGAGCAGCGGGAGCTCGACTACGTCCGGATCGGCGAGGTCGTGCGGCGCGGTGCGCGCCCACCGAAGCTGCCGCCGCTGGTGCGCACGTCCGCGAGGTCGTAATGCAGAGGGCCCGCCGGACGTCCTGATCCGGCGGGCCCCCCCTCGCATCCGTGATCGTCAGCGTCCGCCGCCCTCGCCCTGCTGCATGAGGCGCCGGCGCTCCCGCTCCTTGGTCAGCTCCTCGGTGTTCAGGACCTTGAACTCGACCCGGCGATTCTGGGCCATGCCTTCGACCGTCTTGTTGGTCGCGACTGGCACCCGTTCGCCGAACCCCTTGGCCGAGTACTGGTCACGCGTGATCGACGGGTACTTGGAGACCAGGTAGTCGAGCACCGCTGCCGCGCGCTTGTTCGACAGGTCGAGGTTGTAGGCGTCCGATCCGCGTGCGTCGCAGTGTCCGCCGACCTCGATCCGCAACCGCGGCCACTGGATCAGGATCGCGCCGATCTCGTCGAGCACCGGGCGCGACTCGGGCAGGATGTCCCACTTGGCAGTCTCGAAGTGGATGTTGCGCTCCGTGATCCGGCCCTTGTCGAGCAGCTCGATCTCGCGCTCGCTGAGCGTGATCGGACAGCCGTCCTTGTCGACCTTCGCGTTGGCCGGCGTGAACGGGCACAAGTCCTTGTCGTCGGGCACGCCGTCGTTGTCGGCGTCGACCATCTGCGGGCAGCCCTTGGCGTCGACCGCGACTCCGGCCGGCGTGTTCGCGCACTCGTCCAGATTGTCTGGCACCCCGTCGTTGTCCGTGTCCTTCGGACACCCGCGCGCGTCGACGACGGTTCCGGCGGGTGTGTTCGGACACTGGTCCTGCGCGTCCGGCACCCCGTCATTGTCCGCGTCGGTGGTGATCGGACATCCGCGCGCATCGACCGTGGTGCCGGGCGGCGTGCCGGGGCACTGGTCCTGGGCGTCGGGGACTCCGTCATTGTCGCTGTCGACCGGGGCCACCACCGCCGCCACCTCGGCGTCGTCATTCGAGCCGCTCGGGAACGAGAACTCGAGACCGGCAGTGTAGAACTGGTTGTCGGTCGCATCCTCACCCGCCGGCAGCGGGGTGCCCGGCTTGAACTTCCACAGCGCGTCGCGGAACTCGGCGCGAATCCGGAGCATCTTCGTCAGGCGGACCGTCAGGCCGGCGCCCAACTCCCATCCATTGATATAGCGCGGCTTCGGCACCGAGTCCTCGTTCTCGAACTCGAACCGGCCCTCCTGCCAGCCGGCGAGCACGTAGGGATTCACGTACGCCGACGGTCGCAGGTTCACGACCAGGTTGAAGCCGTAGTGCATGAGCTTCACTTCCTCGGGCGACGGCACCGGCGGTGGCGTGACCGCGTAGGAAGTGAAGCCGTGAATGGTCTCGGTGGTGCTGTAGCCGAGATGCCCCTGGATGCCGACGTACTTCGCGAACGTCATGCCGAGATTGGCGCCGAACATCGACTCGTCTTCGACATTCACGTTCTTCGCGAAGTTGCCGTAGCCGTACCACGGGAAGAACTGGAACTTGGCGGGTGCGGCATGTGCCGGAACGATTCCGAGCGCAACGATTGCGAAAACTGCGGTGAGCAGGGCCGGAACCAGCTGCCGGCGGGCGACGATCATGGATACTCCGCTAGCGCGGGGGTCGCCTTGAGGAACCGCGGTCACACCGCCGCGGGAATGTCCCGACGACGGCAGCTCCGAATGCCAATTCCGTCAGGCACTCTTCATGCCATGGAAAAGGCTGGTCATTCGTCCCCGATTCTCGCGTGATTGCAGCGCCGATCAGGAACGGACAGCGTCCCGCGAGGAAGTGATTACAAGGCGCGGAGAAAAACGACGGCGAAAACTACACGACGCTCGGCGCCTTGAGGTCCGGAAGAGCGCGCTCGATCTCGGCACGCTGGCCCTCGAGAAACGGCGGCAGCACCAGCTTCTCGCCCAGATGTGCCGCGTCCTCATCGATCCCGAACCCCGGACCGTCGGTCGCAATCTCGAACAGGACGCCACCCGGCTCCAGGAAATAGACCGAGCGGAACCAGAACCGGTCGATGACCTCGGTCGGCCGGCCCCCGGCGTCGGCGACGCGCTGCCGCACCGCACGCTCATGCGCTTCATCATCCACGCGCCACGCGAGGTGATGCACTGCTCCCACGCCCCACGCGCCGCGCGGAAGGTCGGTGCGTTCCATGAGGTCGAGGACCCCGGGCGAGGTGCGGAAGCCGAACCGGGTCCACCCCCCCTCCGATCCCAGCCGTTGGAAACCGAGAACCGTGGTGAGGAAGTTCACGGTCGCACCGGCATCGCGCTCGATCGCGCGCGCTCCATGAAGTCCGCGGATCTGATGGTCGGGACGCACCGGTCCGCCCTGCCACGGTTCGAACGCACGCGGGCGATCGGCCGGGCTCTCGATCAGCGCGAGCTCGAGGCCATGCGGATCGGTGAGCGGAAGAACCCGGTCACCGAAGCGGGTGACCGGATCGCCGGTGGCAACGTGATAGCCGCGCAGCCGGTCCGCCCACCAGGCAAGCGAACCGTGAGGAATCTCGAGGCCAACCTCGCTGGTCAGCCCATGGCCCCGGCGCGGCTGCCGCATGGTCGGCCACGGGAAGAACGTGAGATCAGTGCCCGGGCTGCCGGCGGCGTCGGCGTAGAACAGATGGTAGGTGCCCGGGTCGTCCTGATTGACGCTCTTCTTCACCAGGCGCATGCCGAGGATGCCGGCGTAGAAGTCGAGATTTTCCTGCGCCGGCCCTGCAATCGCGGTGATGTGGTGGACTCCGTTGACGCCGTTCATGGGATCCCCGGGGTTGGATGGTTGCGGTGCGGCGCCATCCTACCCCAGTGCCGGCTCGCGCGGCTCCCGATCGGCCATCCGCGAGCCGGCTCCCTGCGTTGCGTCAGACGTCGTCGTCGGTGACGGGTGTCAGGTCGAGGCCCGCCAGCATCCAGCGGCCGTCCGTGCACACGAACACCTGGGTCGTGCGGAACTGGCCGTCGACGTCGTGGTCGCGATACCGGCCTTTCACGGTCTCGCGTCCGGTCACCAGCGCGGCGTCCTCGTAGACCCGCACGTTCTCGTCGCTCCAGTCGAACGCCTCGTGCTTCAGCTCGCCGGAACGGTGACGTTCGAGCCACTCCTCCTTGGTGAGGAGGAATCCCCGGGAGCTGGAGCCGACGAACGCGTCGGACAGCAGGTGCTCCAGGGAGTCGGTGTCACCCCGCAGCTCGGCGTCCGCCCAGTTCCTGCCCAGGTCCCTCAACTGCTGCTCGATCCGCTCCGAGTACTGCTTCATGGCGTTCTCCCTTCCCTGTAGCTCCGTGTCTCAACTCTGAACGGAGCCTCGTGGTCCGCTGGCACCCGGAGATGCGGCCCGGGGAAGGGGTGCGCAGCAGCACTTACAAGCCGATTGAAGAATCGTCTGTCAGCCGTGAAACGAACCGCCCCCCAAGTCGTGGAATTCTGGTGGGCTTGCGCGAAGGTTGTCTGACTGCGCGTTCACTTCGCAGGGGATATGCCAGTCGGGCGGCGGCTTGTATCGAGCGCCTTCGTCCGGGAATTGTGACGAGGAACGGGTGCGCCTATGATCGCGATCCCATGTCCATGCCCCGGTTCGACATCGATTCGGACATCCGCCGCGCCTCGACGCTGCCGGCCTGGGTGTATGCGGATCCCGACCTCCACCGGACCGCGCGCGAGCGGGTGTTCGCCCGCAGCTGGCAATGGGCCGGCGACCTCGACCAGGTCAAGGTCCCCGGCCAGGTCCATCCGTTCTTCCTGCTCGAGGGCTGCGTCGACGAGCCGCTGGTCCTGACCCGCGACCGCGAGGATCGCGTCCACTGCCTGTCGAATGTCTGCACGCATCGCGGGACGCTGGTCGCCGAAGGCGACGCGGTGGTGGCGAACCTGCGTTGCCGCTATCACGGCCGGCGGTTCGGGCTCGACGGCGGCTTTCAGTTCATGCCCGAGTTCGAGCAGGCCGAGGGCTTTCCCTCGGCGCGCGACGATCTGCGGGCGGTTCCGTTCGGAACCCTCGAGAAGCTGGTGTTCGCATCGCTGGATCCGGCGGTTCCGGTCGGCGACTGGCTCGCCCCGGTGCGCGAACGATGCGGCTGGCTTCCGCTCGCCGATGCCCGGTTCGAGCCGGCGCGCTCGCGCGATTACCTGGTGCAGGCGAACTGGGCGCTCTACTGCGACAACTATCTGGAGGGATTTCACATCCCGTTCGTGCACGCGGGACTCGCGACTGTGATCGACTACAGCTCCTACCGCACCGAGCTGTTTCCGTGGGCGAGTCTCCAGCTCGGGCTCGCGGCCGAGGGCGAGGACGCGTTCACGCCGCCTTCCTCCTCCCCCGATCACGGGCAGCGGATCGCCGCCTACTACTGGTGGCTGTTCCCGAACACGATGCTGAACTTCTATCCCTGGGGCCTGTCGCTGAACGTGGTCCGACCGCTGGCCGTGGATCGGACCCGCGTCTCGTTCCTGAGCTACGTGTGGGACGCATCGCGTCTCGACCGCGGCGCGGGCGCGTCGCTCGACCGCGTCGAGCGCGAGGACGAAGCGGTGGTCGAGGCGGTCCAGCGCGGCGTGCGTTCCCGGATCTACGAGCGCGGGCGCTATTCCCCGAGCCGTGAACAGGGAGTGCATCACTTCCATCGCCTGCTGGCGGCGACCCTGAACGGCGCATGAGCGATCGCCCCGGCCTCACGCGCCGGCTGGGGGCACTCGACGCCACGCTGCTCACCATCGGTTCGGTGATCGGCACCGGCATCTTTCTCACCGGTGGCGAAGTCGCGCGCGCCATCCCCCATCCGGCCGGCGTCGTGCTGGCGTGGGCCGCCACCGGGCTGCTCGCGCTCGCCGGTGCTCTCACCTATGCGGAGCTCGGCGCGATGATGCCGCGCGCCGGTGGGATCTACGCGTACCTGCGCGAGGCGTACGGACCGGTGTGGGGATTCTTCTACGGCTGGGCATCGCTGCTCGTGATCATGAGCGGCGGCATCGCCGCGATCGCCAGCGGGTTCGGCGAGTCGCTGAACGGACTGGTGCCCGGATTCGTGGCGAGCCTGCCGTCGGGGACACTGGCGATCGGCGGATGGCGGCTCGCCTGCGGCGGCCCCCAGATCCTGGCAATCGCTGCGATCCTGCTCCTCACCGTGATCAACCACTTCGGCGTCGGTCCCGGCGCGGTGACCCAGAATCTCCTCACCTGGGTGCGGGTCGGCGCGATCGGCCTGTTCGCAGTCCTCGGATGGCTCGCCGCACCCGCTGCCGCTGCCGTGGCCGTTTCCCCGTCCCATGGACCGGTCCGGATGGCGGGGATCGGCGTCGGCCTGCTCGCCACCCTGTGGGCGTACGACGGCTGGTACGCGGCGGGCTTCTCGGCCGGTGAGATGCGCGACCCGGGTCGCACGCTCCCGCGCGGCCTGATCGCGGGCACACTGGTGATCAGCCTGCTGTACGTCGGTATGAACGCAGTGCTCCTGCGCGCGCTACCGATCGCGGAGCTGGCAGCCGCCGCGCGTCCGGCCGAAGCCGCGGCGGGAGCGCTGTTCGCAAGTTCCGGTGCGCGCGCGATGGCGGTGGTGATCGCGTCCGCCTCGTTCGGATGTCTCGCCTCGACCATTCTCTACAGCTCGCGCGTGTACCAGCCGATGGCCGAGGACGGCCTGTTCTTCCGCAGCGTGGCGGCCATCGACCCGCGCTTCCATACGCCGGTCGTCAGCCTGTGGCTGCAGAGCGCGTGGGCGATGGTCCTGGTCCTGACCGGCAGCTACGTGCAGCTCTTCACCTGGGTCACGTTCGCGGTGGTCCTGTTCCACGTCGCCACCGCCGCCGCCGTGTTCGTCCTGCGGGTGCGTCGTCCGCACGCTCCGCGTCCGTACCGGGTGTGGGGTTATCCGTGGACGCCGGCGGCGTTCATCGCGGGCATGAGCGCGGTCGTGATCAGCACCTTCGTCGTGCGCCCGGCCGAATCGCTGCTCGGCCTCGCGGCGATCGCGCTCGGCTGGCCAGCCTACGCGTGGTGGCGTTCCCGGGTTCGCCCGACGTTCCGCTGACATTCGCAGGCAGAACTACAGGCGAGTGGCAGAAAGGGACACGGCGCGACGCTCGCGTTCCCGCGCGTCGACCGGCGGTTGAGCGCGATGCGTTTCCCGAACCATCGACCGAATGCGCGCGTGGCCGCTTGTCCGCGGCGTAACGGATCCGCATGGCATGTGCGTTGCAGCCAACGTTCGGTGCGGCGCACGGGCCGTGGGCGCCGATTGCATTCGTCAGGCCGGCATGGAGGTCGAACATGAATACGGAAACCGCCATCGTGGTGGTCGTGGCGCTGCTCGTGATCGGGGCAGTGGTGATGTTCATGTGGAGGCAGCGCAGGTCGCAGAATCTTCGGGACCGCTTCGGCCCCGAATACGATCGCACGGTGGGTGACCGGGGCAGTCGGTCGCGCGCCGAAGCGGAGCTGCACCGCCGGGAAAAGAGGGTCGACAGGCTTCCGATCCGTCCGCTGCAGCCGGACCAGCGCGTCCAGTACACGCGGAAGTGGAACGAGCAGCAGGCGCGATTCGTCGACGAGCCGAGCGAAGCCGTGGTCGAAGCGGACCACCTGATCGAGGAAGTGATGCGGGAGCGCGGCTATCCGGTGACCGAGTTCGATCAGCGGGCCGCGGATGTCTCGGTCGATCATCCGCGCGTGGTGGACAATTTCCGGACCGCTCACGAGATCGCGGTGCGCCAGGAACGCGGCGAGGCGAACACCGAGGACCTGCGCCGGGCGATGATCTGCTACCGCGATCTGTTCCGGGAGCTGGTGGAAGACGAGATGGTGCCCGTGGCGGTGCGGCGATGAGCGCGCCCGATCGGGATTCCAGACTGTCGACCGCCGATCTGGCGTCGGCTCGCTCCGCGTCCGAGCGAGCGGAACGGGAACGGAGTGAGGACCATCGATTCCGTCCGCCGGCTCCGTCGAATGGCGATCCGGCGACCGGCGAGGAGCGGAGTCCACTCTTTCCGGACCACGATCTCGAGGGGCTCCGCTCGGAGTGGCTCGGCAT
>Ga0111539_10000539_pt1 | contig 48163 bp, 41 predicted proteins | sample RhiMethybrSRZTD1_FD_79667 | JGI IMG/M metagenome (GOLD analysis project Ga0111539, IMG submission 79667) | Populus rhizosphere microbial communities from Tennessee, USA - Rhizosphere MetaG P. TD hybrid SRZTD1 (version 2) (version 2) | ecosystem: Host-associated > Plants > Roots > Rhizosphere >... | reverse complement strand
GCGCGTCGCCTCGTGGACGACGACGCAGCGCCCGGTCCGCGCCACGGAACCGCAGATCGTGTCGGTATCGAGCGGCACCATCGTTCGCACGTCGATGATCTCCGCGTCCAGGCCGAGGTTGCGGGCCGCGGCGTCGCTGACGTGCACCATGGTCCCATAGGTCACGACGGTCAAGTCGTTGCCGGGTCGGACGATCTCTGATTTTCCAATCGGAACGGTGTAATGCCCATCCGGCACCGCGCCTTTCGGGTGCGTGCTCCACGGCACGGCCGGCTTGTGCGGGTCGCCGTCGAAGGGGCCGTTGTAGATGCGCTTCGGCTCGAAGTAGATGACCGGGTCATCGTCCTCGATCGCCGCGATCAGCAGGCCTTTCGCGTCGTACGGATTCGAGGGCATCACGACCTTGAGCCCCGCGACGTGCGCAAAAAGTGCCTCGGGACTTTGCGAATGGGTCTGCCCGCCGCGGATGCCGCCGCCGCACGGCGTGCGCACCGTCACCGGCGCCGAGAACTCGCCGGCGCTCCGGTAGCGGATGCGCGCGAGCTCGCTCACGATCTGGTCGTAGCCGGGGTAGATGTAGTCGGCGAACTGGATCTCGGCGACGGGACGGAGTCCGTTGACCGCCATGCCGATCGCCGCTGCGATGATTCCGCCCTCGGCGATCGGCGTGTCCATCACGCGGCTCTCGCCGTACTTGCGCTGGAGGCCGTCGGTCACGCGGAACACGCCGCCGAAGTAGCCGATGTCCTCGCCGAGCACGACGACCGACGGATCCTGGCCGAGCTTGATGTCCATGGCCGAATTCAGGGCCTGGATCATGTTCATCTGCGCCATGGTCAGTTCCCGGCCATCTCGTCACGAAGCTCCGCCGCCTGCCGCCGCAGGTGTTCGGGCATCTCCTTGAACACATCCTCGAACATCAGCCCGGGATCGAGCCTCGGTAAGTCGGTGAGCGTGCCGTAACTGACCGCCTCCTTCCACGTCCGCGCCACGAGCTCCTCGAATTCGGCCGTGAGCGACTTGTGTCGCTCATCGGACCACTCGCCGAGCGCGATCAGGTGGTTCTTCAACCGTTCGACGGGATCGCCGAGCGGGAATTTCTGGTAGTCGTCCTTCGGCCGGTAGCGCGCCGGGTCGTCGCTTGTCGAGTGCGCGGCGGCGCGATAGGTCACGTGCTCAATCAGCGTCGGTCCCTGACCGGTCCGCGCCCGCTCGGCGGCCCACTGCGTGACCGCGTGCACCGCGAGGAAATCGTTGCCGTCGACGCGCACGCCCGCGATGCCATAGCCCGGCCCTCGCGCCGCGAAGGTCTGGCGCTCGCCGCCGGCGTGGCCCTGGAAAGTAGAGATCGCCCACTGGTTGTTCACGACGCAGAGGATGACCGGCGCCTTGTAGACCGAGGCGAAGAGTAGCGCGTGATGGAAGTCGGCCTCGGCACTCGAGCCTTCGCCGAGCCAGCTCACGGCGATCGCGTCCTGGCCCTTGATCGCCGCGCCCATGGCCCAGCCCACCGCCTGCGGGAATTGCGTCGCGAGGTTTCCGGAGATCGAGAAGATATTGCCGTCGCGCCAGTGGTACATGACCGGCAGCTGCCGCCCCTTGCACATGTCGCGCGTGTTCGAGAGCAGCTGGCACATGAGGTCGAGCATCGGCCGGCCGCGAACGAAATAGAGCCCCTGGTTGCGGTACGAGGGAAACAGCATGTCCGAAGGACGCAGCGCCATCGCCATCGCTATCGAAACGGCTTCTTCGCCGTACGAGCGCATGTAGAACGAAATCTTTCCGGAGCGCTGAATGCGCTGCATGCGGTCGTCGAAGACTCGCGTCAGCAGCATGTGGCGGAGGCCCACTTGCAGGTCCGCCACGTCGAGATGCGGATGCCATGGGCCGACGGCGCGATGCTCGTCGTCGAGCACGCGCACGAGGCCTTCGGAGAGATAGCGGACCTCGCTCGCAGGCGCGCCGGCATCCGGCCGCGCGATTTTCCCGGCGGGCGAAAGCTTCAGGTAGCTGAAATCGGGCGCGTCGCCGGGACGCGCAGGCGTCTTCGGCACGTACAGGCGTGACTGGGCGACCATCGGCTCCCTCGCGCGCGGCGGGCCTGGGCTCAGCCGCGTATGGTACGCGGCGATGCAGGAAAAACGGGGCTTTCTTGTGCTGTCCTGCAAAATAATGAAATAATCATTGCGAATTTATCCTTCATTCGAAAGGATCATTTCAATGTCTCTGGATGCCATCGACCGGCGCATCCTCGACGAGCTGCAGCGCGACGGCGCGCAGTCCGCGGGCGATGTCGCAACCAAGCTTGGGCTTTCCAACACGACCTGCTGGCGGCGCATCCAGCAGCTCGAAAAAAACGGAGTGGTCAGGAAACGCGTCGCCCTCCTCGACCGCAAGGCGCTCGGCCTCGACGTCATGGTGTACGTTCACGTCCGGCTCTCGAGCCAGGGCCGCGAGTCGCTCGCGCAGTTCGAGCGCGCGATCCGCGACCGGCCTGAAGTTCTCGACTGCTGCACGCTCACGGGCGAGTGGGACTTTCACCTTCGCATCGTCACGCACGACATGAAGGAATACGAAGCTTTCTTCCTCGACCACCTTTCGAAAATCCCGAACGTACAATCGGTGAATTCCTCGATCGTGGTCACGGTCATCAAGGAATCGACGGTGCTCCCGCTCAAGAAGGACTGATTCGACATTCTACGCCCGCATCGGCATAAAATAACGCCGGCCTCGACATGTCCAACCGAGCCTTCAAGCCGCTGTTCGAATCCCTGCTCGCAGGGTCCGGTGTCCGCCTCGACGGCGGCCGTCAATGGGACGTTCGCGTGAACCGCGACCGGCTCTACCGCCGCGCATTGCGCGGCTCCCTCGGCATCGGCGAGTCGTACATCGACGGCGACTGGGACTGCGACGCGCTCGACGAGCTGTTCCGCCGCGTCCTTTCCTCGAACGCCCAGCAGCGCCCGCTGATCCGCGCCGCGCGCGCGCTCAAGGCCTTCCAGTCGCGCTTGATGAACCTGCAGACTCCTCGCCGCGCGCGTGCGGTGGCCGAGGAGCACTACGACATCGACCACCGGATGTACGCGCTCTTCCTCGGGCCCTGGAACCAGTACACCTGCTGCTTCTTCGACGGCACGGACGATCTCGAGCGCGCCGAAGTGATGAAGCTCGAGATGATCTGCGACAAGCTCGAGCTCAAGGCCGGGGACCGCCTGCTCGACATCGGCTGCGGCTGGGGCGGCTTCGCCAAGTACGCGGCGGCAACCCGCGGCTGCGAAGTCACGGGCATCAGCCTCTCCGACGAGCAGATCCGCTACGCGGTCGAATACACGCGGGGCCTTCCGGTCAACATCCGCAAGCTCGACTACCGCCAGCTTCCGGTCTCGGGGCTCCCGCCCTTCGACAAGATTTCGATCATCGGCATGCTCGAGCACGTCGGCTACAAGAATTACGCGACGATCATGTCCGTCGTGCACCAGATGCTGAAGCCGGACGGCCTCTTCCTGCTGCACACGATCGGAAACTGCGAGAGGACCACGGTCGTCGACCCCTGGATCGAGAAATACATCTTCCGGAACTCGATGGCGCCGGCCATGAGCCAGCTCTCCAATGCCGCCGAGGGCAAGTTCGTGGTCGAAGACTGGGAGAACTACGGCCATTACTACGCGAAGACGCTCGAAGCCTGGTACGAGCGCTTCAATGCGAACTGGGACCGTATCCGCACGCTGAAGACGGCGAAGCCATTCGACGAGCGCTTCCGCCGCATGTGGAATTACTACCTGATGTCCTGCAAGGCGGCCTTCGAAGTCGAGCAGCTGCACCTGTGGCAGCTCGTCATGACGCGGCGCCACTCGGGGCGCGGCGTCTACCGCCGTGTCATGCGCACGAGCGCCTCGCAGCCGATGCCCGCCGCATCACGCGAGACCCCGAAGAAAAAGGCCGACGCCGCCTGAAAGCGGCTTATTCCGTGAATACGAGCGAGCGGACCTGGCCGGTCCCGTAATCTAGCAGGTACAGCTCGCCGTCGAGATCCTGGGCGAAGGCCGAAGGCGCGAGCGCCCCGTCGGCGCCCGGTGGCGTGCAGCCCTGCTCCACCAGCTGGCGTACGTTGAATGCGTTGCCCGTGATTTCCCGCTGCAGCCAGCCGATCATGCCGCTGAAATCGCCGAAGACGTAGTTTCCCGCGACCTGCGTCTGCTGCCCGCCGCGGTACACGTAGCCGCCCGTGATCGAGAAGCCGACGTTGCGGCCGTATTCCGCGACCGGGTCCGTGAGTCCCGCGGTGTCGCACCCGGTTGCCGGCGAGAAACAGTGCGCGCCTTCGCGCACGTCCCAGCCGTAATTGCCGCCGCGCTCGACGATATCGACTTCCTCGAAGGAGGACTCGCCCACATCGGCGACCCAGAGGTCGCCGCCCTGGCTGTCGAAGCTCCAGCGCCAGGGGTTGCGGAAGCCGACTGCAAAGATTTCCGGGCAGTCGAGGACGCTGGCTCCGCCGAAGCTGCACAAGGGAGCCCCGATGAACGGGTTGCCGGGCGGAATGGCATAGGGCGCGCCGGCCGGTCGCGAATTCACGTCGATGCGCAACATCTTGCCGAGCAGGCGCCGCGTATTCTGGGCATTGGTCGAATCGCCGCCGTCGCCAAGTCCGATGTAAAGGAGGCCATCGGGGCCGAACGCGAGATCGCCGCCGTTGTGATTGGTGGCAGGCTTGACCACCGTCAGCAGGTCGCGCTCGGAGGCGGGATCGAGTGTCTGGCCGCCGTCCGTGCTCTCGAACTCCGCGGTAATGGAGTGTGTCTCCCCGCCGACCTGTTCGATGAAGTTGAGGTAGACGAGGCCGTTCGTCGCGAACGAGGGATGGAAGGCCATGCCGAGCAGTCCCGCTTCTCCCTCCATGTGCACGCGCGAACTGATGTCGATGAAATCGGTGGCGGCGGTCGCGTCCGGGTCGTTCTGGAAAGTCCGGACGACGCCGCCCTGCTCGACCACGAACCAGCGCGAGGCGTCGTCCGGCGCCTGGAGCATCGCGGTCGGGGCCGAGAACGCGAGGTTCGGGAAGGCACGGGGCGTTTCCAGGCCGCTGCTGCACGGGGGTGGGGCTGGCACCGGAATGCCGCCTCCGCCGCTGCCACCGCATCCGATGACCGCCAGCGAAACGGCGGCCGGCACAAGGCTACGGCGCTTCATGTTCAGCTTCCTTGTCGGACTTCCCTGTCAGGACCGCTCAAACGGCGCGAAGTTTCGCCGCCGCGGCCTCCAGCGTCCGGTCTTCCTTAGCAAAGCAGAACCGGACCAGCCGTGCGGCAGGAGGCTCGTCGCAGAAGGGAGACAAGGGAATCGCCGCGACGCCGTGGCGCCGCGTCAATTCCTCGCAGAACGACACATCCGGCACGCCTGAGATCGCGGAATAGTCCGCCAGCTGGAAATAGGTACCGTGCACGGGGCGCAGGCGAAAGCGCGAGCCTTCGAGGAGCGAGGCAAAACGGTCGCGCCGCGCCTCGTAGAAGGGCCCCAGCTCGTCGGCGAATCCCGGCATTTCGCGCATGAAGTCCGCGATTGCGTGCTGAACCGGCGTCGAGACGGCGAAGGTCAGAAACTGGTGCACCTTGCGGAACTCCGCCGTGAGCGACGGCGCGGCAATGCAGTATCCGACTTTCCAGCCCGTCGCGTTATAGGTCTTGCCGAACGAGAAGACGGCGAAAGCGCGATCGCGCAGGCGCGGGTTGCCAAGGACACCCGCGTGATGCAGGCCGTCGAATACGAGGGACTCGTAAACCTCGTCCGACAACAGAAAGCATTCCCTGCCGACAAGCAGGTCCGCAAGCCGGTCCCAGTCAGACTCCGAGAGCACCGCCCCCGCCGGGTTGAGCGGCGTGTTGACGACAAGGAGCCGCGTGCGCGGGCTGATCGCGTCCGCGAGCCGCTGCCAGTCGATGCCGAAGTCGGCGAGCGAAAGCGGGACGCGCACGACCCGCGCGCCCGCGAGCTCGGCGGCGGGGCCATAGGAGTCGTAGCTCGGGTCGAGGAGGATCACTTCTTCGCCCGCGCGCACGACCGCGTGGATCGCCGCGAAGATCGCCTCGGTTCCGCCCGCCGTGACCGTGACCTCGGATGCGGGATCGACGTGCCAGCCGTGCCGGCGCTCGGCCGATTCCGCGATGGCCTCGCACAGCGCGGGCAGCCCCGCCATCGGCGCGTACTGGTTGTGTCCCGACTCGAGGTGGCGCGCGACGAGCTCACGCAGCCGCTCCGGAGGGTCGAAGTCCGGAAAGCCTGGCCGAGGTTGATCGCACCCGCCTCGGCCGCGAGCCGCGACATCACCGTGAATATCGTGGTGCCGACGCCCGGGAGCTTGCTCGGCGGCCGCGGCATCACTCGTTGGCCGCGATAGCCCGCTGCACGTCCAGCTCGCGGCGCTTCTGCAGCCGCTGCGAGTAGATGCCGAAAACCGCCGTGCCGATCGCGACGATCAGCACCAGGATCGTTGCGAGCGCGTTGATATCCGGGCTCACCCCGAGGCGGACCTTGGAAAAGATCACGATCGGCAGCGTGCTGGAGCCGGGGCCTGTGACGAAGCTCGTAATCACGAGGTCGTCCCAGGACAGCGTGAAGGCGAGCAGCCAGCCGGCGGCGATGGCCGGGATGATGATAGGCATCGTGATCAGGAAGAATACCTTCGCGGGCCGCGCGCCGAGATCCATGGCGGCCTCCTCGAGCGACTCGTCGAGCGTCGCGAGCCGCGACTGCACGATCACCGTGACATAGGCCATCGAGAATGTCATGTGCGCGATCGTGATCGTCGTGATGCCGCGCCCCTCAGGCCAGCCGAGCAGCTGCTCCATCGCGACGAAGAGGAGCAGGAGCGACAGGCCAGTGATCACCTCCGGCATCACGAGCGGCGCGGTAGCGAGCGCCGTGAGGAGCGGCCGGCCGCGGAAACGCCCGAAGCGCGCGAGCGCGAGCCCGGCGAGTGTCCCGAGGACCGTCGCACCGGTCGCGTTCATCGCGGCGATCCTGAGCGACAGGGCGGCCGCGCCCAGGATCTGCTCGTTGTGCATGAGCTCGGCGTACCACTTTGTCGAGAAGCCGGCCCAGACCGTGACGAGCCGCGATTCGTTGAACGAGAAAACGATCATCAGGACGATCGGCAGGTACAGGAACAGGAATCCCGCGATCATCATCGCCGTGACGAAGCGTGAGCGGCGGCCGTTCACCGGTGACTTCCGATCTGCTGTCCCTGCGATCGCTGGTAGAGCATGATCGGTATGACCAGCACGAACAGCATCGCAATCGCGACCGCGCTCGCCACGGGCCAGTCACGGTTATTGAAGAACTCCTCCCACAGCACGCGCCCGATCATCAGCGCGTCCGGCCCGCCGAGCAGCGCCGGGATCACGAACTCGCCGACCGCGGGGATGAAGACCAGCATGCAGCCGGCGACGATTCCGGAGCGCGTCAGCGGCACTGTGATGCGGAAGAACGTCTTGACCGGGCGGCAGCCGAGGTCGGCGGCCGCCTCGAGCAGGGACAGGTCGAGCTTCTCGATCGCCGTGTAGAGCGGCAGCACCATGAACGGCAGGTAGGAATAGACAATGCCGACGTACATCGCGAAGTTCGTCTGCAGCATCACGATCGGCTCGTCGATGATGCCGAGCGCCATCAGGACGTTGTTGATCACGCCGTTGTTCTTGAGGATGCCGATCCAGGCGTAGACGCGCAGCAGGAATGACGTCCAGAACGGGAGCATCACGAGTAGCAGCAGCAGGTTCCGCCAGGCCGGCTTGCTGCGCGCAATGCCGTAGGCCATCGGGTAGCCGATCAGCAGGCAGAACACGGTGGAGATTGCCGCGGTCTGGATCGAATTCAGGAAGGACTTCCAGTAGAGCGAGTCCTTGACGAGGAAGGCGTAGTTCTCGAAGTTGATGCGGAGCCCGATGACGTGGTCGGCGAGCCAGGTGACGAGCGGCTCGTAGGGCGGCATCGCGAGGCGGATCTCGGAGACCGAGATCTTGAGCACGATCACGAACGGCACGAAGAAGAAGAGCAGCAGCCACAGGTAAGGCACGCCGGCGACGAGCGTGCGGCCCGAGTAGCCGCGGGCCTTCAGCTCGCGCGTCGCCCAGCGCCAGGGCCCGTGCGCTCGGATCCAGGCGAGCACTTCGCCCAGGCGAAACGCCGGCGGCTTAGGCCGCTGCGCCGCGCCGCTGCTCACTGCGTCACCACCACCGGGCTGGAGGAATCCCAGCTGAGCCAGACCTTGTCGTCCCAGCGGAAGCGGTCGCCGGATCCCGTGCGCAGAGTGTTCGGCTGCGTCACGCGCATCTGGCGGCCGGTCGCGAGCTTCACGAGGTAGATCGACTGGTCGCCGCGGTAGGCGACCTCGCCGACGACGCCTGCGACGCGGTTGTCGCCGTCACCCTCGGGCTGCTCGCGGGACAGCAGAATCTTCTCGGGTCGCAGCGCGACCCAGACCGTCGCGTCGGGCGCGGCGCTCACGCCGTGACCGACGTGAAAGGTGGCTCCGAGCTCGTCCGAGGAGACGCGTACGTAGTCCGGCTCGTCCTCGATGAGCCGGCCCTCGAACAGGTTCACCGAGCCGATGAAGTCCGCGACGAAGCGCGAGCCCGGGTATTCGTAGATGTCCGACGGCGTGCCGATCTGCACGATCCCGCCGTGGTTCATGACGCCAATCCGCGTGGCGAGCGTCATCGCCTCCTCCTGGTCGTGAGTCACGACCACGAAGGTGACTCCGAGCGTCTCCTGGATGTTCAGCAGCTCGAACTGCGTATGCTCGCGGAGCTTGCGGTCGAGCGCGGCAAGGGGCTCGTCGAGCAGCAGGAGCTTCGGCCGCTTGACGAGGGCGCGCGCGAGCGCGACGCGCTGGCGCTGGCCGCCGGAGAGCTGATGCGGCATGCGCTTGCCGAGCTGCTCCATGCGCACGAGCTTCAGGATCTCGGCGACGCGGTCATCGATCTCCGACTTCGCGACCTTGTCCTGCCGCAGGCCGAAGGCGACGTTCTTCTGAACCGACATGTGCGGAAAGAGCGCATACGACTGGAACATCATGTTGATCGGGCGCTCGTACGGCGGCGTAGCGGTGACATCCACGCCGTCGATCCAGATCGTGCCCTCGGTCGGCGCTTCGAAGCCCGCCATGAGCCGGAGCAGCGTCGTCTTCCCCGATCCCGAGCCGCCGAGAAGGCAGAAGATCTCGCCGCGGTAGATGTTCAGGGAGACGTCGTCTACCGCGACGAAGTCGCCGAACTTCTTCGTCAGCTTGTCGAGACGTACGTACGGCTGCGTGCCCGGGTCCTTCCAGGGCTCGTTTTTCTGGTCCGGTCTTGCGCTCGCCATGATTCCCCCGCTACCCGGAGTCTACTGGCCCGTCTTGATGCGCGTCCACGCGCGGTTGAGACGGCGGCTATAGTCCTGGGTGTGCGCGAGAGCGGGATGCAGCTTCGCGAACACGTCCGGCGGCGGATAGATCGTCGGGTCGTCCCTGATCTCCGGGGGCAGGAAGGCCAGTGAGGCCCGGTTGCCATTCGCATAGCCGATGTCGCGCGTAATCGCCGCGATGACCTGCGGGTCCATCAGGAAATTGATGAAGGCGTGCGCATTCCGCGGATGGGGCGCGTCGGCCGGAATCGCGATCGTGTCGAACCAGCTCACCGTGCCCTCCGTTGGCGTGACGTAGACGACTTCGACGGGCGGCGTTGCGGCTGCGCCGCGCGCACGCGCCTGGATGGCGAGGCCATTCCAGTCGAGGGCCAGGCAGATTTCGCCGGTCGCCAGGTCGTTCGTGTGCTGCGACGCATGGAAGTAGCGGATGTAAGGGCGAACTTTCTTCCAAAGGGCCTCGGCGGCGTCGAGGTCTTCGGGCTTTTCGCTGTTCGGGTCGCGGCCCAGGTAGATGAGCGCAACGTTGAAGGCGTCTTCCGGCGCGTCGAGAATGGCGATCCCGCAGCTCGCCAGGCGCGAGGCGATCGCCGGAACGAACAGGGCGCTCCAGCTGTCGAGCCTGTCCGTCCCGAGCGCTTTCCGGACCATCTGAGGGTTATACGCGAGGCCGTCCATGCCCCAGGTATAGTCGATCGAGTAAAGGTTGCCCGGATCGTTGGCGGCCAGCCGTCGCATGATCTCGGGGTCCATGTTCGCAAGGTTCGGCAGACTCGACTTGTCGAGCTTCAGGAACGCGCCCGTCTTGATGAGGCGCTCGAGAAAGGTCGCCGTCGGCACGACGATGTCGTAGCCGCTCGCTCCGGTCAGCATCTTCGTTTCGACGATTTCGTTGGAATCGTAGGTGTCGTAGACGACCTTGATCCCCGTCCGCGCCTCGAAGTCCGCGATCGTGTTGCGGCCGATGTAATCGGTCCAGTTGTAGACGTTCAGGACTTTCTCTTCAGCTGCAGGCGAGCCGGCTGGAGTCTTGCTGCCGCCGCCGCAGGCCGCGAAGGCGAGCGCCGCCGCGAGTATCAACCCGTTACGGGTTGAGGGACCCACCTGTCACTGGCCGCTGCGAACGCGCGTCCAGGAGCGGTTCAGCTCGCGGCTGAACTGTTGCGACTCGACCAGATCCGGGTGCAGCCGGGAGCGCGTCGCCGCGTCCGGGTAGATGCCCGGGTCATTCTTGATCGAGTCGTCGACGTAGGGGAGCGAGGCAATGTTGGCGTTCGCGAAGCGCACCTTGTTCGTCACCTTGGCGATGACTTCTGGCTCCATCAGGTAATTCAGGAAGGCGTGCGCATTGTCCGGGTGCGGCGCATCGGCCGGGATCGCCAGCATGTCGAAGAAATTGATCGCGCCTTCCTTCGGGATCGCGTACTTCACGTGCACCGGCTTCGCCGCCGCGGCGCCGCGGTCGCGCGCCTGCAGCACGTCGCCGCTCCAGCCGAGCGCAAGGCAGATCTCGCCGGACGCGAGGTCGTTGATGTACTGCGAGGAATGGAAGTACCGGATGTATGGCCGGATCTTCATCAGCGTGTCCTCGACGACCTTGAGGTCTTCGGGCTTTTCGCTGTTCGGGTCGAGGTTCCTGTAGATGGCGACCGAGCCGAAGACGTCCGTCGGCGCATCGAGGATCGCGATGCCGCACTTGCCGAGCCTGGAGGCGATCGCCGGATCGAGCAGCGCGGACCAGCTGTCGATCGTGTCGGTGCCGATGGCCTTCTTCACGAGGTCCGGGTTGTAGCCGAGGCCGACCGTGCCCCAGAGATAGTTGATCGAGTGGTCGTTGCCCGGATCGTGCGCCGCCGTGCGCTGCATGATGTCCGGGTCCATGTTCTTGAGGTTCGGCAGCTTCGACTTGTCGAACGGCAGGAACACGCCCGCCTTGATCTGGCGCTCGAGGAAGGGCGCGGTGGGCACGACGACGTCGTAGCCGGAGCGGCCGGCCAGCAGCTTCGTCTCCAGCACCTCGTTCGAGTCGAAGACGTCGTAGGTGACGTGGATGCCGGTGGCCTTCTCGAAGTCCGCGACCGTGGTGTCGGCGATGTAGTCCGACCAGTTGAGGACGTTGACGGCTTTTTCTTCGGGCGCCGCGGCCTTTGCTGCAGCTTCGGTTTCCTTCTTGCCGCCGCAGGCGGCCGTCGCGAGCAGAGCGGCCGCGAGGGCCCCGGACCGGATCGCGCGCTGCATGTGCCCCTCCTTCCTCAAGCGACGCCGATGTCCCGTGCTGTCAGGTCGATGCAGCGCCTCGCCTTCTCGACCAGCTCGTCGACGTCTTCGCGGGTCATCACGAGGGGCGGCGCCAGGATCATCGTGTCGCGGACCGCGCGCATGATCAGGCCGTTCTTGAAACAGTGATCGCGGCAGACGAGCCCGACGGCGCCGCGGTCGCGGAAGAAAGTGCGGCTGCCCTTGTGCGCCACGAGCTCGATTGCGCCCAGCATGCCGACGCCGCGCACCTCGCCGACGAGCTTGTGGTCGGCGAGCTCGCGGATGCGCTTCTGCAGGTAGGGCGCGATCTCCTCGCGTGCGCGGTCAACGATCTTCTCGCGCCGCATGATGTTGAGGTTCTCGATCGCGACCGCGCAGCAGACCGGGTGCCCCGACCAGGTGAAGCCGTGGGCGAACTCGCCGCCCTTCTCAATCAGCACATTTGCCACCTTGTCCGAGACCATTGCGCCGCCGAGCGGCTGGTAACCGGACGTGATGCCCTTCGCGATCGTCATGAAGTCAGGCTCGATGCCGAAGTGCTCGCAGCCGAACCAGCGGCCGGTGCGGCCGAAGCCGCAGATCACCTCGTCCGAGATGAGGAGGATCCCGTACTCGCGGCAGATGCGCTGGATCTCCGGCCAGTAGGTGGACGGCGGGATGATGACGCCGCCCGCGCCCTGGATCGGCTCGCCGATGAAGGCGGCGACGCGCTCCGGCCCGATTTCCTCGATCTTCTCGGCGAGGCGCCGCGCGGCCCGGAGGCCGTACTCCTCGGGCGAAACGTCGATGCCGTTCTCGTACCAGTACGGCTGCTCGATGTGCGCAATGTCCGGGATCGGCAGGCCGCCTTGCGCGTGCATCGCGGCCATTCCGCCGAGGCTCGCGGCCGCCACCGTGCTGCCGTGGTACGCGTTCAGGCGACTGATGACGACGCTGCGCTTCGGCTGGCCCATCAGGTCCCAGTAGCGGCGCGCCATGCGCAGGATCGTGTCGTTCGCCTCCGAGCCCGACTGCGTGAAGAACACGCGGTGGAACTGCGGCGGCGTCAGCTCATCGAGGAGCTGCGCGAGCTCGATCGCTGGTGGATGGGCGCTCTTGAAGAAGCTGTTGTAGTACGGGAGCTCGCGCATCTGTTTCGCGGCAACGTCCGCGAGCTCGTTCCGGCCGTAGCCGATATTGACGCACCAGAGTCCCGACATCGCGTCGAGGATCTCCTGGCCTTCGGAATCGACCAGGTGCACGCCCTTGGCGTGCGTGATGACGCGCGAGCCTTCCGCCGCGAGCGCGCGGAAATCGGTGAACGGATGCATGTAATGCCGGGCGTCGATCTCCTGCCACTCGCGCGTTCCCCTTCCCGTGATCCGTGGCTTCGCGCTCATGACAAGTCCCCCGGGCTCAGACGTTCAACAGCAGGTGTTCCCTTTCCCAGGAACTGATCACCCGGGAGAAGGTCTCGTACTCGTTTTCCTTGACGGCACAGTATGCCGCAACGAAGCGCTCGCCGAACACTTCGACGAGCGGCTTGCTCGCCTGCAGTAGCGCGAGCGCATCCGCGAGCGAGCGCGGCAGCGAGAACGGCAGGTCGTAGGCCGAACCCGTGATCGGCGCGGTCGGCTTCAGGCCCTCGATCATGCCGAGGTAGCCGCAGGCAAGCGAGGCCGCGATCGCGAGATAGGGATTCGCGTCGGCGCCGCCGAGGCGGTTTTCGACGCGCCGCGACTGCGGCTCCGAGACCGGCACGCGCAGGCCCGCCGTGCGGTTGTCGAAGCCCCACTGCACGTTGATCGGAGCGGAGTGGTAGCGCGTGATGCGCCGGTAGCTGTTCACGTTCGGTCCGAACAGCGACATCGCCGAGGGCAGGTACTTCTGCAGTCCCGCGATGAAAGCCTCGAAGAGCGCCGACGGCTTGTCGTCCGCGTCGCTGAAGATGTTCTCGCCCGTCTTCGCGTCGACGATGCTCTGGTGGATGTGCATCGCGCTCCCCGGCTCCCCCGCGAGCGGCTTCGCCATGAACGTCGCGTACATCTTGTGCCGCAGCGCCGCCTCGCGCGCCGTGCGCTTGAAGAGGAAGGCCTGGTCGGCGAGGTCGAGCGCGTCGCCGTGGTTCAGGTTGATCTCCATCTGCGCCGCGCCTTCCTCGTGGATCAGCGTATCGATGTCGAGATCCTGCGCCTCGCAGAACTGGTAGATGTCGTCGAACAGCGGGTCGAACTCGTTGACCGCGGCGATGCTGTAGGCCTGACGGCCGATCTCAGCTCGGCCCGAGCGGCCGATCGGGGGCTTCAGCGGATAGTCCGGGTCGGTGTTCGGCTCCACCAGGAAGAACTCGAGCTCGGGCGCGACTACCGGACGCCAGCCTCGTGCGGCGTAGAGATCGAGGACGCGGCGCAGCACGTAGCGTGGCGCCATGGGAACCGGGCGGCCGTCGTCATAGAAGCAGTCGTGGATCACCTGTGCGGTCGGCTCGGCGGCCCAGGGCACGACACGAATCGACTTCGGATCGCCCGTCAGGGCGATGTCGATCTCCGATGGGTGAATGGAACTGTCGTCCTCCGGGTACTCGCCCGTGACGGTCTGCAGGAAGATCGACTCGGGCAGGCGCATGCCCTCGTCTTCGGCATATTTTTCCGCGGGCATGACCTTGCCGCGCGCGACGCCCGCCATGTCGGGGACCAGCGCCTCGACCTCGGTGATCCCATGGTCCTTGAGGAACTGATGGATCTGGCTCATCGCGGCCGCCTGCTCGCGTGCTCGCGGCCCGCCTTGCCGAACTCGGCGAAAAGCGCGCGCGAGAACGGGTTTTCCATCACCTTCCACTCGGGGTGCCATTGCACGGCGAGCGCGAAAGTCTTCGCGCCATCGATGCGGAAGGCCTCGATGACGCCGTCCTCCGCCTTCGCCTCGGGCACGAGCGTCGGCGCGAGACGCTCGACACCCTGGGCGTGCAGCGAGTTCACCTTCATATGCCGCGTGCCCGCGATTTTGTGCAGGATCCCGCCTTCCACGAGCTCGATGTCGTGGACCGGGCCGTACTGCTCGTCGAGCGACTGGTCTTTCTTCTCGCGATGGTCGAGATTGCCCGGAAGGTCCTGCAGGTTCTGGTATAGCGAGCCGCCGAGCGCGACATTGATCTCCTGGAAGCCGCGGCAGATCCCGAGAATCGGCAGCCCCGCTTCCACTGCGCCGGTGATCATCGGCAACGTCGTGGCGTCGCGCTCCGGGTCATGCCAGGTACCGGGCGCCGATTTCGCGCCCAGGTATCGGTGTGGCTCCACGTTCGAGGGGCTTCCCGTGAAAAGGATGCCGTCGAAGGCCGCAATCCACTCGCGCAGGTAGCGATCCCCGAGCGCCGGCACGAGCACCGGGACCGCATCGGCCGCCTGGACCACCGCATTGATGTACTTCTCGCCGACGCAATGGAACCAATGCGAGTTCAAGAGTCGGCGATCGGCCGGGATTCCGATGATCGGCTTGCGCATGTGCTTCTGTTAATTATTTTGAACAAGCCCCGGTATTGAGGCCGGTTCGACGGGGGCCATTGTCTCACAAAGCCGGGGGGAAGCGCCCCGCAGGATCCCGAGGCCAAGCTGCGTTCTGTCAGGCCGCAAGGGGCCTTTTTGGGCCTTTTATGTTGCATCGCGGGAACCTTGCCGGGGGCGCGTGCGGCTGGTTATCCTGCCTCGCGGCCCTTCCCGGCACGCGATACAAGATCTTAAACGCCAGGTGAGAGATGGCCCTCGTCAGGGACGAAATTTCGAATGCCGAGGCCTTCCTCGCGGCGCGCCCCGCAGTGCGGGTCGTGGATCTCTTGCTGCCGGATCTCTGCGGCGTCCTGCGTGGCAAGCGCGTGGACAAGGCGGACCTCGCCGGCGTGTACCAGCGCGGCATGTTCCTGCCCGGCTCGATGTTCGCGCTCGACGTCCTCGGCGGCACGATCCAGACGACCGGACTCGGATTTGACGAGGGCGATGCCGACCGCGCCTGCGTGCCGGTCCCGAACAGCCTCTTCCCGTCGCCCTGGATGGGTCCGAGCGTCGCGCAGCTCCAGGTGCAGATGCTCGACCACGATGGCGGCCCGTTCTACGGCGATCCGCGCCATCTGCTCGACGCGGTCCTCGAGCGTTACGCCGCGCGCGGCCTGACGCCGGTCGCCGCTGTCGAACTGGAGTTTTACCTGGTCGACGTCGAGCGCACGGCAGCCGGCCATGCGCAGCCGCCGCGCTCGCGCTACACCGGCCGGCGCGAGAACCGCACGCAGGTCAATTCGATGACGGACCTCGAGTCCGTCTCCGACGTCCTTTCCGAGATCACCGCCGCCTGCGATGCGCAGGGCGTGCCGACCGGTGCCGCGCTCGCCGAATGCGGGCCGAACCAGTGGGAGGTGAACCTTCGTCATGTCGGCGACGTTCGCCAAGCCTGCGACCAGGCGATCCGCTTCAAGCGCATCGTCAAGGGCGTCGCCCACCGGAACGGCATCGAGGCGACCTTCATGGCCAAGCCGTATGCCGACGCGCCGGGCAGCGGCATGCACATGCACGTGAGCGTCCTCGACCGCAATGGCCAGAACGTCTTCGCCTCCGAGGACGCGCTCGGCAACGACATGTTGAAGCAGGCTGCGGCAGGCCTCGTCGAGACCATGGCCGACGGCATGGCGATCTTCGCGCCGAACGCGAACAGCTACCGGCGCCTCCGGCCCGAGCTCTATGTGCCGATGAACGCGACCTGGGGCTACAACAACCGCGGCGTCGCCGTTCGCGTGCCGGTCTCGGGCGCCGCCGACCGCCGGGTCGAGCACCGTGTCGCGGGCGCCGACGCGAATCCCTATCTCGTCGCGGCCGCCGTGCTCGCGGGAATGCTTTACGGCGTCGAGAAGAAGCTCACGCCGCCTCCTCCGCTCGTCGGCAATGCGTACACACAGCGGCTCAGCGCACCGAAGCTGCCCGGCGACTGGCCGACGGCGCTCACGCGCTTCGGAGAGAGCGCGTTCCTGCGCGAGTACTTCGGCGAGCGCTTCGTGACGCTCTACGAGCGCACGCGCCGCGGCGAGATGCAGGACTTCAACTCGCGCCTCACGGCGCTCGACTACAGCTGGTACCTGGAGCAGGTGTGAGCCTGAAGCCCGCGGACAGCTGGTACGAGGCGACCGCGCGGCGCGACGCGCCGCTGCCTCATCTTGAGGGGGCGGTCGACGCTGATGTCTGCGTCGTCGGCGCCGGCCTCTCCGGCTGCTCGACCGCGATGCACCTCGCGCAGCGCGGCTACAAGGTCGTCGTGCTCGAGGCCGAGCGCATCGGATACGGCGCCTCGGGCCGTTCCGGCGGCCAGATCATCCCTGGGTGGGCCGGCGGCATGGACAAGATCGCCGCACAGCTCGGCAAGGCCGACGCGAAGCGGATCTGGGACTACAGCATCGAAGGCATCGAGCTCACGCGCGACCTTATCGCACGAAATCACATCGACTGCGAGCTCGCCTGGGGTCACATGCACGTCGCGCTGAAGCCGCGCCAGCGCCAGGAGCTGCTCGACATGCAGCGCGAGCAGGTGGAGGACTTCGGTTACGGGAAGCTCCGCTTCATGGAGCGCGAGGAAACCGGATCCTGGATCGCGAGCAAGCGCTACATCGCGGGGCTCCTCGACTCGGGGGCGGGCCATCTGCATCCGCTCCGCTACACCATCGGCGTCGGCAAGGCCGCGATCGCCGCGGGTGCGCGCGTCTGCGAGAAGAGCGCCGTCACGGACATCCAGTACGGCTCCACGGTCACGGTGAAAACCGCGAAAGGTAGCGTCCGTGCCAAATTCGTCGCGCTCTGCGCCAACGTCGGACACGTGGAACTCTCAAAGAGGCTGGCGCGCAAGCTGATCGGCGTCGCCTCTTACATCGTCGCGACGAATCCGCTCGCCCAAGAGCGCGCGAAGGCGCTCCTCAGGGACAACATCGCGGTCGCCGACCTCAACTGGATCATCGACTACTATCGCCTCTCGGCCGACTACCGGTTGCTGTTCGGCGGGCGCGTCAGCTATTCGGGGCTCGACCCGCTCGGCACCGAGCGCGCGACGCGCCTTCGCATGCTGAATGTCTTTCCGCAGCTCGCCGACGCCGAGATCGACTATGCCTGGGGCGGGATGATCGATATCACGATGAGCCGCCTGCCGAACTTCGGCCGGCTCGAGCCGAACGTGTATTTCCTGCAGGGCTATTCCGGCCACGGCATGGTCGCGGCGACGATTGCTGGCCGGATCCTCGCCGAGGCGATCGCCGGCCAGGCGGAGCGCTTCGACGTCATGGCTCGCCTCAAGCACCACGACTTCCCGGGTGGCACGCATTTCCGCCGTCCTACGCTCGTGATGGCGATGACCTGGTTCCGGCTGAGGGATCTGATGCCCTGATGCCTCAAAGGGGACGGTCACTTTGAAATGTGACCGTCCCCTTATCAGTGGCCCGTGGTCGGTTCGAAGCGGCGGTCGGGCCGGAACGGCTTCAATTCTCCAGCGAGCGCGCCCTCGACAATTTCTTTCGTTGCCAGCAAGCCCGCTTGTGGCGCGAGTGTCACGCCGCTGTGCATCACCGAGAGGTAGACGTCCGGTCGCGAGGGTGAGGCGCCGAGGACCGGAAAGCCGTCAATCGGCATCGGCCGCCAGCCGATCACGATGTTCTCGAAATTCACCGCCGTGAGGTCCGGCACGTAGCGCTGCGCTTCCTTGAGCATGCGCTCGGCGTGCTGGAGCGCGATTTCGCGCGAAGGAAAGTCATTCGGGTGGCCGGCGAGGCGGTCTGCATGGCTCGCCGGCGGTCCGTCGTCCTCGCCGAGCACGATGCGGCCGTCGTCGCGCTGGTGCAGGTGCACTTTCGGCATCCAGAGTACGCGATTGATGATCGGCGGCATCGGCGTTGTGACCGCGGTGGCCCCCGGCGCATCCCGCAGCGGGACGTCCCAGTCGGCAAAGCGCTTCGCGGCACCCGCCGCGGCTCCGGTCGCGAGCACGAGGCGATCCGCGGCGATGTTGCCGCCGCTCGTCGTAACCGACTTGAGCCGCCCGCCTTCCAGGTTCACGCCCGTCAGCTCGCATGGGTACAGCAGCTTTGCGCCGAGCGCGACAGCCGCGCCGAGAAAGGCCTGAGTCGACGCAATCGGATTCGTCGCACCGTCATGGGCGGAATAGACCACCTGACTGAGCGAGGTGAAGTCCACGTTCGGCTCGAGCTCCGCGAGGTCGCCGCCCGAGAGGATCTTCGTCTGCTCGCCCCAGGCCATCTGCTCTGCTACGTGAATTGCGAGTTCCTTTTCCTTGCTCGCATCCGCGTTGCCTTCAAGGGAGCCGCCCCACCGGACGGGCAGGCCCAGTTCCGGCTGCAGCAGCTTCCAGCGCGCGACGCCCGCCTGGTTCAGCGCATGGTATGCCTGCGGCTGCTTCGACCAGGTGGCGTTGATCCAGGCGAAGGATGCGCGGCTCGCATGCGTCGCCGGCCCCTGCCGGTCAATGACCGTCACCCTTGCGCCGGTCTTGGCGAGGTGCCAGGCAATCGAGGCGCCGATGATGCCGGCGCCGGCGACGACGACACGCAGGCCATCCGCGGCGCGGCTCTCGGGTGCGAGCGCTGCAGCCGCGACGAATTGCAGGAATCGGCGCCGATTCAGCTTAGCCGCCATCGTAGGCCTGCCGCTCGAACCAGTTGTCGCGATAACAGCGCCGGCCGCAGAGGAGCTGCCAGGCACTCGAGGCGAGATAGGCCGGCAGGAAAAAGGGTCCCCAGGTCTCGTATTGCCGCACGTGCACGTGCTCGTGGTCGCGAGCGGCGTCAAGCGCTGCTTTGTCCGTGCCGAGGATCACATGGCCGAAGGTGATGGCGCGGAACGGGAAACGGCTCGCGGGATGGCGCAGTCGCGCGCCGATCCATCCGCCAGAGAACTCCAGCACCCCGCACACGGCGCTCCGGTGCGCACCAAAGAACGTCATGACAGCGCCCAGCAGCAATCCGATCGCTGAGTTGGGACTGGCCCAGACGTAGGCGGCCAATCCAGCGGCGCCTAGCATCCGCATGCGCCCTTGATCGGCAGTTCCCCGGAGCGCGCGTCCCTCGTGACGGCAACTTGGCCCTTGAAGAGACAGGATTCCTCGCCGGGCTCGACTGCCTGGAGATCTAGCCGAATGGACAGGCCGTCTGCCTGCCACGCGGTGCGGAATGGTTCCCCGGCAAGACATTGGTACATCGGAAACCGTAAGGGCTGCGAGGGACGGAGCTTGACGTTGCCGTTACCGGGATTGACTAGCGCAAAGGGTGGCTCGCCATTCGGCGCCAACGCGATCACCTGGTCACCGGCACCGTACACCGACTCGCGCTCGTCCGCGATTGACTCATTGAAGAGACAACCGCAAATGATGCGCTCATTTCCCACCGCAAGGGGCCACAGCAGCCGCTGCTTGGATCGGTCTGCATCATCGCTTCGCTTGATTACCCGGACCGATTGCAGCATGCGCTCCAGTGCCGGACTCAGGGGCGTCCCAAGCGCCGAGTAGCTGTATTCAACAATCACCCAGTTGTTGCCAACTTGCGTGCCGATTCGCTTATCGAACGAATACTGCGACCTGACCTGGCACTCGCGCCACGTCGTACCATGCTCCGTCGTCTCGAAAACGGCCGGGCAGTTGGCCCACCGGCGCGAGTCGTCCTGCTCGAGGACGTCGATTGCGAACGAAGCCGGCGCTTGGCGAGGGCTCGGTTGTGCAAACAAGCGCCGGCCTTCGCGATGCACTCCGACAAGTAACTCCGGTTCGACGCGCACGGAGAAGTATGGAGTCTCGATTTCGGTTGCCTGGTCGAGGCGGCAGAAGTCCGGCTCTTGGACGCCCCCGGAGATAGGCGACGCACAGAAATCTGAAGTGGCGACGACGGCAACAAGAATCCAAGCGGCCATTGCTGGCAATCCTTACTGCGGCATCTTCGTGATCTGCACGCTCACGATCTTCCACGCACCATCTCTCCGCACATAAGTGTCGGTGTAGCGGTAGTGGCTCGCGAAGTCCTTGCCGTCAAAACGTCCGGTCATGCGCGTGCGCCCGCTCAGAAGGGCGACATCGCCGTAGAGCCGCACTTCGAAGTCCTCGACCGTGTACGGATCGATGGTCAGCTTCTCCGAGACGATTCCGTCGACGAACGAGGCCTTCGTTTCGAGGTTGCCGTATCCGTCGATCTGGCGGAAGTCCTCGGCCATGTTCGATTCGACCGCGGCACGGTCCTTGCGCACGATCGCCTTGTCCCAGGCGTCGGCCCGGTCGGTGAGCGCCGCGATCGTCGCGGCTTCTTCGTCGGACGCAGGACCAGCGCCCAGTATGGACCTGACCTTGCCGGCCACCGCGAGGCCGACTTTGCGGTGCGCAGCCTCGCTGAGATGCAGGCCGTCCACGCCATCCGTCGCCGTGATGGCGGCGACATCCAGGAATTCCGCTCCGGTTCCCCTTGCTACGGATTCATATAACGCCGCAAGCTGGCGCGACTTCTCTACGGCACCGGCGTATGCCTCGGCCGGAAACTTTTCGGTCTTCACGAGCGGAGGCGGCGCGAGCACCAGCACGCGGGCCGGCTCGTACTCGGTCAGGACACCGCCGTCGGTCGTCTTCACGAGCTCGAGGAGCTTGCGCAGTCCCTGCGCGGTCCGCTCCGGCGAGCGCTCGTACATCGCCTTGAAGTCGTTGGTACCCAGCATGATCACGATGAGGTCGAGCGGCAGGTGCGAGGCGATGGCCGACGAGAGATAGGCGGCGCCGTCCATGCCGGCGCCGGAAACCTGTGGCGCAGTGGGATCCGGCAGGTCCGTCGTCCTGCCACTCAGGCCCTCTTCGACGATGTCGTATCCGGGCCCGAGCGCGGCGCGGACAACGCCAGGCCATCGCTTGTCTTCCGGATAGCGAGTCGTCGGGAACCCGCGCGAAACCGGGATCCAGCCCCAGGTGTTGGAGTCCCCATAGACGAGGATGTGCTTCGCCGCGGCGCGCGCGGCCGCCACGTCCTGCCGCTGGAAGCGCAGGTCCCACATCCGGTCCTGCACGATGCTGAAGCTCGTTACATGCCCCGTGCCGTCCCGATGGAAGACGATCGTCCCGAGCTCGCTGTCGAAGGCATCGGCATAAAGTGGCACCAGCGGGAAGACGCCATCCGGCCGGCGCGCGATCTCAAGCGTGCCGCCGTTCACGCGCGCGGCCAGCGTCGTCTCCGCATCGCTGCTCGAATAAACTCCGGCCAGCGCTTCCAGTTCCGCCGCGGTGGGCTTCGGAGGCTCCAGGCGTTCGATGGGAACAGGCCAGCCATCGCCGATATCGAGCCTCCCGCGATCCGGTCCATCAAGGCTGATGAAATCGCCCTCGCCATCCGACAGGCGCTTGTGCGTCAGCGCAACGAGGGCGACGCCGTCCGGCCGCTGCAATGCCTTGCCGTTCCGCACAATCCTGAAAGCGTCCCCGCGGTCGGTCCTGCGCCAGAGACCTGCGATTGCGTCGAGCTCGGTGCTGGAGAGCGAGACGGTCTTCGGCGGCTGCTCAGCCTTCAGCGCGTCGCGGAGGTAAAGGTCCGCGACTGCATGCAGCGTCTGACGCGGCGTGCTGTCGCCCGCATTGCAGAGTACGGCGACCGACAAGTGCTGGCCGGGAAAGCGCGACAGGTACGCGCGATAGCTCGCCGTCGTTCCGCTGTGCCGGATCTCCGGCAGGCCCTTGTAGCGGTCGATCGAGAGGCCCATGCCGTAGCCGAACTCGCTGCCGTTCGCCAGCTTTCCCGAGACCTGCATCTCCCGGACGAGGTCAGCGTCGCCGACCTTCGGGTCATCGAAGTTTGCATTCCAGCGCAGCAGGTCGCCGACCGTCGTGAGGAGGCCGCCATTGCCGTGCACGTCTTCGAACGGCATGTCCTGGCGGTAGATGCCATCCGATTCCGAGTAGGCGATCGCGCGACCCTTGACGACGCGCGCATAGTCATCGCGCCAGGACGTGCGGGTCATGCCGAGCGGCTCGAAGATCCGCCTGCGCGTGAACTCGGCAAACGGCTCGCCGGCGACGCGCGAGACGAGGATTGCGGCGAGGTTGTAACCCGAGTTGCTGTACGACCAGCGCGTGCCGGGCTCGAAGTTGAGCCTGCTCTGTCGGCTCAGGACATCCAGTACGTGCGCGTGCGTATGCACGCGTGTCCCGCGCGGCCAGCCGGCAATTTCCACGACATTGCCCCAGTCGCGCAGGCCGCTGGTGTGCTGGAGCATCTCGCGGATCGTAATCGGCGCGCTGTGGACGGGCAGCTCGGGGATGTACTTGCGGACTGGATCGTCGAGGGAGAGCTTGTGATCCCTCTCTAGCAGAAGGACCGCGGCAGCAGTGAACTGCTTCGAGACCGAGCCGGCTTCGAAGATCGTGTCTGGCCGGTTCGGCACATCGTGCTCGAGGTCAGCCATGCCGTAAGCTTTTTCCAGGACGACCTTGCCGTCCTGCGCGACGCCGACGGCGCAGCCGGGTGTCGAAGTCGTCCAGTCCGAGAACAAGGGATCGATTGCCGAATCGGGAACGGCCTGTACGGAAGCAGCGAGGGCCGGCATCGCAAGCGCAGACGCCAACATCCCTGTGCAGCGTGCGGCGGACCGGCTAATGGGAAGGATTCCTCTTGAGTCGCGCGGCGATCAGGGCTGCAAAGACGCCGGGCAGCGAAAGTATCCCGAACATGATGAGACCGAGCGGCGCGAGGTTACCGATCTCGCCGGAGCGCAGCGCCATCGCGACGAACTGAGCGGCGAACAACGCGACGGCCCATCGCCAGGACCGCTCCGGGTACAGGTAGCCCAGCAGACCGCACGCGCCGATCGCGAGCGGATAGAACAGCGACCAGTAGAGGCCGGAGTCCCAGGCTTCGCGCCAATCTGTCATTGCGGCGCCGGCGAACCACAGTACGGCGCCGACGATGATCGCGATCGCGAATGCCGTCGAGCCCTTCGTGCTGCTCAAGCGTCTGGCCTGCGGAAGCGGCGGTATAGCGACACGATCCAGCCGATCATGAGCGTCAAGAAGGCGCCGAGCCCGATCAGAAGCAATTGCTGGTCGAGCTCTGGCTCATCTCCCGCATTGGCGCGCATGACGAGCAAATGGACGAAGCTGATGAGGAGGATCATCGCGATAGCGAGGAACGCAGTTCGAGCGCGCAGCGAAGTCAGCGTGTCTGCGCTGCGTTCGGGCGCCAGCCAGTATTCGCGGTTGGGTATGTTCAGGAGCATTGGCCAGCGCCGCGACACCCACATCGGCAAACCCGCGACCAGCAGCGGCACGACGATGACCAGGAAAGCCATGTATCCGCGATAGACTCCGCGGCTCATCGTGGCGTTGGGCTCACCGCGCGCGTCGAAATGCGTCGCACCGACGTCAGGAAAGCCTGCGCTCGAGAGATAGATGAATGCCGCCGCGGCCACTGCGACGGCAGCGACGAGAATCAAACTCGAATGACCGGAACTCCCGCTCATCGATGGTGACTGTGGCCTAAGGTCCGGGAACTATGACCCCGATGCCGTCCGAATAGCGAATATTGAGCGCCGGAAGGCCGAATTCCGAAGTCCGGCCGGCGACCTGGCCCAGGATCTCGCGCGCAGCGGCCTCGTCCGACACCAGTCGTGGGATGCCGCTCGTCGTCACCTTGTCGCCATATCCAAGCTCGACCGGGTGCAACCTGACTTCGGAAAGCTGGTTGCCGTCGAATCGGACTTCCGCGACGACGCTCTGGAAGGTGAACGCGTGCGCAAATGTTTCCTTGTTGAGCGGCGCGCTCAGGTCGTACTCCGTGGCTTTCTCCGGGTCTTTCCACGTACGTGCCATGAGATCGCGATTCCGGCTGAAGAGGTCGTGCGGCAACTGCTCCTGTACGTCGCTCCAGAAGAAGTTGCCGAGGCCGTAGAAGATGGGCCTGTATCCGCGCGCGGGCGACTTGTAGATCTCCATCGCTCCGAGGTTGTGGTTGCCCGACGTGACGAAAAGGTCCGCGCCGGAATCGATCGCGCCGTGCGCGAGCTCTTTCAGGAATTTGGCCGCCCCGCGCGGCGCGTTCTCGTCGTCACAGGCCAGCGAGCATTCGTGGGAATGAATCGCGACGATGACGAAGTCGGCATTTAGCGCGGCAGCGCGAACGGCTGCATAGATCTCGCGCAGGTCTTCCGGATCCATCTCGTGCTGGTACGACAACCGATCGGCCTGGCGGTAACGCGTGCCGAAGAGACCCCCCTCTTTCGGCACCTCGCCGCATTGTTCGTCGTAGAGGGCGCACTGAACCTGTGCAATCGCCTCGATGGCATCTCGGGGCACCAGCGCGGTTTCCTCCACTCGAAGCGCGCTCAAGCCGGGACGACCCGGTGCGTTCGATGCAGGGGGCAGCGACTCGCTCGTCGGCCGGAATGTGGATGCGATTGAGACCAGGGCGATACGCCCTTGTGGACTTTCGAAGTATGCCGGCGCTCGGGCGCTGCGGTGGGTTTCACCGATCCCAGCGTATGGAATGCCGGCTTCATCGAGCCACCGCGAAGTCTCTCGCATGCCTTCGAGGCCCCAGTCCATGCTGTGGTTGTTCGCGCGGCCGACGACCGAGATACCCATTGCCTTGAGATCGCGCGCAACCTCCGGGACTGACGCATTTGTCCAGTCGCCATTCCACGAATACGGGGCGCCCGAAAATGCGCGCGGATCGAAGATCGTGGTCTCGAGGTTTCCGACGGTCACGCTGGCGCCGCGGAGGAGCTTGATGACTTCTCCGAAGGCCCGCAGCGATTCGGAATACTGGGAGAGTGGCCGCGAGATGATGAGATCGCCGACCGCCGCGGCCGTGAATCCGTCCGGTACGCTGGCTTGCAGCTCCGCCTCGATCGGACGCTTCGGATCCAGCTGCCCCGCTTCCTTCACGCCTGGGTCGGCGGGCCCGAAGCCCGGCTCGGCCGCGATGGCGCCCGAAGCGACGAATGCCGATACGAGGCCGAGGAGTCGTTTCATGGTTCAGCCAAGCAGTTTCGAGTCGTACGGGTATTGCGAAAGTACCACGGGCCCTTCGGCAGACACCCAGACTTCGTCTTCGAGCTTCACGCCATCAGCCGCGCCGACCTTTCCCGCGTAGCACTCGACGGCGACCACCATGTTTTCCTGGAACTCGCCCTCCGGCATTTCGGTGTATGGATCGCCGGGCATGGGGATGTTGGGCGACTCGTCGTCCGTGCCGATACCGTGCACGATGACGCCGTACGCCTGCTCGCGATACGCCGCCGGCAAATCCGGGCAGCGGGCGACGAAATCAGAAAACGCGAGCCCCGGCGCAATCAATGCCGCGCATCCCTGCACGAAGTCGTGGGCCACGCGATAGGCTTCCTTCTGTTCCGCGCTCGGCTTCTCGCCGCACAGGAAGGTGCGCGAGAAATCCGCGACGTAGCCATCGGGCCCCGTCAAGTCGGTATCGATGGCGACGAGCTCGCCCAGCGCGACCTTCTTTTCGTCCGCCTCGTGATACCAGGGATTCGTCTTTTGCCCAGAGACGATCAGCCGCGTGAAGCAGTGCTCGCCGCCCAGGGCGAGCACGCGGTGCCAGAAAACCGCAAGCAGCTCGTTCTCGGAGACGCCGGGCTGGATGGCTTGCTCCAAGTCCCGGAGCGCAGACTCCGCAACCACACAGGAGCGTTTCATCAGCTCGATTTCGTCCGGCAGCTTGATCATCCTTGCCGCCGACATCGCTCTATCGGCGTCCGTGAGCTCAAGTCCCTGAGCCTCCAACGCTGAATAGCCGTTGTAGTCGAGCACGTCGATGCCGACCCGCCCGCCGGCCAGCCCGCGCTCATCGAGGACTCCTTTGATGTCCTTTGCCCAGACCGCTGCCTTGGCCGGCGAATCGGCATCCGTCAGTCGCGCCTGCCAGAACATGGAGGGCCGCACGTCCGGCCAGAACTTGCGCTGTCGGAACTCGGCGCCACCGTACTCGAAGATGACCGGGTCGCCCGTCACCGGCACCACGACGTAATGCGCGATGTTGACCGCCGTCCAGAGCGGCATGACCGCGACGCCGGTGCAATAGCGGATGTTGACGATGTCGGTGAGGACGAGCGCGCCGATCTGGCGCGCCGTCATCTCGCGCTGCACCCGGCCGAGGCGGCCGCGCCGCAAGCGATCCAAATCGACCACGCGTTCCCCCCGCGGCGATTATGATTGCGCACCGAACGGGCAGCAATCCGGAGCACCCATGCGCAGCGCCGCTGTCATCGCCATCACTGCCCTACTCGCCTGCGGCCGTGCCGCCGCCGAACCTGTCGCGCTCATCGCGGACCGCGTGATCGACGGCGTCGGCAAGGGCCCGCGTGAGAACACCGTCGTAGTGACCGACGGAGAGCGCATCGTCGGCGTCGGCGACCGCTCGATCATTCCCGCGGGGGCAAAGGTCATCGAGCTCGCCGGCATGACGCTCATGCCCGGGTTCGTCAATGCGCACGAGCATCCGCTCATGTTTGCGGACGACTACCAGAACTCGCACCTGCAGGCATCCTCGGCATACAAGGCGCTCATGGGCCTCGCGGCGCTCCAGCGCCAGCTCCTTGCGGGCTGGACGACTGTGCGCGTGATGGGCGACGCGGACGTTTATTACGCGAACCAGGATATCCGCAAGACGATCGACAAGGGCGTTTTCATCGGCCCGCGCCTCACCGGCGCCGGGCATTACCTCTCGATCACCGGGGGTGGCGGCGACGTCAACTACTTCTCGCCCGAGCAGAAGGTCATCGCCGACGGGCTCATCGTCGACGGTCCCGAGGAGATCCGCAAGGCCGTCCGCCAGGAGATCAAGTTCGGCTCCGACTGGATCAAGTTGCTCGTCACCGGCGCGTACCAGTCCGTCGGTGATGACCCGCGCAACGTCGCGTTCAGCCCGGAAGAGATCAAGGCCGCCGTCGACGAGGCGAATCGGCACGGCGTTCCTGTCGCCGCCCACGCGCACGCGACCGAGGGCATCAAGCAGGCAGTCGCAGCCGGCGTGCGCTCGATCGAGCACGGTACGTTCATCGACGACGAGGGCATCAGGATGATGGTCGAACACGGCACCTTCCTCGTGCCGACCATCTATGTCGGTGACTATTACGCGGAGGGCGACAAGCTGCGTGCGCAGGACAAGGAAGATGACTACATCAAGAACATGCGGGGCAAGTTCCTGGCGGCCGTCGGACGTGCGCATAAGGCGGGCGTGAAGATCGCAGTCGGCATCGACCTCGGCGGCTACATGACGGACCCGACTGTCTACGTGCGCGAGATGGCTGTCCTCGTCGAGGCGGGCTTCACGCCGATGGAGGCCATCCAGGCCGGTACGCGCGTCGGCGCGGAGTTGCTGCGTTGGGGTGACCGCCTCGGGACCGTGGAAAAGGGCAAGCTCGCGGACCTCGTCGCCGTGCCCGGGAATCCACTCGACGACATGAAGGCGCTCGAGAAAGTCTCCTTCGTCATGGTCGGCGGGCAGGTCGCCAAAACGCCGGGCGGCGGGGAGACCCTGGGAGGCTCACTACCGCAGCCACGCCAAAAGGAATAGCTTCCGCGTCGTGAAATCCCGATCACCCCGGGATGTCGGGCTCTACGAGATTCGCGAGCTGCAGCAAGGACTCCTGCCAGCCGAGATAGCACATGTCGAGCGGAATGGCATCGGGAATCCCCGCCTGGACGACATCGAGCTCGGTTCCGCAGCTGACGGCAGTCAGCTTCACCGTCACTTCCATCCTGCCGGAAAGATTCGGGTCGTCGAATTTGTCCGTGTACCGGATGAGCGTGTGCGGCACGAGCTCGAGGTACTCGCCGCCGAACGAGTGCCCGTTCCCCGTCGAGAAGTTGTGGAATGACATGTGGAAGGAACCGCCGACGCGGGCATCCAGGTGCTGGACTCGGCATGTAAATCCATACGGCGGCAGCCACTTGGCCAACCCATCAGCGTCGGTGAACGCCCGGTAGACTTTCTCGGGCTTCGTGCGCAGGACGCGATGCAGTCGGATGCTTCTTTCAGCCATGAGTTCTTACCCCAATCCAGCGGTCGGTCGAAGTTTCAGAGAATAGTCCGGCTCGAGTGCCTGCCGGCAGGCCCAGCGCACCGGATAGCGGATCCCTTTGACTTCGAGCTCCGCTTTCAGGCGCAAACCCTTCCACTCCGTGCCGGGCGGCAGCGGGAAGCGAGCCTGCCGGATTTTGCCGGGGAGCGGATAGCCTGGGTCGAGGCCGCCAGCCGCAAGAATGCGGCTATCGTCATTGCGCACTTCGACTCGCAGAACGCCGGGGACGCCGGCGATACCGTCGTTCGCGAAACCGATGACCAGGCCGTTCTGCTGGCCGCTCTCGTAACGCCATATGAATGAGGGGCGCACGCGATAGCCCACGCGTCGCGCGATCGCGTCGATCATGTCGGGATTACGGTGGTAGTAACTAAGAACGTTCTCCGCCCGCTCCGCGTGCCAGTTCCACAGCGACCAGTAATTGGCGCCGACGTCGATCACGTGCGCGATGACGCTGTCCGTGTAGGACACGCCTTCGTCGGACGTCTCCTCCTTGGGCGGCCCGTGCGACATCGGCGCTTCGACGACCGCAGCGACCCAGGGCGGGCGATTTGAAATCGCCTCGATCTGCTCGTTCTCGATGAAAATCGTGTCGGTGCGGAGCCAGTTGCATGTCCGGATCGTCCGATCCACGAGCTCCGAATTTCCCACACGGCTCCAGTCCGGCTGCGTGTTCGTCGCGAGCGGGGTTCGCTTCCAGTGATCGAGCTGCGCCTCCAGCATGCTCATGAACGTGCGCTCGGCCGTTTCGCGGTCCGGAAACGGATTGTCGATGAACGGCCAGGTGTGGCCTTCGCCCCAGAATCCGTACATGAAGGTATCGAAGTATTCGACCAGCGCACTGCCGTCGAATTCAGCGGCAAGCAGCCCGTCGAGCTCGCGGAAAGCGGCCTGGAAGTAGGGGTGGTCGTAGCGCGGCTCGACAAACGTCTTCGGGTGCGTGCCGCGCTTCCACTCCCCTTCACGGAGCGCGACCATCGGGACCTTCTCGAGCACGAAGTCCGGAAGTGCCGGGCCGTCGACGTCCGGGTCGCTCATCATGACGCGGAAGCCGACGCGCTTGCCGTACTGCTTCGCCATCGCAAGCGTAGCCAGCCAATAAGGATCCGGATCGAGCCGGCCGGGGCGCTTCTGCAGCTCGCGCCAGGTCGGGCGAACGTAGAGCTTCTGTCCCAGCGGAAGCTTCGCGAACGCCTCGATCTCCTTCTCCATGTCGAGGCCGCGGAAGGTGGCGCCGGCGAAGTCGCCGGTCACATAGGTGGTGAGCCCCATTCCAAATCCCGGCACGACGTCGCGCGTGGGCGTCGTTGCCATGACGACTTCCGATCCCGGCAATACTTCTTCGGGCGGATATTGGGGAAATGGCCCCTGGTCGAGACGGTCGCGGACAGGCGGTGCCGTTCCCCAGTCGTAGCGGTCCCAGTTATGGGCCGGCACGAATCCCGATGCGGAGGTTGCCATCGCCGCGCCGACGCCGGCCGCACCCAGCTTGAGCAGTGACCTGCGGTCCATGTGGCGCCCTACTTCATCATCCGTTTTCCAGAGTGACGCTGTACAACGGCTTGATCTTCGGCGATTCCGCCAGGCATTCGCCCATCACGGCGCGGTGCTCGGCATCGATCTTGTGATGCGAGGACGCGTAGGCTTTCGCGCCTCGCTCGAAATCCTCGGCTTCGATCACGTAGATCAGGAGCGGCCCATCGCCTCCCTGCACGATGTACGCCTGTTCTGCGCGTACCGTCTCGTCGCGAAACGTTTCGCGCACTTCATCGATGCGCGTATTGAGCTCCGCGAGCCACGCACGAAGTCGAGCCTCTTTTTCAGGACGAACACGACTGATGGCAACCTGAAGCATGACCTTGCCTCTACGAATGTTCCGATCACCCGAAATTCAATCAAGCCGGGATCGTCCGTCCAGGACAAGCAGGTTTCGCAAGTCCGGAGGGATTGACATTTTACGAAATGCGCTGATATTCGCGCCGCCGGTATTTCCGCGCGGCACCCGTCCCAATGCGGAGCCAAGCATTCCACCGGGGATTCTCAACAGCTGGCCGACAAGCTCGCGCAGGTCACGCCGTCGCCACCCGATGCGCAGCATGCCGAGGTGTGCAAGCGTGTGCGTCCGGACGTACCACTGGCCAAGTACATGGGCTCGCTCAAAGTGGGCAAACGCTGTGTCCAGATCGTTGCCCGCGAGTGCCTGTCGGGCAGATCGCATCTCCGCGTCGAATGCCGACCGCAACTGAGGGTGCATCATGGTCAGGTCAGTGCCGCCTCAGGCGGCCACGCGAACGCGGCCGCTCCTGAGCGACCAGGCAAGAAAAGCAGCCGCAGCAACATCATAGCCAAGGCAGAATCCCGGCCACCATGCCGGCACGCCCGGATCGGTAACGACGGCGCCATGTAAGTAGTCAAAAATTCCGTGGGCCGCAAGCGCGATCACGACCATCCAAAGGGACCGCTTGAAACCAGCCACCGCGACAATCACGAACGCAATCGAAATCAACGATTCGCGCCAAAGCGCCTGGTGGGATTCGCCCAATACGGCAAACAGGATGTAGTAGGCGGCAATGACGATGGTGACGACCGGATAGAAGGCCCGATCGCGATCAAGGCCGGTCGCCATCGCGAACACGCCGACCACCACTGCGAGCACGACTCCCACAATCATTGGCATATCGCGTCGGTCCCCATTGTCACTGCTGAAGACACGCATATCTAAGGTAACGCGTTTCCCGCGAATGCGCCCGCCGCCGCTGGCCACCGGCACAAATGGAAAAAAAAGCGCCTTACAGGCATCCTACGCACTCTTTTTTGCCAGCCGGACCCCAAGACCATGCCGCCCTCGAAGGGAAGCCTGAGCAATATCGAGATCGCACAGCAAGCCAGCATGAAGCCGATCGTCCCGCTCGCGACGGAGCGGCTCGGCATCCCCGAAGAGCACCTTTCGCCCTATGGCCATTACAAGGCCAAGGTCTCGCTCGACTATTGCACGCACCTCGGGGGCAAGAAGGACGGCAAGCTCATCCTCGTCACCGCCATTTCCCCCACGCCGGCGGGCGAAGGCAAGACGACGATGACGGTCGGCCTCGGCGACGCGCTGAACAAGATCGGCAAGAAGGCCATGATCTGCCTGCGCGAGCCGGCGCTCGGTCCGGTGTTCGGCATGAAGGGCGGCGCGGCGGGCGGCGGTTACGCCCAGGTCGTGCCCATGGAGGACATCAACCTCCACTTCACCGGGGACTTCTCGGCGATCGCGCTCGCGAACAACCTGCTCGCGGCGATGATCGACAACCACATCCATCATGGCAATGCCTGCGGGTTCGACGTGCGTCGCATCACCTGGCGCCGCGTCGTGGACTGCAACGACAGGGCTCTCCGCGACATCACGATCGGCCTCGGCGGCCCGGGCAACGGCTATCCGCGCCAGGATGGCTTCGACATCGTTGTCGCCTCGGAGATCATGGCGATCTTCTGCCTCGCGACGAGCCTCAAGGACCTCAAGGAGCGCCTCGGCAAGATCGTCGTCGGCTATGCGCGCGACCAGAAGCCGATTCTCGCGCGCGACATCAAGGCCGCGGGCGCGATGGCGGCGCTCCTGAAGGATGCGCTCGCGCCAAACCTCGTGCAGACTCTCGAGAACAACCCGGCCTTCATCCACGGCGGCCCGTTCGCGAACATCGCGCACGGCTGCAATTCGGTGATGGCGACGAAGACCGCGCTGAAGCTCGCAGACTACGTCGTGACCGAAGGCGGGTTCGGCGCCGACCTCGGCGCAGAGAAGTTCGTGGATATCAAGTGCCGCAAGGCGGGGCTGAAGCCCGATGCGGCCGTGATCGTCGCGACGGTGCGCGCAATCAAGTATCACGGCGGCGTCGAGGTACCGGATCTCGGCAAGGAGAACCTGGAAGCCCTCAAGCATGGCATCTCAAACCTGGACCGTCACATCGACAACGTGCGGGACGTCTGGGGCCTGCCCTGCCTCGTGGCGATCAACCACCGTGCCGAGGACAGCGAGGCGGAGCTCAACTGGCTGCAGGAGCGCGCCACGCACCACGGCGTCAAGGTGATCGTCGCGAAGCACTACGCCGAGGGCGGCAAGGGCGCGACCATCGTCGCGAAGGAAGTGGTCGAGCTTTGCTCGCACCCGAACTACTTCAAGTTCACCTACGACGAGAAGGACGCGCTCTGGGACAAGATGAAGGCCGTCGCGACCAAGATCTACGGCGCATCGGAGATCACGGCGGACAGCAAGGTCCGCGCCCAGATCAAGCATCTCCAGGAAGCCGGGTATGGCCACTACCCGATCTGCGTGGCAAAGACCCAGTATTCCTTCTCGACGGACCCGAAGCTGCGCGGCGCGCCGCACGGCCACGTCGTGAACATCCGCGAGGTGCGCCTCGCGGCCGGCGCGGAGTTCATCGTGATGATCTGCGGCGACATCATGACGATGCCGGGCCTGCCGGTGACGCCGGCGGCGAACAACATCGACGTGTCGGACGACGGGAAGATTACCGGTCTGTTCTAGCCGCGGTGCCCGCCGTCGCGGCCTCGAGCTCCGCGAGCGTCTTGGACGCCGCAACTGTCCGCTGATGGTCGGGCCCTAGTTCCGCCAGCAGGATGGCCTGCGCCGGCTTCACCTCGGCGAGCGCCTCGGCAAGCTTGCCGCGATCCTTCAGCACGACGCCGAGCTGGTATTGCGCATTCGCCGTGCGCCAGTGGCCCGCGCCGAGGCTCTTCGTGAACGAGGCCTTGGACCGGCGCAATATCGCCTCGGCCTCCGCGCTCTGTCCCAGCTTGTTCATCGCCAGCGCAAGTCCGACGCGGGATGCCGTGGTATTCGGATGATCCGGCCCGAGCGAGGCCGCGCGCAGCCTCAGGCCGACCGAGTGCTGCGTGACGGCATCCTGCCAGCGCTCCATCTTCACGTAGAGAGCGCCGAGATTGTTGTGCGAGTTTGCGATCTCGGGATGGCCGGGCTCGAGCGCTCCTTCGAGCAGCCGGATTGCCTCCAGATAGGCCTTCTCCGCCTCCGCGTACTTCGCCGGGATGTCGGATAGGGCGTTGCCCAGGTTGTTCCACGCGATGCCGAGCGTCGCGCTGTTCGCGCCGTAGAGCTTCCGCACGGCGTCCACGTTCTGGCGCATGAGCATTTCCGCCTCGTCGGTCTTGCCGCGTACGACAAGGAGATCAGCGAGGCCGTTCCGCGCGTTGATCGTCTCGTCGGAGTCCTCGCCGGAGAGCTTGGTCTGCAGGTCGTAGGCCCGGCGGAGCAGCGGCTCGGCGCGCTCCAGGTTCCCGCGCGCCATCTCGACCCGGCCGAGCATGAAGAGCGCCGAGATGTGGCTCTCCGAGCCGCGCGCATTGGCCTCGAGGTCGGCGACCGCGGCAGTCGCGAGCTTTGCGGCCTCGTCGAGCTGGCTGTCGCGTCTCAGGATTTCGGCGAGCTCGATGCGCGCATCGGTCAGCGCCTGCGAAGACGCTTCATCGCCTTTCAAGGCCGCCGCGTCGAAGCGCGTGATCGCCTGCCGCGCGAGATTGCCGGCCTCCTGGAACTTTCCCTCGTCACGCCGCAGGATCGCGGCGCGCAGGAGCGCCCGCGCGTAGGCCACGGGATCCGTGGCTTCGTTCACCTGCCGCATCGCCACCGCCTGCCCGAGCAACGTCGAAGACTTCTCGTAGTCGCCGATGCCCCGATAGGCATCGCCTGCGGCCTCGAATAGCGCCGCGCGGACTTCCGGCTTCTCGCGCGCGAGCTCCCCGCTCTCGAGGCGCTCGACTCCGGCGTCCAGGATCTCGCGCGCCGTTACCTCGCTGCTGCCGCCGGACTCCGGGCTCGCGAGCCCGAAGAGGCTCGCTGTGAATGCCGTAACGCGCCGCGCGATCTCCGCCTCGGCGTTTGCGCGATCGCGCTCGCGGGCGTTTTCGCGCGCGAGCCACGCCATGGCCGAGCCGAAGACGAGCACGGCGGCGAAGAGGCTCGCCGTCAGCGCAACGGCGAGCCTGTGCCGCCGCACGAACCGGCCCGCGCGATAGGAGAACGACGGCGGACCGGCGAGCACGGGCTCGTTCCGCGCATGGCGCTCGAGGTCCGAGGCGAACTCCTGCACCGACGAGTATCGGCGCGTGCGGTCCTTCTCGATCGCGCGCAGGATGATCCAGTCGAGGTCGCCGTGAATCATCGCGGCCCATTCGCCGGTGACGCAGGCGCTCGGCGGGCGTGCCTCGCCCTCCCCGATCTCCCGCGCGAGCTGCTCGCGCGAGATCGCGTCGCGCGTCACGCTGTAGGGACGCTGCCCGGTCAGCAGCTCGAAGAGCACGACGCCGAGCGAGTACACGTCGGTGCGCAGGTCGAGATCGAGCGGCGCGAGTTGCGCCTGCTCGGGGCTCATGTACTCCGGCGTGCCGAGCAAGTGGCCGAAACGGGTCTGCGCAAGCGTGTCCATGCCCTGCGACGTGGTCGCCTTGGCGATGCCGAAGTCGATGATCCGCGGCGCCGCCTTCCCGTCCGCCTCGGTCACGAGGATGTTGGACGGCTTGAGGTCGCGGTGGATGATGCCGCGCAGGTGCGCGTGCTGCACGCCGTCGCAGACCTGCGAAAAGAGGGCGAGCCGCGCCCCCAGCTCGAGTCCGTGTTCCTCGCAATAGCGGTTGATCGGCGTCCCGTCGACGTACTCCATCGCGAAGTATGGCCGCCCGTCGTTGGTCGAGCCGGCATCGAGGATGCGCGCGATGTTCGGGTGCGCGAGCACCGCCAGCGCCTGGCGCTCGAGCTCGAAGCGCGCGATGACGTCGCGCGTACTGAGCCCGAACTTGATGACCTTGATCGCGACCTGGCGCTGGACCGGTTCGCGCTGCTCGGCGAGGAAGACCTCGCCCATGGCGCCCTCGCCGAGTCGCTGCAGCACCTTGTAGGGGCCGATCTGGCGCGGCATCGCAAGCGGCGAGAGCGATTCGAGGCTCGCCTCGAGCGCGGGCGCGTCTGCGTCGTGGATCGTAAGCAGCCTCCGCACGCGGGCGGCGAGCGCGGCGTCGCCACAGGCCGCGAGCAGCCCCTCGCGACGCTCGCCATCCGCCGCGAGGCAGGCATCGAAGAGCGCCTGTTCGGCGTCGAGATTCACGTCGGCGGCTTCGCGCCCATGCGCTCGGCGAGCCAGGCACGCGCAAATGCCCAGTCGCGCTTCGCCGTTGCCGGCGAGACCTCGAGCGCCTCAGCCGCCTCCTCGATGCTCATGCCGGCAAAGCAGCGCAGCTTGACGAGCTCCGCAAGTCGCGGCCGCCCAGCCGCTAGCTCGGTGAGCGCAGCGTCCACGGCGAGCACGTCAACGAGCTCGCCCTCCGCCGCGACGTCGACGCCCGAAAGTGTCACGCGATCGAGCCCGCCGCCACGCTTCTCTGCGCCGCGCTTGCGCGCATGGTCCACGAGTATGCGGCGCATCGCTTCCGCGGCCGCGGCGAAGAAATGCCGCCGGTTCTCGAATGTGCAGCCGGACCCGAGCCGGAGGTAGGCCTCGTTGACGAGGGCTGTCGGCTGGAGAGTGTGCCCGGGAGCTTCGCGCCGGAGGTTCGCGCGGGCGACGCGGCGGAGCTCCACGTATACGGCCTGGTACAGGCGCTCATAGGCCTCACGGTCGCCGGAGCAGGCGGCCTTCAGCAGAAGCGTGAGGTCCCCCTGATTCAATGACTTACGCGTCCGTGAGCCGGTCTGTCCGGATTCTACGCATGTAAGGGCGACAAGGGGCACTTCCGCCCCCACGACCGGAGTAGCGAGCCATGAATGCTGTTGCCAAGGAAGTCGCCCCCGAAGCGCGTGCCTCCCGTTACGCACGCATCGTGAAAGCATCGAAGAGAGTCGAGTGGCAGATCGACCGCGACCTCATGCGCGGCCGCGACTTCGACTTCACCCGCAAGTTCCTGCCGGACGGCCTGTCGTACATCGACCGCCTGTCCTTCCTCGGCGAGGACGATGCCCGCCTGCTTTCGCAGGTGCAGGGCCGCACCTACGCCTACCTGTTCGGCCTCGTGGAGCGCTTCATCAGCGCCAAGATGCTCGAGCAGAGCAGCAAGCACGTGCTGGGCGACCAGCAGGCGCTGGAGGGACTCGTCCGCTTCTCCGCGGAGGAGATCAAGCACCAGGAGCTGTTCCGCCGGATGGAGCAGATGATGGGTGCGCAGATGCCGGAAGGCTACAGGATGGTGGCCGACCCGAACGACGTCGCGCGCGCCGTGCTGGCCGCGAGCAACTGGTCGGTGCTGGCGCTGACGTGCCACATCGAGCTCTTCGTGCAGTCGCACTACGACCAGAGCATCGCGCCGCGTGCGGAAATCTGCCCGCTCTTCAAGGAAGTCTTCTATTACCACTGGAAGGACGAGTGCCAGCACGTGATGCTCGATGAGCTGGAGTGGACTGCCGAGTACGCAAAGCTCTCGGCTGCGGAGCGCGACCGCGGCGTGGACGACCTGATCGGCCTCGTCGGCGCCGTGGACGGCATCCTCCAGGCTCAGGCCGCGGCGGACGCCGAGTACTTCCTCGCGATCGCGGCCCGCGACTTCAGCGACTCGGAAAAGAACGCGATTGGCGCCTGCGTGCTGGCTGCCTATCGCTGGCAGTACATCATCTCGGGCGTGCAGCACCTGCACTTCGGCCGGCTGCTGACCTCGATGACGACGCCCGCCCAGATGGAGCGGATCCAGAAAGCGCTCGCGCCGATCATGGCGGGTTGAGAAGCGTCATGACCTCGCCTCGCCGCATCGACCTGTTCGACAGCACCTACGCGCATTTCACCGAGCAGGTGCTGGAGTCGGTTCGACTCGAGACATACGGTCGGGACATCGGCCAGAACAGCTGGCTGACGGCCGACGAGTACGACGGCTTCCTGTCCTGGCTGCGGGTCGATGCGGCGAGTCACCTCCTGGAAGTCGCGAGCGGCTCGGGCGGACCCGCGCGCTATGCGGCGGAGCGCACGGGCTGCCGCGTCACCGGCATCGACGCCAACGAGAGCGGTGTCGCGACCGCCCGTAAGGGCGTCGCGAATACCACGCTTGCCGATCGGGTCCGCTTCGACGTCGGCGATGCGACGGCCAGGCTCCCGTTCGACGACGCCTCGTTCGATGCGATGCACTGCATCGATTCGATGAACCACTTCCCGGACCGGATCGCCGTGTTCCACGAATGGAAGCGCGTCCTCACGCCGTGCGGGCGCGGCCTTTTCACGGATCCCGTCGTGATCGCCGGTCCCGTGACGAACGACGAGCTCGCACTCCGAAGCTCGATCGGCCTCTTCCTCTTCGTCCCGCCAGGCGTCAACGAGCGTCTCATCGCGGAAGCGGGGCTGCGGCTGTTGCGACTGGAAGACGTGACCGCGAACGCGGCCCTGGTTTCAGGCCGCTGGCGCGAGGCGCGGCACCGGCACCGCGACGAGCTGACGTGGATTGAAGGCGCGGAGCGATTCGAGGGATTGCAGGCGTTCCTCGGTGCCGTGCACCGGCTGACCAGCGATCGCCGCCTGCGGCGAATTGCTTACCTGGTCGAAAAGCCCTTGGGCTGAGGTTCGACCATGCGGTCGACCCATTCCTCGCAGAGCGCGGCCGCGTCCTTTGGCCGGTAGCTCTCGGGGTCCAGGCACCACTTGAGCCAGAGGCCGTCGAGGAGGCACGTGAGCCCGATCACGGCCTGCTTGAGGTCCGCCTGCACGCGGCGAGCGCGCGCCAGATCGGACAGCAGGCGCCCGAGCAGCTCGCCGTAGCCGCGTCCCTCCTCCACGTGCACCGCGCGCATTTCTGGCGATACCTGCACGAGGCTCCAGTAGACGATCCAGGCTGTCAGCACCTGCGGGTCGAGGTTCGGCCGCGAGAAGAAGGCGTTGAAGTAAGCGCGCAGCCGCGCGTGCGGATCCTCGCCGGCAGCATTTGCCGCGGCTGCAAACGTCTCGGCCAGCCGGCGGCTGAACGTCCGGTAACTCTCCGCGACCAGTGTGTCCTTGTTCGGGAAGTGGTGGTTGATGAGGCCGATCGAGACACCCGCCTCGGCCGCGATCCGGCGCACCGAGAGGCCTTCATGGCCGAAGCGCTTCAGGCTCTCGATCGCAGCATCCACGAGCGCCTCGCGCCGGTCGCTCGCGACCTGGCGCTCATAACGCGGCTTGCGCGCCGCGGCTGTCACTGGGGACCCGGGACCTTGCGGTTGATGCTCCAGCCTCGCGCCGGCGGCATGCCCTCGCGGCACTCGGGGAAGATCGCGCGCATGCGGCGGCCGAAGCTGCGCAGGCACACTTCGCCCTCGCCCAGCGGCCCGACGGTGTAGCTGGACGATGCCATGCCGGCCTGCACGCGCTCGATCAACGCCTTGTCCTCGAGGTTCACCAGCCGGTTGATGCGCCAGTTGAGGTAGCGCGCGGCGCGCATCTCGCGGCGGTCGTCGGACAGGCCGTAGTTGATGTAGCGCAGCGTCGTCTCGGTCGGCGATACCGGTATGAACTGCATGAAGTCGATCTGGTCCGGGTACAGCTCGATCGCGACGTTCGGCCAGAGCTTGTAGTAGCTCCAGTTCGGCGCCGGGCCGTCCTTCGGCGCCATCTCGCGCAGAAGCTTCTGGTACATGCGCTCGGAGACGTTCGGCGACGGCTGGTCGACGAGCTCGCCGGACATCTTGTCCACCCATTCGCGCGCTTCGACGTAGTAGCTCTTGCCGAAGATGCGCGTGAGGCCCGGGTGGGAGACCGGGATGTGCAGGCCGTCGGAGTAGTTGTCCGCGACGTTCTTCCAGTTGACATGGCGCGTCTGCAGGCGCGCAGGCCCGAGCGGCTTGATGTCCTCGAGCGGCGCGCCGGCAAGCTCGTCCGCGTACGGCGCCATCTGGTCCTGCACCGAAGGCAGGCCCGGCGCGAAGCGCACGAACACGAAGCCGCGCCAGATCTCCTGCTCGATCGGCGCGAGGCCGTACTGCTTCGGGTCCATGCCCGGGTAGTTCGAGCGCATCGGCACGCCGACCAGGCGCCCGTCTGTCGCGTAGGACCAGGCGTGGTACGGACAGGTGATCATCGAGCCGCAATTGCCGTGGTCGCTGTCCACCAGGCGCGAGGCGCGGTGGCGGCAGACGTTGTGGAAGCTGCGAACCTGGCCGTCCTTGCCGCGGACGGTCAGGATGGACTCGTTGATGACGTTCAGCGTCTGGAAATCCCCCGCCGCCGGCACGTCGTTGACGTGGCAGACGAGGTGCCAGCACTTCCTGAACACGACCTGGCGCTCCAGGTCGAAGAACTCGGGGTCGGAATAGGTCCACCCGGGCAGGCTGAAGTCGTCTTCCGTGCGAAGATCCGGGGTGACGATACGGTCGGCGTGAATACGTGCATTCATTGTTGAACGATCGTACAATAAGCGGTCGATTGGGGTCAAGCGGAGCGGTGTGATGAGACCCACGATTCAGATGCTCGAGCCGGACCTGATCGCGCGCATCCTCGGCGAGGCGAAGCGGATCATGGCCGAGGTCGGCATGGAGATCCGCGGGCCGAAGATGCGCCAGCGACTCCTCGACGCGGGACTGCCGACCGACGCCAGCGGCCGCGTGCTCTTCCCCACCGATGTCGTCGAGCGCGCGATCGCGACCGCGCCGAAATCCTTCACGCTCTACGACCGCGACGGCAATCCGCATGCCGAGCTCGGCGGATGGAACGTCCATTTCATCCCGGGCTCGAGCGGCCTCAAGATCATGGACCACCGGACGGGGGAGACGCGCCTCGCGAACTCGACGGACTTCGTCGAGTACGCGCGCCTCTGCGACGGACTGGCGCACATCCCCTACCTCGCGACGGCGTTCTCGACGAACGCCGACATCGAGCCGCAGGTGTCGGATGCCTGGCGGCTGTACATGGTGCTGACGAATACGAAGAAGCCGGTCGTCTCCGGCGCTTTCGGCGAGCATGGCGTGCCGCGCATGGCGGAAATGATGCAGCTATTCCGCCGCGACCGTGCCGACCTCGTCGCGAAGCCGATGTCCATCTTTACGATCACGGCGACCGGCAACTTCCGCTTCGGCGAGGATTCCTGTCAGAACCTGCTCGACTGCGTCGAGGCTGGTATCCCGGTCGAGATCGTGCCGGTGACGCTCATGGGCCTCATCGCGCCGGTGACGCTGGTCGGCGCCTGTGTCTTCCACTGCGTCGACGTGCTGACGGGCATCACCATGGCGCAGATCGTGAAGCCGGGCGCGCCCGTGCTCTTCGGCGGCGCGCCGGCGACCTTCCACATGCGCGCCGCGAGCGCGCCGATGGCGGCGATCGAGGCGCAGCGGCTGAACGTCGCCTATGTTGCGATCGCAAAGTCCCTCGGCCTGCCGACGCAGGCTTATATGGCGCTCTCCGACGGCAAGTTCCTCGACGCGCAGGCGGGCGCGGAGACGATGACGAGCGCGATGCTTGCAGCGCTCGCAGGCGTCAACTCGGTGTCCGGCCCCGGCATGCTCGACTTCGTGCTGACCTTCAGCCTCGCGAAGCTCGTGTTCGACAATGAGGTCTGCGGGCAGTGCCTCAACTTCGTGCGGGAGACCCACGTAATCGAAGACTTGCCGGCACGGACGCTGGTGGACGACGTCCGCCAGCACGACCACCTCATCACTTCGCCCCACACGCTGAAGTACTGGCCGCAGGAGCTCTACCTCACCGATCCCATCATCGACCGCGAGAACCGCGAGACCTGGATCAAGCAGGGCTCTCACGACCTCCCGGCGCGCGCGATGGAGCAGGTCGAGAAGCGGCTCGCGGCCTACGTGCAGGTGCCGACGGATCCGGCTGCGGACGCGGAGATGCGCCGAATCATTTTGGCGGGACTGAAGGACCAGAAGGAGCTGCCGGTGCTGCCGCCTCCGCCCGAGCACAAGGCATCCGAAGCCGCCGCGCCGGGCCGCCGCCGCATGGGCCGCCGCCCGCAGGCCGCCGCGCGCAGCGACTGCTAGCATCGGAGGATTCCGATGAGCGTACAGCGCCAGGACGAGCCGGTTCGCGAGGTTTCCATCGATGCGATGCGCGACGCGCAACTCGTTGCGCGCCAGGACCTCGTCGTCGTCGAGGAGCCGCTCGAGATCCGCGTGGCCCAGGCCGGCGACAAAGGACCCGGCACCTCGATGTCGATCACGATGCGTACGCCCGGCCATGACATCGAGCTCGCGGTCGGCTTCCTGCATGGCGAGGGCATCCTGCGATCGCGAGCGGACTACGCCGAAGGGCGCATCTGCGGACCTGTTGGCAACGTCGTGCGCATCCAGCTCTCGGAGAGCGCGTCGTACGATGCCGGCCGCCTTCAGCGCAACTTCTACACGACCTCGAGCTGCGGCGTCTGCGGCAATGCCTCGCTCGACGCCGTCGAGCGCATGATGCGCTCTCCGGAAGTGGACAAGGGGCTCAAGGTGAAGGCTTCGCTCCTCGAGTCATTGTCCGATCGTGCCCGCGCGGGCCAGGACGTCTTCCGCGAGACGGGCGGCCTGCACGCCTCCTGCCTCTTCGACGCCGAGGGCCGGCTGCTCGAGCTGCGCGAGGATGTCGGGCGGCACAACGCGCTCGACAAGCTCATCGGAGCGAAGCTGCTCGCGGGCGAGCTGCCGCTGTCGCGGAGCATCCTGTTCCTGTCGGGCCGCGCGAGCTTTGAGCTGCTGCAGAAAGCCGCCACGGCCGGTATCCCGGCCGTCGCCGCGGTCGGCGCGCCCTCCTCGCTCGCTATCGACCTCGCGCGGCGCACGGGCATCCTGCTCGTCGGATTCCTGCGCGGCAGCTCGTTCAACGTCTACGCGCACCGGGCGCGCCTGCAGTGAGCGCCGTCGCCGCGCCGGCCGTCGACGAGAAGCGGATCCTGGCGATCGTCGAGCGCCATCGCCACCGCGCGGGGCCGCTGATCGAGATCCTTCACGAAGTGCAGGCCAACTTCGGCTGCGTGCCGCCGGGCACCGTGCCGGTGCTTGCGCACGCGCTCAACCTGTCGCGCGCCGAAGTGCACGGCGTCGTCACGTTCTACCACTACTTCCGCACGCGGCCGCCGGGACGGCACGTGCTGCAGATCTGCCGCGCCGAGTCCTGCCAGGCCGCCGGCGGGCGCGCCGTCGAGCAGCATGCGAAAAATCGCCTCGGCGTCGATTTTGGCGGGACGACGGCGGACGGCCGGATCACGCTCGAAGCGGTCTACTGCCTTGGCCTCTGCGCGTGTTCGCCCGCCGCCATGCTCGACGATGAAGTTCATGGTCGCGTCACGCCGGAGCGCCTCGACGTGCTCCTCGACGCGCGCGCGAAGGCGAAGCCGTGAGCGTCACGGTCTGGATTCCGCGCGATGCCGGCGCGCTCGCGCTCGGCGCAGAGGCGACCGCGCGGCGCATCGAGAAGGAGGCGCTCACGGCCGGCGTCGAGGTGAAGATCCGCCGCAACGGCTCGCGCGGCCTCTACTGGCTCGAACCCCTCGTCGAAGTCGAATCCACGGAGGGCCGGATCGCCTACGGTCCGGTCGCGGTGAAGGACGTTCCGGCGCTCGTCGCCGCCGGAATGCTGAAAGGCACCGCGCACCCACTGCGCCTCGGCGACATCGAGAAGCATCCCTGGCTCGCCTCGCAGCAGCGGCTGACCTTCGAGCGCGTAGGCCGCACCGATCCGCTCGACCTCGCCGCATATCGCGCGTCGGGCGGCTGCAAAGGGCTCGCGCGCGCGCTGGAGCTGAGCCCTGAGGCCGCGGTCAACGAAGTCCTGGAGTCGGGCCTGCGCGGACGCGGCGGCGCGGCCTTCCCGACCGGCATCAAGTGGCAGACGGTGCTCCGCCAGCCGCCCGGCCAGAAGTACATCACCTGCAATGCGGACGAGGGCGACTCCGGCACGTTCTCCGATCGCATGCTCATGGAAGGCGATCCGTTCTCGCTGATCGAGGGCATGACGATCGCGGGCTTGGCAGTCGGCGCGGACCGCGGATACATCTATCTTCGAATCGAGTACCCGCACGCCTACGCCGTGCTCGGGGCAGCAATCGAAGCTGCGCGCGCGGCCGGCCTCCTCGGACCGGACGTGATGGGAAGCAAGCGTGCCTTCGACATCGAGATCCGGCTTGGCGCCGGCGCCTACATCTGCGGCGAAGAGACCTCGATGCTCGAGAGCCTCGAGGGACGCCGCGGCGAGATCCGCGTACGCCCGCCGCTTCCCGCCGAGAAGGGCCTCTTCGGCGCGCCCACCATCGTCAACAACGTCATCACGCTCGCGACCGTGCCATGGATCTTCGCGCAGGGGGCCAAGGCCTATCAGGAGTTCGGCCTGGCGAAATCGCGCGGCACGCTGCCGTTGCAGCTCGCGGGCAACATTCGCCGCGGCGGCCTCGTCGAGCGCGCGTTCGGGCTCACCGTGCGCGAGCTGCTCGAGGATTATGGCGGCGGTTCGCTGAGCGGACGCCCGATCCGGGCCGTCCAGATCGGCGGGCCGCTCGGCGCCTACCTGCCCGCGTCCCAGTTCGATACGCCGCTCGAATACGAGTCGCTCTCCGCGATCGGGGCGCTGCTCGGCCACGGCGGCGTCGTCGCCTTTGACGACACCGTCGACATGCTCGAGATGGCGCGTTATGCCATGGAATTCTGCGCCCACGAGTCCTGCGGCAAGTGCACGCCCTGCCGGATCGGGGCCGTACGTGGGGAGGAAGCCCTTGCGGCGCTTGGGAACGGCGGAGACCGTGACCGGCTGATTGCGCTGGTCGAGGAACTCTGCGATACGATGTTGAATGCGTCCCTGTGCGGACTCGGGGGCATGACCCCTTTCCCCGTCCAGAGCGCCATGAAGCACTTCCCGGAAGACTTCAGGCGGACGCGAGGAGGCTAGTTGTACTCGATCGACCATCGCGACCTCGGCACGCCGCCGGCGAAGTCGGACGAGCAGGTCACGCTCGAGATCGACGGCGCGACGGTGACGGTGCCGGCGGGCACGTCGGTCATGCGCGCCGCCGCGCTCGCCGACGCCCGTATCCCGAAACTCTGCGCGACGGACTCGCTGAAGGCGTTCGGCTCCTGCCGCCTGTGCCTGGTCGAGATCGAGGGCCGCAAGGGCTTCCCGGCCTCCTGCACGACGCAGGTCGCGGCCGGCATGAAAGTGCGCACGCGCTCGGCGCGCATCGACCAGCTGCGCCGCAATATCGTCGAGCTCTACGTCTCCGACCACCCGCTCGACTGCGACGACTGCCCGGCGAACGGGCACTGCGAGCTGCAGGACGCGGCCGAAGTCACGGGCATCACGGGCTCCCGCTACGCGCGCGGGAAGACGCAGCGCGGCGTCGCGCCGGACGTCAGCAACCCCTACTTCGATTTCAACCCGGATCTTTGCATCGTCTGCTCGCGCTGCGTGCGCGCCTGCGACGAGACGCAGAGCACGCTTGCGCTCACGATCGAGGGCCGCGGCTTCGGCTCGCGCGTATCGGCGAGCGAGCACCAGCCATTCCTCGCATCCGAGTGCGTCTCCTGCGGCGCTTGCGTCGAGGCCTGCCCGACCGCCGCGCTCTCCGAGAAGTCGCTCGCCTCCCTCGGCCAGCCCGAGCGCGCGGTCGCGACCACGTGCGGCTATTGCGGTGTCGGCTGCTCGCTCAAGGCGGAGGTCAAGCAGGAGACCGTCGTGCGGATGGTCCCGAACCGCGCGGGCCAGGCGAACCAGGGCCACGCCTGCATCAAGGGGCGCTTTGCCTACGGCTACGCGACCCACAAGGACCGCGTGACGAAGCCGATGATCCGCGCGCGGATCACGGATCCCTGGCGCGAGGTGAGCTGGGAAGAGGCGATCGACTTCACCGCGCGCGAGTTCCGCCGCATCCAGCAGAAGTACGGCCGGAACGCCGTCGGCGGCATCACGTCTTCGCGCTGCTCGAACGAGGAGACCTACCTCGTCCAGAAGCTCGTGCGTGCGGCGCTCCTGACGAACAACGTCGACACCTGTGCGCGTGTCTGCCATTCGCCGACCGGCTATGGTCTCAAGCACACGCTCGGCGAGTCCGCCGGCACCCAGGCCTTCACTTCGGTCCAGAAGGCGGATGTCGTCATCGTATGCGGCGCGAACCCGGTCGACGGTCACCCGGTGTTCGGGTCGCAGCTCAAGCGCCGTTTGCGCCAGGGCGCGAAGCTCATCGTGATCGACCCGCGCGCGACGGACCTCGTGCGCACGCCGCACATCGAGGCGGCCTATCACCTGCAACTCCAGCCGGGCACCAACGTCGCGGTCATCAATGCGCTCGCCCACGTGATCGTCACCGAGGGGCTCACGAAGGACGACTACGTCCTCGAGCGCTGCGAGGCGCAGTCGTACCAGGAGTGGAAGGATTTCATTTCGGACCCAAAGAACTCGCCGGAGGCGATGGAATCGGTCAGCGGCGTGCCGGCCGCGCTCGTGCGCGGGGCGGCGCGGCTGTACGCCGCCGGCCCGAACAGCGCGATCTACTACGGCCTCGGCGTGACCGAGCACAGCCAGGGCACGACCATGGTCATGGGCATCGCGAACCTGGCGATGGCGACGGGCAACCTCGGTCGCGAGGGCGTCGGCGTGAACCCGCTGCGCGGCCAGAACAACGTGCAGGGCTCCTGCGACATGGGTTCGTTCCCGCACGAGCTGCCGGGCTATCGCCACGTTTCCGACGCCATCACGCGCGGCAGCTTCGAGGCGGCCTGGAACGTATCGATTTCCGACGAGCCCGGACTTCGCATCCCGAACATGTTCGAGGCGGCGCTGGATGGCAGTTTCAAGGCCATGTACATCCAGGGCGAGGACTTCGTGCAGTCCGACCCGAACACGCACCACGTGACCTCGGCGCTCTCCGCGATGGAATGCGTCGTGGTGCAGGACCTGTTCCTGGTCGAGACCGCGCGCTACGCGCACGTCTTCCTGCCCGGCTCGTCCTTCCTCGAGAAGGACGGCACGTTTACGAACGCCGAGAGGCGCATCTCCCGGGTGCGCAAGGTCATGGAGCCGCTCGCCGGGCTCGCGGACTGGGAAGTCACGATGCGCCTTGCCCAGGCGCTCGGCTACCCGATGCACTATGCGCACCCGTCCGAGATCATGGACGAGATCGCGCGGCTGACGCCGACGTTCACCGGTGTCAGCTACGAGAAGCTCGACCGGCTCGGCACGATCCAGTGGCCCTGCAACGACAAGGCGCCGGAAGGCACTCCGACCATGCACGTCGGCAGCTTCGTGCGCGGCAAGGGCAAGTTTTATCGTACGGCGTATGTCGCGACGGCGGAGCGCTCGACCAGCCGCTACCCGCTCCTCTTGACGACAGGGCGCGTGCTCTACCAGTACAACGTCGGCACGCAGACGCGCCGCACCAAGAACCTCGTCTTCAACAAGGAAGACGTGCTCGAGATGCACCCGGACGACGCCGAGGACCGTGGCATCAGCGACGGCGACCTCGTGGGAGTGGCGAGCCGGGCCGGCGAGATCGTCGTGCGGGCGAGCCTCACGAAGCGCATCGCGCGCGGCGTCGTGTACACGACCTTCCACTTCCCGGAGTCCGGCGTGAACCTCGTGACGACCGAGAACTCCGACTGGGCGACCAACTGCCCGGAGTACAAGGTGACCGCGGTCGAGGTCGCAAAGGTCACGCAGCCGGACGCCTGGCGCGAGCGCGTCGCCGCCATGCGCGCGGCCCGCAAGGGCGCCTCGGCCTCCGTCGGCTGAGCCTGCCGCGCCGATGAACGTCCAGCGCCTCGTTGCGATGGCGAACGACATCTCGAATTTCTTCGGCTCGGACCCGGATCCGGATGCTGCTGCCGAGCAGGTTGCCGGTCACCTGAAGAAGTTCTGGGAGCCCCGCATGCGCGAGGAGATCCGTCGCTATGTCAGCGCGGGCGGGACTGGCCTCTCGTCAATCGCTATCAAGGCGGTCAAGAAGCTCGCCTAGGCCGCATCGCGTCAGCCGGCGCAGCGAATTTCGAAGCAGTGGTGGATTCGCGCGTCTCCGGCGAAGTCGCGCGGGATCGTCTTGCGCGTGATGTCGTGCACCATGAGGCCGTCGAGCGCCGCCGCATCCAGGCGGAATTTGCGGAAGTTGGTCGAGAAGAGGAGCAGCCCGCCGGGCGCGAGCCGTTTCATCGCCGCACGGATGAGCTCTGCGTGGTCGCGCTGCACGTCGAATTCGCTGTCCATGCGCTTCGAGTTCGAGAATGTCGGCGGATCCAGGAAGATGAGGTCGTAGGTCGTCGCCGGGGCATCGGCGAGCCAGGCGAGGCAATCCTCCTGGACGAATTCGTGCGCTCCCTTGATCTCGTTCACCGAGAGGTTCCGCTTCGCCCAGTCGAGGTAGGTGCGCGACATGTCGACGCTCGTCGTCGTCGCCGCCCCGCCCGCCGCAGCGTAGACGGTTGCGGCGCCCGTGTAGCAGAAGAGATTGAGGTAGCGCTTGCCCTTCGCCATCTCGCGGATGCGCGCGCGCGTCTTGCGGTGGTCGAGGAAGAG